>Ga0068872_10000274_pt1 | contig 44278 bp, 29 predicted proteins | sample NOAtaG_7_FD_66441 | JGI IMG/M metagenome (GOLD analysis project Ga0068872, IMG submission 66441) | Freshwater lake microbial communities from Lake Erie, under a cyanobacterial bloom - NOAA_Erie_Diel1S_2200h metaG | ecosystem: Environmental > Aquatic > Freshwater > Lake | place: USA: Ohio, Lake...
TCCGTCATCGATGACAGTACCTACGGTATACCCCTGACCACTGGTTGGCGTTCCTGTAGGCGCAGCACCACTGCGTTGAATCACCAGATAGCCGCTGGGCGATCCACTGGCAGCGGTCCAATTCACGTCCATAGAAGTTCCTGTTATAGCGGAAAAGTTGATGGCGGTGGGTTGAGCACCAGGGAGAGCAGCTAATGTGGTTCTGTTGTTGGGGTTATCCGTGGCCGTAGTGACATTGTACACTTCAGCACCAGCAGAGCCAGTGTAATTATAAATTTGTACGGTATACACTGTGCCGATTGACAAATCAGATACCGTGATAGGCCCACTTGTCCCATTAAACACACATTTGACGATCCCCGCTCCGGCATCGAGATCAGTACCAGACGTAAAATTTAAGTTGGCGGTATAGGTAGTATTAACGGCAGGGGTAAATGTCCCAGCGGCATCTTTTATCACCACTATTCTGTTTCCCACAGTTCCATCTGTCCAGTTGAAACTGAGCGTGGTCGTAGTGACACCGGTAAAAGTGATATTACTCGCTTGCTGGGCATTGATTCCCCACGAAGATAACAGCAGGAAAATAAATAATATCCCAGAAAGTTTAATGCTTACAAACCTATTCAAGATTGGTACAATTATCTTCATAACTCAACTTTAATAAATTGTTTCACTCACCTATTTTTAATTGTTTTATCTCGATCGAATCTCTTCAGAGAATCTTCCTGTTTTACTTGCCCTTACAATCCCGGTATTTTTCCTTCTTTGTCAACCTTCATGAGCAAAATGGTTTTCACATTGGCCAGGTTGGTGGTTCCTAAAATTACATGCCCTCCATCGGCAGTGGTAATAATAGTTTTGCCCGCATCGTCAAACTTGCCACCCAAAACTCTTGTCCAAACGGGTTTCGGATCACCCAGTGCATCTACTTTTATTAGGCAATAGTCTGTTCCAGTAGTGCTCCCCACGGTGCCGAGCACCACCAGCGTGCCATCTTGTGCCACACAGATGCTGTTTCCTCTTAGGGTGCCATTGCTGCCGGTAACTTTCACTGTATAAGATTGATACGACAAAGGAGTGCCATCTTCTGTTACCCTGCGCACAGAAATTCGAGTGCTGTCTGGATTGGCTTTGTTTTTGACTGCGCCAACCGTACCGACAATAGCAAAGCCACCTGTAGCCCGAATTACATCTCCACAAAATTCCTCCAAAGCCGGGTCGCTCAGCGAGCGTGCAGCCAGCACTGACGAATTTACCGGGGCTTTAACAATTCTAATATTGTTAAGTGAGTTTTCTGTGCTTACCGTGCTGCCCCAAAATGAATTTCCTTGCGAGTCTACAAAAAGCTTGTTGGGTAAACTCAAATTGCGCGAGTCAATATTGATCACTTCGCCTGCTCCATAATCTCGCCTCCACTGTTGCGTTAGGTTGGTCTTAGAAAATTCGCCTAGAGAGATATTGTTATTGGTCGATCCTTGATTTAAAATTACTCCCAGAACAATAAAATTCCCTGCTGCGTTGGGCTCCACACCAATACCTCTGATGGGCAAAGGTTTGTTGTTGATGTCGTTGTAGTTCACGATCTTAATGGTTGAGTTATTTCCATCAGCATCAATAGTCACTAACAAAAGTCGATTGGTTGTAACTGCCTGTCTCACCTGTATAACTTCACCTACAATAACGTAACCTCCATCAGCTGTTCTATTTATTCCGAAGCCGCTATAAGAGTCCTTGTTTTCTGTTGAGTCCGGGTAAAATCTCTGCCACACCTTGTTCCCAAACTCATCTGTTTTGATGAGGTTGATCTTGCTTCTGCTTGAAGGGTTTGCGGTAGTGGGTGGAAACACGGTATTAGCAAGTACAATCAATCCTTTTTTGTCGGCAGTCTCAAGAAGGTTTTCGGCTTCGTCATCAAAGCCTGTGTTAAAATAGCGAACAAAGGTAGACCCCTTTGCAGGACCAACGCTGCTTTCAGTAGCACAACCAGCAAGAGCAATGAGCAGGAAAAAATATCTTTTCATCATACGTTCAGGGCATTATTTTTTCTTTTTTAACTTTTGTGGTTTAAACACCGGAATGGAAGCACCAATCATGAAGGAGACATTGTTGACTGAAAAATCATTGAGCTGCGCAGCATAGTCAAAGGTATATTCCACATTGGTTCTTTTTTCGGGGTTTACAGCGTTAACCAGCCCATATTGGTAACGTAACTCACCTGTCACATATAGGCTACCAACTTTTATCTTTGCCCCCGCGCCCGCTGTTACGGAGTAGACAGTTTTGTTGTAAGAGTTCGCCAAGTCAATGGCGGGCCCGCTTACCACGTTACCCGTTGTGCCACGGGTGGTGGGGCCTGAAGAACTTGTCCCTAACAAATAGCTGATGCCGGGACCTAAAGTAACATAGGGGTTAAATCTGGATTTCGGATTCAACTGGTATTGAAGAAGTACATTTAGATCAAGCCAAGTCTGGCTTTCTGCAAATACCTGATTAACCAAATTGGTAGCTGATATTGTGTTCATTGGAGTATTGGTATAACCAATACTCCGTGATACGTAGAGGATCTCTGGTGCTAAGATAAGTTGTTTTAGAAATTTCTTTTTCGATTGTTGAAACAAGTTTTTTTCGAATGAAAAGCCTCCTTGAATGGCAATTGTGGACGAATATTTACCATTTCCAACGGCATCTCCTCCGGTGTAGTAATTGGCCAAAACGTTTACTTGAGTCAAGTTCACTCCAAATTTACCACCAATGCTAAAAACCGGCTTCGTGCGAAAGGTTTTATACAGCCCGATAAACTCGGCAGGATCTACGGCTTGGTTGGGTTCAAAAAAATGATCGGTCTTCAACAAGTTGATCATTGCGCTATCCGCTTTTTCGGGTTCTTCCAAATAGATGTAGCTTAGAGTTAACAATTTGTAGGCAGTTACCCGTTCGGTTTCTGTGAATCCTCTCGGATCTTCCAGACATTTTCTTAATAAACCGGGCAGCTCGTGCAGACGGCCCTGATCGTACGAAGAGGTGGCAAGGCGAAGAGTCTGAGCGCAACTTTGCGCGTATGCGGTACCACAGGATAATCCCAAAAATGCAAGTACTAAAATTCGCTTCATGCCTTACTTGTTATTGGATGGTAAATTCTCACACGTTTTCTCGCGCGGCAAATCGTCAGCCACATATAGCTCCCACTCGTCTTTGCTCATGTTTCTAGTGATGCGCCCACACAATTCAGTAGACATGATCGTATTCTTTGTGGGCCAAGAATGAATCGTATAGTCAGTGTCCGAAGCCCGCATTCCTTCAGTCACGCTGTGTATACCGCCCATGATCTGCTCATCGTCAGGGGAGAAGGCCATGCTCCACACCCAGTCGTTAGCTATAAGAACGGTAGGCTGTTCTTTCAAATTCTCCATGTTCCATAGGCGCAATGTTTTATCGTAGCTGGCCGAGGCCAGGAATTTGCCTGAGTGGCTAAACTTTAACTCTTGTATGAGAGAAGTGTGGCCTGAAAGCACACGCCTGATCTGACCAGCCGTGATAATTCGTATTTCACCCTTTTGATCGCCAATAATGATATCATTGCTCGAGGGTGAAAATACCACTGCCAGCACGTCATTCGAAGAGCCTTTCAAGATCGAGTAAACGGTAGGCGCGAAGTTTTTCCGAACGTCCCACACATACAAGTTTCCGTCTTCGCCCACACCAGCCAGCTTGCTTCCATCTGTACTTAGGTCAATAGAAGTAATCTTTTCCTTTGTCGTTACTACTTCTTTCGATGAGGTCAGATCGGAATACATAATGCTTCGGCCTGAATTACTTCTGGCAAAAAAACCTTTTCCGTCAGGTGCGAAAATCACATTCTCAATATCCGAGCGATAACCAGTGATTTTCTTTGGCGCTTCAGATGGATTATTCAGATTCAAAAGCATCGCATAATTGGCGTCTCTGTCAGAAGGATACAAACCTCCGATGGCCAGCCAGTTTCCGTCAGGACTTACGTCCATCGAATAAATTTGGTAGTTGGTGTTGATAAGTGGAGGTGGATCTGCAAACTCTGCAATTTGTTCGCCCCGCCAAATGCCACCTTGTTCAATCCATTTGAATATTTTTCCATCGCTACCTCCCGAATAGATGGATTTGCTCTTTGCGCTACTCACGATCGCTCTGGCTGCTTTGGTATGGCCTTGCAAACTCCTAGTCAAAGGATGATTGAATTTTTCAAGGGCAGCATAGAGTCCATTGTAAATATCGTTGTCATAGATATAGCCGCTATATCGCTTGTTGAACGCAAAAGCTTGTTGAGCAAGTAAGGATTGAAGTGTGGTATCATTCAACTCTTTCGACTTGAGGGCCATGCTTTTTGCGATCGAAAGGTAGCGTCTGGTCTCTGCATCTTTCTGAGCAGCTTTTGCTCGTGTTTCGCTGGCTTGGGCGGCAAGTTTTTCTTTTTCAGCCACTGCAAACGCAGCCGTTGCCTTTTTTTCTGCTTCTGTTGCTTTAACTAAGTTTACCTCTGCCTGTGCTTTGGCTGCTTCGGCATCTTTTTGGGCGATACGTGCTTCTTCGGCTGACAATTCAGCTTTTTTCTTCTCTTCTAATGCCCGTTGCGCTGCAATCTTAGCTTCACCCTCGGCCTTTTCAGCTTTAGTTGCATTTTGTTTGGCAACTTCTTCCTGATCTCTCGCTTTCTTTTCATTCTCAGTAGCAATACTACTCTGAACGATAGCGTAGACAAACGCCAAGAGGGCGACAACAGCAAATGAACCCAAGACGATTGCAATAACACGTGCGCGTTGCAATTTCCTTTTTTGTTCTAGCTCTTTGATACGTTGCTCCGTATCATATTCCTTTTTAGAATACTCCAAGAAAACGATGGTACGCTCAAACGAAGGGTTGTATCGCTGCCCCCACACCAAAGTGGGTTTATGTTTGGTTTGCCAGTTTAGCGCCAACTGCAAATCGGGTGGCCTCCACAAACCGGCCTTGCCTACCTGATATTGGGTGGCCGCTTCCGACAAACGCAAATACATTTGCACGGCATCGGCTTCATCTTCCACCCAGTTTTTCAGACGTACCCAAATGCGCATCAAGCTCTCGTGCGAGATATCGATCATTGAGCGGCCATGTAGTGAAATACCATAGGCAGGCGTAAGCAGCGAACGTCCGGGCTCTCTGAATTTGTCGATAACGGCAATTACATCCGCCTCGGAAACATCGGAGATAGATGCAATTTCATTGAGGCGGGTAGGCCTGCGAATACCAAAATTTTCTCCTCGTCTTTCTGTAATGGCTTTGAATATCGCTTCGCAAATCTTTTTTTGGTCTTCATCCAACTCATCATACGCTTCGTTGGCATGCTGCGACAGCGCTTCGGCCATTGTGCCAATCGCTTCATAATGCTTCAAGTCCAGGCTTTCGCCTTCAGAGTCTTTGTACCGCCCCCAATAGCTCCATGTGCGCATTAGCGCGTGTTGGAGAATGGGTAGCTGATCTGGATTATCGCCTAAGTCATTCAGTAATTGTTGCACCAGCCGAGGGGCAATGGTTGCATCTCCAACCGCTACAGGCCCTTCAATTGCTCTGCGCTTTTGTTCGCGGGTCATTTGAGGGATGAGGTAGTGACTGTCGTTGATCTTGCGGGTCAAGTCAGGGAACTGCGCACATTCACCAATAAAGTCAGAGCGCATGGTAATGGCCACATAAATGGGCGCATCTTCATAATTGATGGCTTCCATCAGCAAGTTGATGAAGGCGAGCGATTCGTTTACGGAGTTCGGGTCTGAACCATCTTTAAAACGGAATAGCTCTTCAAATTGATCGACCAAAACCAGGTAGTTGATATCGGCTGATCTTCGAGATTGCTGAATCGCTTCCACCAAACCCAGTGAGCTACTCTTTAGTAAAGTCGAGACAATCGTTCTTTTTATTTTCTTGTCTTCCGTATCGGCCATGTTGTAGTCTTTGGCTGACTTTAAAAGAGCTTCCGAAAGATTATCGATGGGAGCAGAGCCCGGGCGGGTAACGATTACCTCCCAGTTGGGGCTGGCGTCTGTTAAAAAGCCACCATACAAAATGGGGATTACCCCACAGTAAATGAAAGAGGATTTACCACTTCCCGAAGGGCCTATTACGCCAACAAATCGATTCTTAGAAAGTTTGAGGAGTACCTCATCGCTTTGTCCTTCTCTGCCAAAGAACAAATGACTCTCTTCGATTTTGAATGGCCTTAGCCCGGGAAATGGATTGCCAGTATCTACGGTAGAGGGCGCTCCTGGCATTTCTTCAACTTGCTGGCTCATATTGACTGTTGTTTTGGGTGTTTCTTAACAAGGTTGATTCAACTAAAAAAACTATTTACTGTCGTCCAAAAAATTTGATATTGATTCCATGGCACGAACGCTGTCGCTTGCGATGACAGTAAGATTCTGACTCTTAAAAGCGTCTAAGTTTCCACTGCCAACCAGCGCCTTTCCTTTGATCGGCTTTTTTCGCCCAAACCCTGGCGCCTTCAGCAAATCCAATACTTTCATGCGAACCCATTGGTCATTTACCTTTCCTTTAAAAATGATGGCCGAATCAAAATTTCTTAGGTTCTCAATGTGATGTTTCCGCACATCCAACAACTCGCCTTCAAATGCAGGAGATAAAACTTTATAGCCAGATTTTTCAATGGCTTCTTTGAATGGTTTTACTTCGGCTTGATCAAGGCGATCGTGAACCAGGTACACGGATTTGGTAGACGATTCGTCAACATTTTTGCGTTCAAGGGAGTCAATCAGTTCTTCTCGCATGATGTTCTTGAAATCTTCCAGCGGATTTTGCAATATTTCCGCGCCTTCCTGGGCTTCTGCGTCTCGCTTCAAATTGTCAATGAAAGATTTCTGTTTATCGCTCGCACTTTTTAGATTTGGTGCAATCCAAATCAAACGAGAAAATTCCTGCTTATTCTGGCGTTTTGCAAAAGCGCATTCAGCGGCCAGCTTATTTTCCAAATCTACAACAGAGCGTTCTCCCCCTTCCGGGATTTCTCCATATGACGTGCCCATGAGGTGGATGGAGAGACTACATTCTTCTAAATCTTTTCTCACCGATCGCTCAAGTTCGTCCTGCCGGGTAGGCAGCGTATGATTTGGGAGAACAACGTAGCCGTGCCGAATCAGCTCTCGCTTTATGATGTTTCGTTGAATGGCCAAATCGTATCCGGTTTCGGCAAGATAAATCGTCTTTCGCTTGAAAAGATTTTTTACCTCGGTGCGTTTATCGCCCTCCTTCAAAACAATAAGAGCCTCATGGATATCATAGGCTAAATCGACCATCTTCATCCAATACTGTTTCTCGGCTTCAGGGCTAAAAAAGTCAACGTATTCTTTGATCGCACCCGTTTCGTCATCCAATTGATACATCTCGTAACCGAGCGAATCGCGCAGACGGGGAGGCTGTTCCTGTAGCGTAAGAGGAGATTTTAGCACCTTAAATACTCTGCTTGTTTTTGATTGAGAAGAAGATTTATGGAAGGCTTCTATCAAATCGAGACATCTACCCGATTGCGCAAATTCTTTGGTGAGCACGGCAACAAGGATCGCGGCATTGTCTAATGCCGGGGCTGTGGCTGTATCAAACTCTGACTTAATCACAATGTTGGGTTTGGTTCCCAACACCTGAAAAAGCATTAGCTCCAAAAACTTTTTGAATTGTGTGACCCAACCTTGCTCACTTTTTTTTGCTACTTCATTGTCCTTCTCCGCATAAGTAACGAGTACATCTATTTCATACGCCATGGTTTAAACTTTTTAGTTGACAAGTTCTTTCTTTTCAGTAATATTTTCAATCAGGCCTTGCGCGAGGTCGTGGTGAGTGGCCAGAACAAAATAAAAATCCAGGATACTAATTTTAAATATCACCGACCGGCCATTTGCTTCTGCTTCCGTGATTGTAGGAATGCTACCTTCTTGAAATAAATCTCCAAACACATCGCCTTGTTTCAATTGCTGTACCACTTCCGCTTGGTTTCTCAATGTAATTTCTCCAAAAGCCTGAATCAAAATGGGACTTTCGCCAGCGGGTATCACTAGCTTATCTCTATGGTTCAGTGTGATGGGGTTGATTTTATCCGCCAAGTCGCTCAAGATCCGTCCGCTAATACCATTGAACACAGGCAACTTCTTGATCAGCATCACCATTTCAATCCCTAAAAAGAAACCATCGTCTAAGCCTTCGAGTAATTGATTGTTTTCGATAGCAGAATCCAGGAATTTTTTGTCGCGGACCGGTAAGCGGTCAGAGATGGACTGGTAGGCTTCCCTATCTTTATTATACACCACCCATGCGGCTGTTTCTTGCAGTAACTTATCGCGGTTAAACATTTGACTCACTAGCCCACGGCTCACTCTGAAATCAGGAATATAAGCGGTGGAGTGTAACGCGCAGACTTTTGTCCAGCGGTTATTGTAGTTAAAATCACGGTTAAGAATATAGTTGATCGTTTGAATCGGAGTATAATTTTCTCTTGGGAAATAGATCTGTAGTTTTTCCAGTTTGTCTTGCACCGAGCTGTCATCGAATAGGGGTATGAGTTTTGGCTTTAAGTCTTGCTCAACAAAAAGATCTAAAAGCTCTAACGCATATTGAATGCTGTCTGGCGAGCCCACCTCTACATTGGTCTTCACAAGCTGAACCGATTCGGGTTCATACAGAAGCGACAATAACAACGTCAGGTGGTCATAATTCTCCCTGATTTCTTCTTTAAGGGCATCTCGTACCAGCAAGAAGTACGACTCTTCAGGCAATTCTTCTAAGGCGGCTAAGTTCCAAAGTGTTTTACTCATTTCAATGTCCAGCAACTCCTTCACATCCAGCGATTCACGTCCTCTGGCTGTGTAATTGATCAATCGCAATGAGTATAGAATTTGTCGAACAATACGCTTGTCCGGATAGTCAATTTTTTTCCAGAGTAAACTCATTCCTTCTTTGCCACCGATGTGCCCCATAATCTGGATTAGCTTCAGCATGACGAGCTCACTTTGCCCGGATTTGTGGAAAGCCGTTTCGAGATGCGGCAGTACGGCTTCGCCCACCTCTTTCAACGCTGCTGACGCCTGATGAGAATAAACGGGTGATGAAAGTAACTCGATCAGAACGCCAAATGTTTCCGGACGTTTCACCTTGCGAGAGGTAAGGAGTGCTTCGCCTCGTACTTTCGGATCAGCATCTCTAAGGAGTTCGAGTAAAATGAATATTGTTTTTTGATTCGTTAGTTTACGAAGCAGCTTAGCACCAAGTATCCTATCTGATTGTTTTGGTGACTTGCTCAATTTCATCAGTTTGTCAATGGAGATAGACAAGAAATCACTATCCTCTGCTGCACCGGCAGCCTGCGAAGCCAATCCCTTGATTTCATTTCCTTCGCTGACAGCCAAGCCCAACTCCTGTATCTTGTCAACCGCAAATTGACGCACTTTTTTAATCTTACTTTCAGCTAGCTGCAGCAAAGAAGATTCGAACAAGGCCGGCTCTAATTTCTCCATTAGCTTCAAGCCGTAGACCACCTTTTCTTCGGCACCGCTGTTTATTTCTTTGCCCAATACGCTATCCATCGTGTATTCCCGTACAACCTCCTTTTCAATGGCAGACTTGTTTTTTATCAAGGAGGATTGCAATGTTTGACGATACCCAATGTACATACGGTTGACAACCCAGTACCAAATAAACAAGATCGGTATGGTAAAGGCAGTAATCGTCAGCAAGTCAAAAACCTTAACTCGGTTGATCAGGACTATCAATCCCCCTGCAATAACACTGGCCAGTGCCATCACACTTCCCTCTATTTTTGTTTGCGCATCAATTTTTAACTCTTTGTCAATAGGCACATAATAGAATTTGAATGTCGGGTTATCGATGGCATCTTTAAGCGAGTTGAGGAAGAGCTTCCCCATGGCAATGGCGATGAAGAAATACACCACCGAACTTCGGCCGGTTATGGCGGGATCGAAACCGAAAAAATAACCTAGCGCTAATGCAGAGACGGTGAATAAAATTAGTAAAACCGGATTTATAATAAGCGAAATCCGCAAGCCGTAATCTTGATTGATTCGATCTGTAGCAAACGTAGTAAAAAGAAAACTGAAAATAACCACAGTAGCCTCGAAAAAGCTTAGAAAATAGGGAAGAGAATCTCCCTCAAATTGAACCTGCGAAATATTGAAGAAAGAATAGTCAACGAATCGCAGGGCAACAGTTGAAACAATGACAAACAATGATAAGGTGAGTATGTATCGGTTGCCAAAAAATTCGGTTATCGATAATTTTTTAATGTCAGTCTCTTTCATAAAACTCTTGTCGCCTACCAAGTATTTATTGGACAGGCGTATGAATAGAAGTAAATAGATAATAATACTTCCGAGGCCGATAGTATACAAAGATTGCACTGAAATACCGGATGCGAGCATAATGGGGACAGTGAAAAAAGCGAGTATCGATGCGATGGTTGTTCCTAAATCCACGCTGCCTACGAGACGTTTGGCAACCCTCACATTAAACATACGGGCAAAAGAACCCCAGAAAACCAATTGGGTGATAAATGTAAAAGGCAACACAAACATAAAACCATAACGATAGAGCGATTTTACATCACTAACGTACTTTTCACCAAACTCAATAAATCCTGTCAATAGAATTACAACAAGTAGATTGATAATGGCCAATATACGGAATGGAATGCGGCCTTGTAAGATGTTGTAAAGAACAGTTGCACCGAGTCCAAGGACCCCCGAAAAAAAGATGGCAACAGGTAAATCTTCTGTTTCACTAAAGAAGTTCAGGAATAACGTTTGTGAGGCAACTGCCACGGTAGCCATGAAGAGCCCCATAAAAAAACTAATCGCAAGCAACAAACCTACCGGACCGGTTTCTTCCTGCTCGACATCCAGCATATTCCAGAAGCGCTTCATAATAAGAGTAGGTTTTTGATTAATTTGGTTAAATCTCCTCACAATAGACGAAAAAACCTATTGAATAAAAGGTTTTTTTAAAATGGCCATTATTATTGATTGATAGATAGTTGACTAATTCTAAATTGTTTCTCCGATTCCATTCATCCATTTCCTCTTTTTTCTTTGGGAAATATTCTGAGTATGAAATGCTTCAAATGAAAACAAAATTGATTTTCAATGCAATACCTAAAAAGAGGTATTTTTGCACTTTAATAGTGTCTTAATAACTACCCGTTTGAAATTAATTTTTAGATGATGACTCGACTCTTGTTTATTTTGGCGATTGTTCTAACTGGCACTAACAACTTGTTCGCCCAGCTCAACAAATCAATTGTTGAAGCACAGCGATTGTTTGGAGCAAAAAACTATCAGGCCGCTTTGCCAAAGTACCTGGAAGGTATACAAGGGGTGAAGGACCCACTCGTTTTTTATCAATTGGCAACCTGCTACAAAGTATCAGAAAGTGTTGAGAATCAAATCAAAGGCATTCCGTATTTTGAGGAGGCATTGGCCTTGAAGAAGGACTATTCTGCACAAATTTACTTTGACCTGGGTGAGCTGTACCTGAAAGACGAGCAGTTGCAAAAAGCAATGGATGCCTTTCAAAGTTATCGCGAGATGGTGAAAATGGACAAGAAATTGGTAACCGTTGCAGACAAAGCGATCGGATCTTGTCAAAATGCTATGGCCATGATGTCGGTGCCGCGCAACTTTACCGTACACAGCTTTTCGGCAACCGTCAACACGAAATATACTGAGTATAATCCGGTGGTTTCAGCCGATGAAAGCGTTCTGGCTTTCACTGCCCTTCGTCCTAATACAGGAAGAACAAGATCAGGAGATAAGTTTATTGAAGAGATTTATGTTTCGTATAACAAGTCTGGCAACTGGACAGAGCCAAAAGTGGTACCCATCGCTTCCGAGTACAATATGGGCACTGCAGGGATGTCTGCGGATGGGCAAAAAATGGTGGTGTTCATGGGGGGAAACACTGACGCTGGTAATCTATTCTTAGTCACGAAGTCAGGTGATGTTTGGTCGAAGCCAAGCATTTTATCTCCTACAATTAATTCGGCCGGCTTGGAATCAACGTCAAGTTTAACACCCGATGGAAAAGTCATCTATTTCGCCAGCGATCGGCAAGGTGGTAGGGGAGGCCTAGATATCTGGAAGATAGAATTGAAAAGTGATGGCAAGTGGAGTCCACCAATCAATTTGGGGCCTGATGTAAATTCGAAAGATAATGAAGATGCGCCCTTTATACACCCTGATCAAAAGACTCTTTTCTTTACTTCTGATGGCCACTCTACGATGGGTGGACGAGATATTTTCAAAACCAGTTTGGTGAATGGTAAGTGGACCAAGCCTGAAAACATGGGCTACCCGGTAAACACAACTTCCAACGATAATTACTTCACACTTTTGGCGGATGGTAAGCGTGCCTATTTTTCATCAGACCGAAAAGGAGGACAGGGGGCACAGGATATCTATTATCTAGACATGCCTGAGAATTCGATGACTATTCCGTTGACGATGATCAAAGGCAGAGTGTTAAACACGGAGACAGGGAAACCGATGCCTACCAAAATGTATGTGGTTGATATGGACACGAAAAAGGAGTTGGAGTTTGTCTATAATCCAGATCCAAAAACCGGAGAGTATCTGATCATTTTGCCACCTTCCAAAAACTACGATATCGTCATTGAATCAGAAGGGTTTCTTTCCTACACGTTAAATGTGAATATCCCCAACCAGACTTATTTCTATGAGTTGTATCAGCAGGTGAGTTTAAAGTCAATTAAACAATTTGATGTGGTGGTAGGTCAAGAAGTGGAAGTAAAAAATGCTTTCTATGATACGGATGCTGATATAAAGACCGAGTTACGCAAGTCAAATGAAGCTAAACTGGTGCAAACTGGAAAGGTAGACGTCTATGACATGATGTTGGATTTAATGGCTGCGGATGATAAAGAGGGGATAGACTATTTGGTGAGTTTGATTGAACACACCGATCCGATTGATGGGGTTAACTTCAACGAAAAAGAAAACTCCAAAATTGATGTGGTGACACGCACATTTTACTTTGACGAAAGTGATGAAAGTAAGTTTGAACAGAAAAAAGTAGACGGTAAGGTGGTGTTCTCATTGCCCACTGTGAACATCACAGAAGAACTGCAGAATAAGAAAGCGGGCGTGAAACCAGCAACTGCATTTGACAAAAATGCTTTGGCAAAGTTTAGCAAAGTGTTTTTTGATCAGGGGAAAAGTGATCTGAAACCGATTTATAATAAAGAACTAGATGGCATCTTAACAGCCTTAAATCAAAATCCGGTTTTAGGTGTGGAGATTTCTGGTTTCGCTTCGGCAGAAGGGACAGAGGAAGCAAATCGTGAGCTCTCTAACAAGAGGGCAATTGCTGTGCTTGATTATCTAAATCATCAAGGCATTGTGAGAAGACGTATCGTTGCGAAGGGCTACGGGGCAACAAAAGATCAGACGGCCGCTAAAGAAGAAGGAAGACGTGTGGAAGTACGTGTGGTTGAGCTTAAATAAAGCACTAAGGTATCAACAACGAACTATCGCCATAGCTTAGAAATCGGTAGTCGGTCTCAAGAGCCTGTTGGTAAATTTTTTTCCAGTCGTTACCCACAAATGCGGAAACTAATAACATCAGCGTGGACCCCGGCTGGTGGAAGTTAGTGATCAAAGCATTAGCCGTCTTGATCTGATAGCCGGGCACGATGTAAATTGAAGTTTCTCCAGCCAATTGGGTCTCGCCATCGCGCATCATTTTCTTTAGCACGTTTTCAAAAGCTTCCTGGCGACCCATGTTTTTTGCTCTCTTGTTATCTTGGTATGGCTCATCTTGTGCAATTTGGAAGATTGCATCAGGTTCAGTTGATAGTTTTACTCCATACCAGTACAAGCTTTCCAGCGTTCGCAATGAGGTGGTGCCAACGGCAATAATATACTTTTTGTCAATTAAATTTTCGAGGTTTTTTTTAGAGACCACCATTTGTTCAGCATGCATGGTGTGATCAAGAGCGTTTTCTGCTTTGACAGGCTGAAAGGTCCCCGCACTTACGTGCAGTGTCAAAAAATCATTGGTAATTTTACGTTGACGAAGCTTCTCAAAAACACGTTCGGTAAAATGTAGCCCAGCTGTAGGGGCAGCCACAGCTCCCTCTTTTTTTGAATAGATAGTCTGGTATCTTTCTTTATCGCTTGCCTCAACCTCTCGTTTCAAATAGGGAGGTAAAGGAGTGGCTCCCATTTGTGAAATCACTTCTGCAAATGTTAGTTGGTCGGACCATTCGAAATGAACGATAGATTTTTCACGATCTATGAAGGTGGCGGCTAACTGACGATTGCCGGCTCGTTTGGTCAATGCCCCCTCGTTCCATCGTTTAGCATTCCCGATAGCCACATGCCACTCACAAGAGCCGTGCGCTTCCATTGCCATTGATACAAGTGGAGATGGAAAGACCGGATTAAGTAGGAAGACTTCAATTTCTGCACCCGTTTCCTTTTTGAACAAGAGGCGGGCAGGGATCACTTTTGTGTTGTTGAAGACCAACATTGAGTCAGCGGGTAAGAACTGATCAAGGTCCGTGAATTGCGAATGAGTGATTACACCTTGTTTGTAAACGAGCAGTTTTGAGTGATCTCGCTGAGGCAATGGAAAAAGCGCAATTCGCTCTGGTGGGAGTTCGTATTTGTACTCGTTAATGTCAATCATTTTTTCCATGTGCGGGCAAAGGTAGCAGTTGTCTTTTATGGTTTGCAATCAGGTCATAGATGTTTACTGGTTTTGTTATTCGGTTTTAAACGCGAACTTTAGCTATCCAATCTATTTTGCTCATGGCATTAAGAGTTAGTATTCACAAAAAAGTTTTTCAATTTAATTTCGATGCAAGAACGTCTCGTGGGCCGATGAAGAATCGAACGGCTTGGTTTATCAAACTTTGGAATGAGTTCGATTCATCAACTTTTGGATTGGGAGAATGTGCACCGCTAGAGGGCCTGAGCAAAGAGACAGAAGCTGAAATGGACTCGCTACTCGCCAGTTTAGAATTAAAAATCAACAACCAAGCTATTGAGTTGCCTTCGTCAGGATTTTCAGCACTCAGTGAGATCAACGGTTTTCTACTACAATACCAACTTACTTCTGATGTATCGTCTATTTGCTTCGGGATGGAGACCGCCCTGCTTGATCTGGCAAATGGGGGAGTGCGAACGCTATTCAAAACTGATTTCCTGAAGGGTGTACCAATTCCAATTAATGGTTTGATATGGATCGGAGGATTAGACTACATGCTGCAACAAATCGATATCAAGATAAAGGATGGATTTCGATGCATTAAGATAAAAGTAGGAAGTCTAAATTTTGAAAAGGAGTGTGATATCCTGCAATACATCCGAAGAAAATACTATCGGGAAGATATCGTTGTCAGATTGGATGCCAACGGAGCCTTCAAGCCGGACGAGGCCATGTTCAAGCTGTTGGATATGTCGCGCTTCGGCATTCACTCCATTGAGCAACCGTTGAAGCCAGGGGCCAAGGAAACGGAACTGCTTTGTAAACAATCACCCATTCCCATCGCGTTTGATGAGGAACTTATCGGAGTGAATACTACCGGGGAGAGAAAACGACTTTTAGAAAAGTTACGCCCTGCCTATATCATACTCAAACCCTCTTTGCATGGTGGACTTTTTGCCTGTCAAGAATGGATTGCCTTGGCCGAGGAATTGAAAATCGGCTGGTGGATGACTTCTGCACTTGAATCTTCAGTTGGACTGAATGCAATTGCACAATTCACGTCAACCTATTCTATTAACCTGCCCCAAGGTTTGGGTACTGGGCAGATTTATGAAAACAACATTGAATCTCCGCTCATTGTCAAAAAAGGTCAGATCTACTATAATCAACTGACTAACTGGGATTTGAGCTCCATTTTTCCGCCAGAGAAAGAATCTGAAGAAGTAAATAACTAATTATTTTAGTTTTATTCTTGCTTTTTGATTGTAATAACTGTTATTTCACTAAAAATATTAGTTATGGAGGGGGCGAAATTGAAGATAAAAAGCAAGAAATTGCAATCAGGGAAGTATCAGGTAGACTTTTCTACCGAGGGAAGTCAGCCAACTTTCTATGGATATCTGCTGGCTGAGCCATTTACACCCCTTAATGATGTGATTGAAAAAATACACCGACATGTTGCCTCAATGGGCAATCGCCCAAGGTATTTTCAACGCAATTTGTTTTCCCTCGGTAATCGAGAAGTTAATAATGGACGAATTTTAATCTTTCAAAAATAGTATGGTAAAGCTCAATGAAAACATGCGAAGTTTGCGTAAGCGATTGAAGCTTACCCAAGATCAGTTTGCTGCAAAGCTGGATATCAAGCGATCGTTGCTTGGTGCCTACGAAGAGGGACGTGCCGAGCCCAAATTGGAACTTCTCCAAAAGATCGCTGAAGTATTTCATGTTACAGTCGATGATCTAATTGGCAAAGACTTGTCCCTCATCGGCCCGGATAGTTTGATGACTCCCTCTGCTGGTGGGCTTCGTACCAAAGAAGTTTTGGTAGTCACCGCTGATTCGGGCAGAAAAGACAATATCGAATTGGTTCCTATTAAAGCAGCAGCCGGTTATCTAAATGGATATGCTGATGCAGAGTATGTGAAGGAGCTTCCTAAGTTTCAATTGCCCATTTTGAAACACGGCACGTATCGCGCCTTTGAAATTAGTGGGGATTCCATGTTGCCATTGTTACCCGGCACCATTGTGATAGGAGAACATGTGGAAGACATCAGAAGTATTAAAAGTGGCAAGACTTACGTGCTTGTTTCGCAGCGAGAAGGAGTCGTCTACAAAAGGGTGTTTAACTACCTCGAAGACAGTGGAAAGCTCTTTTTAGTTTCAGATAACAGGCACTATTCCCCTTATCAAATAGATGGTCACGAAGTAATCGAGGCGTGGGCAGCGAAGGCTTATATCAGCGTTCAGTTCCCGGATGTTGAAAGCAAGAAAGATGTGTCAGTTGAGGAACTGGCAGGCGTGGTGTTGGATTTGCAGAAAGAGATTTTTCAGTTGAAGTCAGGTAAGAATAAAGAGAATTAACTTAGCGGTTGCCAAAATCTGTTTTCCGGTGGTTTGTGTGCACGCGAGCCACGGAGGCAGTGAGGGTTTTTAGATTAAAGATTTTATGATTTTACTAATTGGGTGAACTATTGTATTGTTATGCAAACTTTTCAGTTTGTATATTTGTATTGAATCGATTTTAATAAATAGAACATGGGACTGATTTATGCGGAAATAGAGCTGATCAATGCCGATGATTTAGGCATGGTGAGGAGAAACTTGATGGATGTAGATGACGTAAAGCGAATTCGAGTAAATGCTTTAGTCGATACAGGTTCATACATGCTTGCGATTAATGAGTCGATTCAAGAGCAGCTTTCATTACCTATTCTAGAAACACGCAAAGCACAACTTGCAGATGGTTCTATAAAGGAATGTGAAGTGGTAGGCCCCATTGAATTGAAATTCAAGAATAGACGAACACTGACTCATGCTATGGTGCTGCCTGCAGATTCGGAGGTATTATTAGGTGCAATCCCGTTAGAAGATATGGACGTTTTGATTGACCCACTTCGCCAGCAACTTATCGTAAATCCCGAGCATCCGTATTTTGCACAGATGAAGATGAAGTAAATTAACTTGAATGAAGCTCAACGCTCACAATAAATAAATTGTTTTTAGTTATTTCTTTGCTACTAAGATTTTATAAGTCTGTCTCTTGTTTCATTTCGGTTGATCTTTCCGTTTTTGGTTTCATCAAATTTCTCAACCAAAAGCATAGAGCGGGGCTGCTCAAACTTCGCTAATTTCTCCCTGAGCATTTGTTTTGTTTTACCTTCTTGATCTGGGGTAATACTTCCTTCTACAATCAACGTGACAGCCTGCCCTAATCGTTCATCAGGCAATCCGGTAATGAAGAATCGATTTTTTATATTTTCTAGAGAGAATACTAATTCTATCTTCTTTTCTGTTGATTCAGGAAAAATTTTAATGCCACCTGAATTGATCACATTGTCGAATCTACCCAGCCACATAAATTCCTGTAAATTTTTCAACTCTACCACATCATTGGTGATGATTTCATCTGGCAAGTAAGGTGTCTTGATGCAAAGGCAGGCTCGCTCATCTTGACGGATCGTAATGTTTGGAAGTAGCTCAAAGTAGTCTGATTTATTCTTTCCATTAATTTTCTTGAGTGCAATGTGTGAGATGGTCTCTGTCATTCCAAAGGTTTCGTAAAACTGGCAAGGGAAGTTTTGCAACTGTATTTTGGTGAATTGATCTAAAGGAGCACCTCCAATGATAACGGTTTCAAATTGACTAAAAAAAATATTTTGAGGGGAATCGAGAATCGCTTTCACTTGATAGGGGACAAGGGCTGCGAAATGGATTTGATCTTGACCTTTTATTTTTTCAAAGGGATTGGCACAAGGCTCTACCGCAATAATGTTCATGCCTATTTCCAGGCTTCGTACCAACATCATCATCCCAGCAATGTAGGCAGTATCTAGACAGACCAGTGAGGTTTGATTCGCTTGTAGTCCAAGCGCCTGAATGGTGCCGTTGGCACTGGCGATCATGCTTTGCCTGCTAATGAGAATCTTTTTTGGTTGACCCGTAGAGCCGGACGAGTGAATTTCGAATTGTTGTTGACCCGAGAGCCATCGTTGGCAAAAATCGATCGTTCGCTCATCAAAAGTTAAGGTCTGACTCAACTTCGGGAGGTTGCCTAAGGAGTACGTTTTGTTGCCAAGTTGAAGCGTTGGCGAATTCATGGCGTGGTGATCTGATTCTTGACCAAGGCAATTTCATTATCGACATTGACGATATGTTGTAGTTCCTGTAACTTAATTAATGTTGCCTTCAAAAAAGACTGATGCCGTGTAGTGGAAGGGAACGAAGTGCGATGGGCTAAGGCATCCTTTATTTCCTGCCATTCGCTTAAAAATGTTTTTGTTTCTAGCTCGAAATATTTTTGTGAAAATTTTTGCCAGATATATTCTTCCGCTTCGTTAGTTGGATGAATACGATCCTCTTGATAGAATCGGTAGTCGCGCAAATCGTCCATCATAATTTCATAAGCTGGGAAATAGTCAACTCCCGATCGTTGTGATAGCTTATGGCAGAACAGTCGTAAAGTGGATTTACTGACGCTATTAAGTTCCATCGTGTCTTTGAGATGGCGCACTGGACTCACTGTCACAATTATACTGAGGTCGGGATTTATTTCTTTTAATGCAGAGTGAACTTCGTAAAAAGAATCTTCCATAGCCTCTATTGACAAAAGCTCTTTCGAAAAGTAAGTGGATGGAACCTTATGGCAATTAGCTACCCACTGTGCCGAGTCCTTTCGTTTGTAAGCCCATGCCGTTCCGTAAGTGATAATAACAAAACGAGCCGTACTGATAAAATGATTCACTTTGTTGACTGCGTGACTGATTTGTTCAGCTAGTTCTTGTCGACTGAGACTCGCAAAACTGGAGTGGAACTGATAGTGGTAATGAACTTCTTGATGAACCGAAAAATCCCCATCAGATACATCGCCTTTTCTCAACGCTACCTTCAACAAGTGGTGGATAGAAAGTGGGCTGTACACAGTTCCAAGAGGATTGATCGTGACGTTAAATTTGTTGTCGCTCAGATATTGGCCGTTGGCCTGTGAAAAGCAAGAGCCGATTGTTAGGATTGGGTCATTGAGGTGAATCGGTCGATCAGCCAATAGCACATTCAAATCAGTCTTCCATTCTTTCATCGCAGCCACAGATTTTTTTGCAAACGGCAATTCGTTTACAAACAAAAGTATCTATTTTTAGGGTTCTAAATTAAACGCGAAACTATGCTTTCACAGAAAGAAATTGAAAAGATTCCGACTCAAATTTTTAAGACATCCGAGGCAGCCTCAATTTTCGTGGCAAATGAAATTGCTACGTTAATCAGATCGAAACAAAAGGAAGGGAAACCCTGTGTGTTGGGATTGGCAACCGGCTCCACACCCACACGCGTGTATTCCGAATTGATATCTCTTCATAAACAGGGACTTAGCTTCCAAAATGTATATACATTCAATCTGGACGAATACTACCCGATGTTGCCCAACTCACTGCAAAGTTATGTTCGGTTTATGCATGAACACCTGTTTAATGAAATTGATATCCCGAAGGAGCAAATTCATATTCCAGATGGAACACTTTCGAAGGATCGCATTGCTGAATTTTGCAAAGCCTACGATGCAAAGATTGCTTCCTTAGGTGGTATCGACCTTCAGGTATTAGGGGTAGGTCGTACAGGGCATATTGGATTTAATGAGCCGGGTTCTTCTGAAAGGTCAACGACCCGTTTGATTACACTTGATCAAGTAACACGCATCGATGCCGCAAGTGATTTTTATGGAGAAGAGAATGTACCTACAAAGGCGATCACCATGGGCGTGGGTACAATCATGCAATCCAAGCGGGTAATCATGATGGCCTGGGGCGAGGGCAAAGGTGCGATTGTGAAGAAAGCTGTCGAAGGTCCGGTGACTGATCAAATCCCGTCCACATTCTTACAGAAGCATCCAAATGCTTTGGTGATTTTAGATGACGCAGCTTCTTCTCAGCTAACCGCCATCAATACACCATGGTTGGTAGATAGTTGCGATTGGGATGATAAGTTGGTTCGTAAGGCAATTGTCTGGTTGTGCCAAACCGTAAAAAAGCCGATTCTAAAATTGACCAATCATGATTACATGGAGCATGGGATGGGGGACGTCCTGACGGAATTTGGCTCCGCGTACCAAGCAAATATTAAGGTGTTCAACCAGTTGCAGCACACCATCACTGGTTGGCCTGGAGGCAAGCCAAACGCAGACGACTCCAACCGCCCAGAGCGTGCAAAACCATTTCCAAAGAAAGTAATTATTTTTAGCCCTCACCCTGATGACGATGTGATATCGATGGGTGGCACATTTATTCGGTTGGTAGATCAGGGGCACGAAGTTCATGTGGCCTATCAAACTTCAGGAAACATTGCTGTGTTCGATGATGATGCCATTCGGTTTGCTGATTTCGTTCGCGACTTTGATGTTTCTTTTGGGCTGAGCAAAGAGGACGGGGCAAACTTTTACAACAAGATTGTCAAGGCCATTAAGGAGAAAAAACCCGGGGAGGTGGACAGCCCAGAAGTAATGAAAATTAAAGGGTTGATAAGAAGGGGAGAGGCTAAAGCAGGTTGCCGTTATACAGGTATTCCTGATTCTCAGGCTCACTTCTTGGATATGCCCTTTTACGAAACCGGTGCGGTGAAAAAGAAGCCACTCGGAGAAAAAGATATTCAAATCATTGTAGACTTAATTGAGCAAATCAAGCCTCACCAAATTTATGCCGCTGGAGATTTGTCAGATCCACATGGAACACACCGTGTTTGCCTGGCTGCAATTTTTCAAGCAGTAGATCAACTCAAGAACAAAGAGTGGATGAAAGACTGCTATTTGTGGCTGTATCGCGGGGCATGGCAGGAGTGGGATATTGATCAAATTGAAATGGCTGTTCCGTTGAGCCCAGATGAACTCATGCGCAAACGAAGGGCGGTGTTCAAGCACCAATCACAGAAAGACAGTGCCGTATTCCCCGGCAACGACAAGCGCGAATTTTGGGTACGCGCTGAAGATCGCAATCATGCCACCGCTCAGGGCTACAATGAGTTAGGACTAGCCGAGTACGAGGCGATGGAAGCATTTGTACGTTATCATTTTTAGCATGAGCAAGCTTCACTTAGTCAGTTGGAATGTCAATGGTGTTCGAGCTATCATGAAGAAGGATTTTCTGACAAGTGTGAAGGCGATGAGCCCAGATATACTTTGCTTACAAGAAACGAAAGCAGCCAAAGAAGAAACACTCTCAGCCTTAGAGTTGCTGCCGGATTATCATGTTTTTGCGAACTCATCAAAGGCTAGAAAAGGGTATTCGGGAACAGCTATTCTAACGAAAGAGGAACCTCTCTCTGTGTCTTACGATATGGGGATTGACGAATTTGATCAAGAAGGCAGAGTGATTGCGGCTGAGTTTTCAACTTTTTTTCTGGTTACGGTTTACACACCCAACTCGGGATCTGAGTTAGCACGATTGGATTTTCGCCAGTCGTGGGATGATGCGTTTAGAGATTATTTGTTGTGGCTAAATAAAAGAAAGCCCGTTATCGCTTGTGGTGATTTTAATGTGGCTCATCAGCCCATTGATCTGTCGCGACCCAAGGAAAACTATAACAAATCAGCAGGCTATACGGCTCAAGAGATAGATGGATTTTCCAAATTGTTGGAAGCTGGATTTGTGGATACGTTTCGCCACTTTCATCGCGATGAAGTAAAATTTTCATACTGGAATCAGATTTTTAATGGACGCGAAAAAAATATTGGATGGAGGATTGATCACTTCCTGACAAGTACTAAACTTCAAGATCGGCTAAAAGACGCGATGATTTACAATGAGTATTATGGATCTGATCATTGCCCTGTCGGGCTTCAACTAGAAGTAAAGTGAACTTTAACCTACCAGTTTTTTATTGGATTAAAAACTCTTGGTGGTTAATAGCTTCCTAGCATTTTGAAAATTCCTTGGACTTGACAAATTACACTAAGTCGGTCGAACTCAAATAAAAAATAGAGGTTCCATCCAATTTGAATTCTTTTGCCAAACCAAGTTTGGATCATACTGAATTGGCGACACCTTCGACAAAGTAAAAACCATTACTTTTACGGACAAATCAATTGTATGGCTGCTGACGCTTCACTCTATCTCAAGAACCTCTGGTATCTTGCTTTTCACAGCTCATTTCTAAAGAAGGGGAAACTGGTAGGTAAAGAGATGTTAGGGGAGAAAATTGTCTTCGGCCGAGATGCCCAAGGCAAGCCTTTTGCATTGCGAGACAATTGTCCACACAGAGGAGTGCCCCTGTCACAAGGATGGTTTAAAGATAATACCATTCAGTGTTGTTATCATGGCTGGATGTTCAATACGGAGGGAGTATGCACCGGCATTCCTGCTATGTCGCCCGATGCTACTTTTGACCCGTCAAAAATAAAAGTATTCCAATATCCGATTGCCGAGGTAAACGACACTATCTGGGTTTACATCCCGGAAAAAAAGCTGCCGAACACGGTACCCAACGAGCCGCCTCCCAGTTTGATTTTGAATGTTGATCAGAAATTTAAACATGTGGAAACGGTAATGATGCCGGCCGACATCGACCATGCTGTGATCGGGTTGATCGATCCGGCACATGTTACGTTTGTTCATCAATCCTGGTATTGGCGATCGGCCAAAAAACTAAAGCTGAAAGAGAAAAAATTTGAACCCACAGCACGGGGTTTTAAAATGGTAAGACATAAGCCATCTGGAAACTCAAAGGGGTATGGAATTCTTAAAGGTGGGACGAGTACAGAGATCACCTTCGAAGTGCCAGGCATTCGTACAGAACACATTTTGGTGGGCGAGAAAAACCAAGTGGTTTCGATAACTATACTCACTCCGGTAAATGAAAACCAAACGGAGCTAACCCATATTTTGTATACGGATATTGCGTTAGCAAATATGCTGTGGCTTCCATTAAAGAGATTAGGTAAACAATTTATCGGTCAAGACTTGGGCGTGTTCAAGAAACTCAATGAGGGGCTAAAATCGAAGCCAACGCTGTCACTCATTGGCGAACCTGATTTGCAAGCCAGATGGTATTATGAAATCAAACGCCTTTGGGCAATCTCCCAACAAAATAACGAGCCTTTTGTAAATCCGGTAGAGCCCCAGACGTTGCATTGGGTTACTTAATAAACTTAATCGAATTAATTTGTAGATTTGGATTCAATTGTAACAAAAATGGTGTCTTCGGTATTTGTGTCCTACAATCCAAATTCAGACGTTGAGCAAACGCTAGCTGTTCGGCTGCATACTATTGGATCTGTTCATGGCTTTAATATGATATTGCCAGATAGAACAGCGAATGACAAAATTATGTCAGCGGAGACTAAAAGCAGAATACTTCAAGCTGACTACTTCATTCTCTTTTCTACTACGCAGTTAAGTCGTGTGGTTTATGAGGAAATATCACTCGCTTATGCTCATCTACAAAGTAAGGCGAGAATCTTAGTGATCTATGATCAAAGCGTTGGTATAAGTAAGACCTATCAAGATAAATTCACTTGTGTCGGCATAAATCGATCCTCAAGAATTGAGTCAATTGTTGAAAAAATTATCGAAGAAATAAAGAAAGTTCAAGTAAAACGAAATGCCGAGAACGGATTTTTATCTGTTCTAGGTGGTTTACTCTTGACTGGCATTGCTTTGTTTACTCTCAGTGCACTAGATTCCCCCGAAATTCCTAATAGACAAAAAAAACCAAAGGTAGTTCGTAGAAAACCCCTAAAGGAATCAAAGAAGTCCTTGAAGCGCGTTGCCGTCTAAAACTTGAATGCGAAAGGTTGTAGTCGTTGATAATACAGCTCTGATTAACCTAACGATTCTTAGGGATTTTAATATATTCAATCTTCTAAAGAATCTTTTTTTCCAGATACATATTCCTACTAAGGTAAAAAGCGAATACGAGTTTATGCTTCGCCATAAACCTGAACGAGCTTGGCTTTTAGAGAAGCTAAAGCCCAATGCTGGATTTTACTCTTTTTGTACTCGGTACGATAGTATTGTCTTATGCACAATTCAAACTGTAAAAGATATCGATGCTGGTGAAGCGGAAGCAGTCGCACAGTTTTTGAAAGTCAACGCAAATTATATTTTATCGGACGATCACAGATTTACTGTTGCTTTGAAAATGAAAGAACCAAATATCAAGGTACTATCAACACTTCATATTTTAGCAATCTTGGATTTAAATCGCATTACTTTGGATGTAGATAAGTTAATCCAAGTTCTGTATAAAGAGCGACCATTCTCTAAATCCAAACTTAGGAAAGCGTATGTTGATTCACATATTGAACTAGGCATAAGGATGTCAAAAAAGTGGGTTGACAAAAAGTGTGATTTTGCGAGATTGAAGGTGACGTAGAAGTCTTACTTGCAGATACCATTCGTCACCTTCCAGTCAATCCTAATCTCCAATTTTTGCGCCTACGAAAAATTAGTTCGGACGGGCGTTTTTGTTGGCGATTATCCGGTAGATACAAGTCAGGTGCTTTTGCAAGCCAAGTGGTTTGATTGATTGATTGATTAAGCATCCAATTCTACAAGCCTCCATGCAGCCCGGTTTTTGAGATGAGGCCTGCGGCACGGCAGCCGATAGCGTGGCTGACGTTTTGAACTATTTTTTTGTAAAATGCAACGCAATGTTTAACCCAAAATTTTGCAGTAGCAAAAGTTGCCTACGGTTGATGCAAAATGCATTGCATTTTGGTCAAGGTTAACCCTGAAAAAGCCCTTTTTGTGCTTTCTTCAGCCCTCCGGGCAGATTTTGCAGCCTACTGCAAAATCTGGGTTAAAGAACAATCGTGAGATTAAGAAATACGATTCTGGTTTTGGCACTCAAACTTTTTGGGTTCAAACTTTAAATCTATCACACTATGAATTGGGCAGACCAGTTAAGAGAAAAGAGTTGGCAGCCCTTTCAGACTACGTAATTTCCAACTTACTAAAAACTGAAGTCAGCATGAAAGGTGATATTTCAGAAAGCATAAAATCTCAATGATTTGCCGTCATTGAACGGGGGAAATCATTTGGTGAAACTCCCCACGTTTTAGAGGGCTGAGGCCCCATGGTAACTTCAAGAATCCCGCCTGACAATATGGCGCTGTGGTTAATGAAAACTTTGGGGTAGGGTTTGCCATTTAGTCTAACCTCTTGTATGTACTTGTTAGTTTTGGAATTGTTCCTCACTTTTATTTTAAAGCTCCTTTCTCCTGGCAAACGTATGGTTGCTTCATCAATTAGCGGGCTACCCAAAATGTATTCACCGCTGGCAGGATTACATGGATAGAACCCCAAAGCACTAAAGACATACCAAGCACTCATTTGTCCGCAATCTTCGTTGCCACACAAGCCATCAGGTTTATCGGTATAAAGAGTAGTCATAATTTCACGGGTGCGGTCTGCTGTTTTCCAGGGCTGCCCCAAATAAGTGTACATATAAGGTATGTGATGGCTCGGTTCGTTGCCATGTGCATATTGGCCAATGAGTCCGCTAATATCAGGCACTGCGTTTCCTGTTATTTTTGAATCGATCGTAAACAACGTATCCATTTTGGCGACCAAAGCCTGACGCCCTCCATAAAGCCTTGACAATCCTTCCACATCATGAGGTGTGAAAAAAGTATGTTGCCAGGCGTTTCCTTCAGTGTAAGGGTTAACACCAAATTCAGATCGGAATGGGTCAAATGGTGTAAGCCAGGTTCCATCGGACAGCTTGGGGCGGAAAAAGCCAGTTGAAGGATCAAACAGGTTTTTGAAATTCTTTGCCCTGCCTGAGTAATATTCGAAATCTTTGGAGTAGCCAAGATGCTTGGCCACGGCCGCAATGCACCAGTCATCAAAAGCATACTCCAGCGTAATGGTTACATTTTCAGTGTGTTTATCGTGGGGCAAATAGCCGTATTGCATATAAGAATCCGTGCCTCTGATTTGCTGCATTGAACTTTTCTTCATGGCCTCGTAGGCTTTTGTAATATCAAAGCCCTTATGCCCTTTTAATATGGCATCTGCAACAACGGGTATTGCATGGTACCCCGTCATCGTATTAGCCTCATTAAAACTAATATCCCATACTGGCAGCAACCCATACTGATCATAAAAAGCTAAAAATGAATTTATGATATTATCTACACGTTCGGGTTGTGTGATGGTAAGCAGCGGGCTGGCTGCACGGAATGTGTCCCATAGCGAATGCGTGGTGTACATGTCGGCTGCTGATTCTTTGGTTTGTCCGTCAGTGCCCTTGTAATTGCCATTGCTATCCGAGAAAAGTACAGGAGCTAAAAATGTATGGTACAGTGCGGTATAGAAAATCCGTTTCGTGCTTTCATCCTGGGTTTTTATAGTAATTTTCGATAGTTCCTTTTCCCATTTTTCCTCTGCAGATTTTCGGACAGCATTAAAGTCCCAGCCTCTGATTTCGTCCAGGCTTTTTATAGCCCCTTCAATATTTGCAGATGATAAGCCGACTTTCATGCGCACCACATTTTGACTTTGAGCGGAAAACAATAGACATGTTTTTACGTCTTTACCCTGTGCTTCCTGTTTAGCGATTGCTATCTTATCGGCTATGAGGGTGGTTGATTGCGCGGGTCGATTTAGCCTCACAGCAAAGTACACTTTTTGGTCTTTAGCCCAACCTGTTGAAAAACGATATCCAACAAACGTGCTGTCATCTACCTTTTTCATATAGGTATCCGTTGGCTTGTCCCAATTCAGTGCCAAACCCAAATCAAATCTAATCATCGCCTTTCCCGAATCAGAGAAAGTATATTGATGAAACCCACATCTCTCTGTAGTTGTAAACTCGGCCTTCACTTTAAAATCTTGCAGGAAAACAGAATAGTATCCTGGATGGGCTTCCTCCTGTAAATGCGAAAACTTGCTTCGTATTATAGAGGTGTCTGGTATTAACCCAGTATATGGCATAACGCTAATGTCCAGCATATCGCCTATTCCCGTTCCACTCAAATGGGTATGGCTAAATCCCCTAATTACAGAATCGCTGTAATGGTAGCCACTGCTCCAATCCCAGCCTTGAGTTCCATTGTCTGGCCCTAACTGAACCATACCAAACGGGACCGTGGCACCGGGGTAAGTATGACCGTGACCTCCGGTTCCGATGAGAGGGTGAACGTAGTTTGCTATTTTATCACTATTTTTTGTCGACTTACACTGAATTAGTGTAAGCAAAATCAGTGGAAGGTATTTTGAGAAATGCATTTTAGTTAACAAATGTTTTTATTAATTTCAAATATATTTTTAATAAACTTCCTAAGCAATGAATTTCTTTTTTAGCATTCAAAAAGTAATTGTTAGGGATCCAGGTGGTAACAAATTCTCAAAAGCATGCGGGCATTATTAAAGGAAATTGAGCAGAACGGAAGTAACAGGTCCAGAAAGAATCAAATGCTTCGCCAGGCGATTAAGTTTTCTCTTCACGAGGGGGAAAAATCCATCACTGAATTTTGCAAACACATGCGCCTGAGCGTGCCCACAGGAACGAAGTTAGTGCAGGAATTGATCGATAAAAAGATTTTTTTGGAGGCAGGAAAGCGAGATTCAGCAAGCGGAAGAAAGCCAACTGTTTTTGATTTGAATCCCTCCATTGGATATGTGATTGGGGTGGAGCTATTGCTTAACTCTATCCGTATTAACATTCTCAACCTGCGCCATGAAGTAGTTTTTGAATTTAAGAATGACAGCTTTGATATAAGTAAGGAGGATGAGGCTTATAGATTTTTGGCAAAAAAAATCAGGGAATTAGTTCAATCTTCGGCAGTTCCGCGAGATAAAATATTGGGAATCGCTATAGCTATTACGGGCCGAGTAGACTCCAAAAGTGGCATCAGTTATACCTACCTGCAAAGATACTCCCCTTTGACTGTATCGCTGGAGAATGAGTGGGGTATACCCGTTTTTATTGAAAATGATACAAGACTTATGGCTCTTGGCGAAAGGCGATTTGGTATGGCAAAAGGCAAGTCTGATGTGATTTTTGTGAACTTGAGCCAGGGTTTAGGGATTAGTATTATTTCAAACGGATTAATCCACGGGGGCCATTCAGGCTTTGCGGGAGAGTTTGGACATATTCATGCTTTAGAGAATGAGCGTATTTGCGTATGTGGTAAGAAGGGCTGCCTCGAGACAGTAGTATCTGGTTTGGCATTAGAAGAAATTTATAAGGAAAGGTATAACATGTCTTTACCCTACGAGCAAATACTATCGAAAATGGAAACTGGTGATAAGGTTTTAAAAGCGATTCTTTCATCTATGGGCGAGCAATTAGGCAATTCCTTAGGCACGGTGGTGGATATCTTCAATCCGGAGATGATTGTGATAGGCGGGAGCTTTACGCATGTGGCAGAGTTTATGAAGTACTCGATTATAAAAGGATTTTCCTTGCAGGGTTTGCCTCAGCTAATTGCAGATTGTGAGGTTGAGATTTCGTCCTTGGGCGGGCAGGCAGTAATGTTAGGCTCTTTTTCACTGGTTACGGAGAAAGTCTTGAAATAAGATTTAGTTGTACTTTATCGGACACCAGCAACACGTTTTAAGCTTCTTGGATAACAGCGACCAAGTTGGTTTCAGAGATGAAAGACACCCAACTGAAGTCAAGATTGGCAATTATCCCTTTTTAGATCAATCGATTGCGCGCAAACGGGTTAAATTTTTCAAAATTTAACTTGTTGAATTACTGTGAGTTAATAAATCATTAATGATTTATTAACATTAACTTATTAAAATATTTTAATAATTCAAACTAAATAGTTTACTTACAGCTAGTTCATTTAACTCAATTAAAAAAATCGCCTATGTTAATTCGTTACAAAGCCCGAATGGTGCACAATTGGTGGACTGGTGTGTCCGCCAAGCAATTTACGCTATTGCTACTAATGGTAGCATGCTCCTTACCTTCGCTTGCTCAGCAAAGAGTGGTGTCAGGTAAAATTACTGACGCGGCCACACAGCAGCCGATGTCAGGTGTTAACGTTGTTTTAAAGGGAACAACTTCAGGAACGACTACCGATTCGGAGGGAGTTTACTCTCTCTCGGTTTCAGGCAGCGAACCTGTGCTGATCTTTTCTTTCATCGGCTTTGCTACGCAAGATGCAGCTGTGGGCGGCAGAACCTCGATTGATGTTGCCATGGTAGAAGATGCAGAAAGTTTGGGCGAGGTAGTGGTTACTGCCTTTGGTATTGAGCGTGAGACCAAAACTCTGGTTTACTCAACACAATTGGTAAAGCCCGAGACATTAATTGAAGTGAGGGACGCCAACAATGTGCTGAATTCATTGCAGGGTAAAGTTGCCAACGTGGTAGTTTCACAGGGTTCTGGTGGACCCGGCAGCGGGGCAAGAGTGGTGTTGCGTGGCAACCGCTTTATTCAAGGTACTAATAATGCCTTAATTGTGGTCGATGGTATTCCATTGTTGAACCCAACATTCAGTGCGGCAGCAAATGATTTTGGTTCTATCCAAAGTTCGGATGGTGCTTCAAATATCAATTCAGATGATATTGAATCCCTATCGGTGATTTCCGGCTCAGCTGCGTCTACGCTCTATGGCAGTCAGGGTGCAAATGGTGTAATTTTGATTTCTACAAAAAAAGCCAAAAAGAACGGTGTTTCGGTCGTACTTAATACTGGCGTGACTTCTGAGAGCCCTTTTTCTCTTCCCAAGTTCCAAAATTCTTTTGGACAAGGTTTAGGTGGAGTGCTAAATCCTTCTGTTGGCGACAGTTGGGGTGCCGCATTAAACGGTCAGTCTTATACAAATTATCTCGGAGAGCAGAGAAACTATACCTCCCAGCCCGATAATGTAAGCGACTTCTTCCGCACAGGTATTAGCGTAAATAATTCACTGGGTGTTTCGGTAGGTTCTGAAAAAGTGCAGACTTATTTTTCGTACGCTCGCAATCAAGTGCAAGGTATTATTCCAAGAAACGACTTGGATAGGCACAATTTTAATGTTCGTATGTCTTCGCAGGTTAGTGATAGGCTGTCGATAGACGCCAAAGTGAATTACATTTTTCAAGACATCAACAATAAGCCAAGAACTGGTGAGGAAAATGCACCCGTTATTGATATTTATCAAATACCTAGAAATGTGAGTCTTGATGATGCAAAGCGATATGAGACGATCAATAGTGTCGGAATCCCCGAACCAACGGCATGGCCCGCAACTGATAATGCAATTTATCAAAACCCATATTGGTTACTTAACAGAACGAGTATTAATGAGTCAAGAAACAGGGCGATAGGATTCTTAGCGGTTAAGTATAAGATAACGGACTGGCTTAATGTACAGGGCCGTGCAGGTATTGATCGAATTGCCGATCAGGTAGATGAATCATACTCTCAGGGAACTAAACTTTATGTGAATAATTCGGGGGGATTCTTCGCCAAGCAGTACAATACTTCTACCCAAAAATGGTTTGACGTCATTTTGGAGGGCAGTAATAAGCTTTCGAGTGATTTTCAATTAAGCTATAAGATTGGCGCAGTTTATCAGGATATAATTAATTCAATTGACAGGGTTCAGTCAAACGGGCTTAACGTAGTGAATAAGTTCAGCCTTAATTTCATGACCAATCCAACCCCTTCGTCAAATTTTGTGCAGTCTAGACTCAATGCAGGATTTACACAGGCTTCGTTAGGTTACAAAGATGCCTTGTTCTTCGAAGGAACGTACCGAATTGATTGGTCTTCTACACTACCTTCTCCCTATAACTTTTCGTATTATTCGGTCGGTGTTTCTGCTGTTTTATCTGAGCTAATGACCTTGCCGGAGCCAATTTCTTTTTTAAAGGTAAATTCTAACTATGCGCGCACCGGCAGTGGGGGAGCACCGCAGGCTCGGTTTAATGTCTATAACTTTCAGCAAGGTGCAGGAAATGGATTTGTTTCGAGAGGTACAACAGAAGCTATCACTAATTTAAAGCCAGAACTTGCTACTACTTTTGAAGTTGGTTTTGAGTCAAGATTCCTTAAGGACCGTCTCGGAGTTAATTTAACTTATTACACTACGGATTCCGAGAACCAATTGCTGGTGCTTCCGCAGGCTGTAGCAACTGGCTTTGCAAATAAGTTTATTAATGCCGGCCTTATACGGAACAATGGTATAGAATTAGTAGTCTTTGGCACTCCTGTTAAATCTGGTAAGTTCTCATGGGATGTAAGCTATAATTTAGGAATTAATAGAAACAAAATTGTTGAGCTAAGCCCTGAATTGAACGAGGTCACGCTTAGGAATAATGCCCCTGAAAGGGTCGCAGACCCCGTAGTTAAGGTGGGCGGTAGCTATGGAGATATAAAAGGCTATAGTTGGGAAAGAAAGGATGGAAGATATGTGGTAACTGCAGACGGTACCCCTGTTAGATCATCTCAAAGATCTATCCTCGGCAACTTCAATCCGAAAGCTACAATGGGCATAACCAATACATTTACGTTTGGTTCTTTATCGTTACGTGTGTTGATTGATGGTCGTATTGGTGGCGAAATGATTTCGGGCACAGAAAGTAATTTGGCATTCAGTGGTATTACTGAAGAGACTACCAAGTTTAGAGGCGGTGGATTAAATTTAGGTGGCGTCAATAGCACTGGTGCTGCGGTTGACAAAGCAATTACTGCGCAGCAGTTTTGGCAGACTGCCACAGGCAAGCGTGATAATATTGCTGAGTTCTTTATTTATGATGCCACGAGTTTTAGGGTACGTGAACTTGCTATTGGCTATGATATTCCGGTTCCAGGCAACTTTTTTATTAAGTCTGCCCGGATAAGCATAGTAGGCCGAAATCTGTTTTGGCTTTACAGAGGAGAATCCAAGCTGGATATCCCTGGGATTGGAAAGAGAACTATGTGGTTCGATCCTGACATGACTTTGGGTAACGGGAATTACCAAGGTGTAGAGTATGGTGCTATGCCATCGACCCGGAGCGTTGGGTTTAATTTGAATCTAGTATTTTAAATTTAATTAACAATCAAATCTATGATAACCAATATAAGAATAGGGAAACTAATTTCGGTTTTACTACTTAGTGGTCTATTGATCGGCTTTTCGTGTACTTCTAATTTTGAGGAGATCAATAAGAACCCAAATGCAATTTCAAATCCTGGCAAAGCTGAACTGGCACAGGCATTTAGTAAAGCACAATCGCAATCGGCAATGACTTTTTATTTTTATCAGATAGGTCAAAATCTTTTTGCCGACCTGTATGCGCAATATTTTGCCAATATAACCTCCGGCTTTAGATCCGATCGGTATTTTATTGTAAGCGGCTGGCTGCAAGGTGGCATTTGGGAACCCACTTATTCACAGGTCTTGCCTCAGTTGCAGACACTATTATCCTCCTTTGATCCAAATACGCCAGAGTATGCCGTTGCAAATGTGTGGTGGGTTTGGACTTTTCATCGAATGACGGACTATTGGGGCCCCATTCCTTACTCGAAGGCAGGATTGCCAGGATCTACGGTTGCATATGATTCTCAACAGGAAATATACGACAACTTTTTTGTGCGGTTAGATCAATCTATTGCCACGCTAAAGGCTAATACCTCTGCTAGGCCTTACGGTTCATCAGATCTTGTATTTGGCGGAGATGCAGCCAAGTGGCTGAAATTTGCCAACACCTTAAAGCTTCGACTGGCCCTACGGATTTCCAAAGTGGATGCGGCTAAAGCAAAAATACAAGCAGAAACAGCTGTCGCAGATGGCGTTATGACTGCACAAGCGACTGACGATGCGTGGTTAACAAAATCCCTTAAGGGAGATGATTACAATGGGCTATCGATTATGACTCCTTGGAATGAGTTTCGTATGAGTGCTAGTATGGAGTCCGTACTAAAGGGTTATTCTGATCCAAGAATGGGAGAATATTTTCAACCGGCCGAAAAAAGTAATCAGTTTCAGGGAATTAGAAACGGACTTAGTGTGGCGCAGATTGGAACGGAAGGAGGTACAGATGGCGCTGCAAAAGTATTTTCCAAGCCAGGAACGAGGTGGACATCAGATTCAAGGCTTACATATCCGCAAGTGATAATGACTACCGCTGAAGCGTATTTTCTACGTGCAGAGGGTGCCTTGAATGGTTGGAACATGAATGGCACGGCCCAAGGAAACTATGAGAATGGTATTAAGAGTTCAATGTCGCAGTGGGGCATTACCGATGTAGCAGCTGTCAATGGTTACATTAGCTCAACCGCGGTTCCGATTGCTCCTGGCGATTTACTGTCTTCACCTGCCATTTCTACTGTACCTATCAAGTATGATGCAGCAAGGGCAAGAGAGCAGGTTGCGACCCAAAAGTGGTTAGCCCTTTATCCTGACGGTATGGAGGCATGGGCGGATTTGAGAAGATCTGGGCAGCTTAAACTATATCCCGTTGCTAATTCCGAAAACACCGATATCATAGTTCCTGATTTGGCTACGCAACGAGTAAGACGCATTACCTTCCTTATTAGTGAGTCTGAGACAAACAAATCTGGAGTCGAGGGAGCTAAGCAATTACTAGGTGCCGGTGGTGACAAAGTAACGACCCCACTTTGGTGGGATAAAAACTAAAGTTGTAAGATTTTTGATTTAGTATATTAAGGGTCAGCACACAATGCTGACCCTTATTTTAAATAGCAATTTTGCACGCCTATGGTTCACAGGTTAATGTTTTCATTTTTTTTTCTTGTAATGCTCACTGCATGCCAGGAGAAGAAGAATACGCCTCTCTTTACAGAGGTCGACTCAACACGCTCTAACATTACATTTGTAAATCGTGTCGTGCAATCTGGCGACAACAACGTGATGAATTACCCCTATTATTTTAATGGGGGAGGGGTAGCTGTGGGAGACATCAATAATGATGGATGGGTGGACGTCTATTTTACAGGCAACCAAGTTGCTAACAAGCTTTATCTTAACAAAGGGGATTTGGCCTTTGAAGACATCACCGAGAAGGCTGGCGTTGCAGCACCTATCGGTTGGAAGACGGGAGTTACCATGGCCGACATAAATCAAGACGGCTGGCTGGACATCTACGTTTGCCGTTCGGCAATGGAGGATTCAACACTAAGGGAAAATTTACTGTTCATCAATAATAAAGATTTAACTTTTTCTGAGCGGGGAAAGGAATATGGCCTTGCGGACAATTCATACTCTACCCAAGCCGCATTTTTCGATTATGATAATGACAGCGACCTCGACTTGTTTGTGCTGAACCATTCCCTGCCGCAATATGCAGGCTTCAATCGCCTGCTAGCAAACTATAAAATAGAGCGGTCTTCTAAGTTTGGCAGCAAGCTCTTTCGCAATGACAAAGGAATATTTACAGATGCCACCGATAAGGCAGGATTGGTAAATAATGTATTGAGTTTTGGACTGGGTTTAGCAGTAACAGATATTAACAGTGATGGCTGGTTGGATTTGTATATCTCTAACGATTTCAATGAAGAGGATTATCTCTATATCAATAATCGCAATGGCACATTTACCAACAACCTTAAGGAATCGATAGGCCATGTATCGCTTTTTTCTATGGGCTCTGATGTGGCAGATATTAACAACGATAATTTGCCCGACTTAATTACCCTCGATATGCTACCTGAAACAAACGAGCGAATAAAGCTTTCTTCAGGTGATGATAACTATGACAAATACAGGATGTTGATAGAGGCTGGGTTTCACCCCCAATCTATGCGCAACATGCTTCAGCTTAATAACGGAGATGGCACATTTTCTGAAATCGGTCAATATGCTGGCATAGCTAACACAGATTGGAGTTGGTCAGCATTGTTAGCCGATTTTGACGGGGATGGCTACAAAGATTTGTTCGTGACGAACGGATATGAAAAGGACTACACCAACATGCAGTTTCTTAAGTACACTGTAGATGAACAGGTGAAAGCCCGCCAGACGGGTATCGCCCTAAACGTGAGCCAGATATTAGAAAATATGCCAACGATTCCTGGGGAAAGCCATCTCTTTAAAAACAATGGCAACGTTACCTTCAAAAATATGGGGTCAGCATGGTCTGCCGGAAGAAACTACAAAGCTAACGGGGCGGCTTATGCCGACTTGGATAATGATGGCGACATTGACTTGCTCGCCAACGTAATGAACGGAACGGCTATCATACACCAAAACCAATCGGTAGAGAAGTACCACAAGAAGTTTTTTGTCCTTGACTTAGCCAAGTGGAATGCAGGTCAAAATATAATCGGAACTAAAGTGCAGGTTTTTCAAAGGGATAGTTCTCAATACTTTGAATTTTCACCCACACGCGGATATCAGTCTTGTATGTACGTGCCCATTAGCATTGCAACAGCTTCTAAAGTTGACTCTGTACAAATAACTTGGCCCGATGGAAAACGGGTTGTAACCTATGATTTAAATAAACCAGTATTCATCAGCCGTCCTTCTTTCAGCCTTCCATCGGCAGAAGTTAAGCAAAGCACTTTGTTGGAAGAGTCTGGTTTGATTTCTTGGGCTCACCATTCTGCGGACGTGAATGATTTCAAAAGGCAGATCCTGCTTCCCAAAATGTTTTCTTATTCAGGTCCTGCAATGGCTGTGGGCGATGTGAATGCCGATGGATGGGATGATGTTTATCTGGGAGGAGCCAAAGATCAACCCAGTACGCTTTTTATGCAACTGCCCGATGGTGCCATGAAAGAAAAAGTGATTATGGAGTTCTTAAAGGATAAAGAAGCTCAGGATGAAGATGCAGAATTTGTAGATGTCGATAAGGATGGTGATTTAGACTTATACGTGGCGAGTGGTGGCTATATGTTCGAACCAGATGATAAGCTGTTGCAAGACCGCCTTTACTTAAATGATGGGAAGGGAAATTTTGCCAAGTCATCAAATGCGCTGCCAGCCGAAACGAATGCAGGGAGTGCCATTGAAATACTGGATGTAAACATGGATGGATATGATGACCTTTTTATTGGCAGCAGTTTCGTTCCGGGCCGTTATCCAGAAGCGCCACTCAGTCAGCTATTAATAAACGATGGAAAAGGAAAGTTTACAAATTCAATATCAACCGTTGCTCCCGAACTGGAAAAAATCGGTATGGTTACAGATGCACTATCTACCGACTTGAACAGAGATGGGAAAATGGATTTGATAGTTGTGGGCCAATGGACCAACATAGAGTTTTTTATAAACAAGGATGGGAAGCTAGTAAAGAGCACGGAGAAGTTTCTTGATCACGATTACAAAGGCTGGTGGAATTGTATTTCGGGAGGGGACTTTGATGGTGACGGGGATATTGATTTGTTGGTGGGGAACTACGGGGGAAACAGTCATTATAGGGTTTCAGATACCCACCCGGGTTCCCTTACCTTCAAAGATTTCAATGCAGATGGAAAAACCGATCCATTCTTTTGTTATTACATCGGTGATAAATCATACCCTTACGCAAGCCGCGATGAAGCTTTGGGGCAGGTAAACTTTCTTCAAAAGCGTTTTACTGACTATAGTTCGTATTCGAAGGTAACCCTTCAGGATGTTTTTACTCCGGAGGAACTTAAGGACAGTAAAACTCTTTCAGCGAACATTTTAGAAACAGTATACTTAGAAAATAAGAACGGAGTTTTTGTTCAACGCAACCTACCAATCAGTACTCAATTTTCACCTATACACGCCATGTGCTCCACCGATATAGACAATGATGGCGATTTGGATGTTGTTTTAGGTGGCAATGAAACAATGGTGCGTGTGCGCATCGGCAAATCAGACGCTTCTTATGGAACAGTTCTCATCAACGATGGTAATGGTAACTTCAAAGACTTGCCCGCCACCAAAAGTGGTCTTTCTGTGATGGGCGATATCCAAAGATTGAAGATAATCCGCTCTCCCAAAAATGTTAATTTGTTGATTGGCATAATGAACCATAAAGTCAGGTCTTTTTCTATCAACGCAAAAGAGATCAGTACAGTCAATGAATAAACAACGCTTTTATAACACATAAAAATATCCTGTGGCACTCTCTTTATTGGATACAACTATTGTATTAGCCTACATCTTCCTTAGCATCTTTCTGGGCTTTTGGATATCTAAAAAAGCCAAGGGCGACATGCGGTCGTATTTTTTGGGCGACAATAGCATGAAGTGGTACTGGTTGGGGTTTAGTAATAGTTCTGGTATGTTCGACATAAACGGGGCAGCATGGCGCGTGGCCGTGCTTGTTATTTACGGTCTTCAAAGTGTGTGGATACCGTGGATATGGCCTGTGTGGAACCAGGTTATTGTGATGATCTTTATGGCCATCTGGATACGCAGGAGTGGAGTGATGACAGGTGCCGAGTGGATTCAATTCAGGTTTGGCGATGGCAGGGGTGCCCGCCTGAGCCACCTGATAGTTGTAGTGTTTGCCGTGCTAACAGTTGTGGCTTCTATCGCCTATTTTTTCGTGGGTATCGGCCCCTTTGCTGCAAGCATTTTGCCTTGGAACATGGCCTTTTCAATAGGCAGCTATCACATGAGCAGTGAGCATTCCTATTCTTTATTGATTTGTTTTCTCACCACGCTGTATACCATCAAAGGGGGCATCTATAGTGTGGTAGCCACAGAAGTAATGCAGTTTGCCATTATGGTTGTCAGCTGCATTCTGATAGTGGTATTTGCTTTCACCCATGTAGATATAGATTACATCAACGGCCTTTTGCCCGACCATTGGCTTAATTTCTGGCCTGAGAAAACCTTGAGCATTGCATGGCAAGACAAGCTTCCGTTTGCCGACATTAAAATTGATCAAGACGGGTTTCGTTTATTTCAGGCAGTTTTGTTTATGATGATTGGCAAGGGGATTTTTGCCAGCCTGGCTGGGCCTGTTCCGGGATTCGACATGCAGCGCATGTTAAGTGCAGAGTCGCCCCGCGATGCTGCCCGCATGAGTGGGTTTACTATTTTGGTTTTATTCATACCGCTTTATTTGATGGTAGGAGGGCTTGCCCTGATTGCTTTTCAATATGTGCTGCCCCTAATGCAGCAACAGACTACACCCGACTTCGAGCGTATCCTTAGTATAGTAGTATCGCAGTACTTACCTGTGGGCATGAAGGGACTGATTATTGCCGGCCTATTGGCAGCCTTTATGAGTACCTTCAGTGCATTCGTAAATGTAGCGCCCGCCTATTTGGTGAATGATTTATATAAGCGCTATTGGCGGCCATATCAAACTGAGCGGCATTACATCAGGTGGAGTTACTTACTTTCAATAGTAGTGGTGGCAATTGGTCTTTTCGTTGGCTTTTTCATTGAGTCGCTAAATAGTATAGTGCTCTGGATTACTTCTGCACTATATGGAGGTTATTGTGCGGCCAATGTGTTGAAATGGTTTTGGTGGAGGTTTAATGGGTACGGTTATTTTTATGGCATGATGAGCGGGATCGTGCTCGCTTTGCTTACCCCTCCTTGCTTGGAATGGTTTGTTACAGCCTACTTCCCTGCCTACGGTGGGTGGGTGAATAGTTCAGTGCAACCCTTGTTTGCCTTCTTCATTATTTTGGCGTTGTCCACGGCTGTCAGCATCATTGCGTGTAAACTCACATCTCCGGTAGACGAAAGCGCATTGCTTGCATTTTATGTTAAAACTAAGCCTTGGGGCTTTTGGGGAAAGATGAAAGCACGGTTACTGGAAGTGATGCCTGCCCAGGATTTTCAGACACATCCATACAGAGATATGATAAACGTTTTGATCGGCATTACTTGGCAAATGGCGATGGTGGCTTTGCCTCTATTTGTAATTTTCCGCCAATGGCCCCAGGCCGTTACTTGTTTGTGTGTCTGGGTGGTTACATCTGTAGCGCTTAAATTGAATTGGTATGATAAACTGCCGTTGGCAGATGAATAAAGATTGAATGAACAAAGATTCGATGAATAAAGGATAGAATGAAGACGTTAATCAAAGCAACATTTTTAGACGAGATATCGCACGATATACCACATCAGAATTGGGGAGAAGAGGAGTGGGACTCAGATTTTAGGTCGATGAAATCAATGGGCATTGAAAGTGTCATTTTGATAAGATGTGGTTATCAACGTTGGCTGACTTATCCATCTAAAGTATTGATGAATGAGGAAATGGGGTATAAGCCTTCCGTTGATTTAGTAGAAATGTTTTTGCGCCTTTGCGAAAAATATTCGATGCACTTTTATTTTGGCCTGTACGATTCCGGCAAATATTGGGTGAGTGGTAAATTTCTCGAAGAGGTCGACATCAATAAGAAGGTAATAGATGAAGTGTGGGGCAAGTATGGACATTCCCCTGCATTTAATGGTTGGTATATCACACAGGAACTGAGCCGAAAGAATACTGGCGTTGTTAATACTTACATTGAATTAGGCAGGCATTGTAAGGGTATTTCAAATGGCCTCACTACGCTTATCTCGCCTTATATTGATGGCGTAAAACAAGTATCGCAATACAGCAATGTTACCCATCGCACCGAATCAGTTTCTCTGCAAACACACGAAAAAGAGTGGAACGAAATTTTCGATGCGTTACAAAAAGTAGTAGATGTAGTTGCGTTTCAAGATGGTCAGGTAGAATATAGCGAGCTGCCAGATTTTCTCAGGGTGAACAAGAGGCTGGCTGATCTTTATGGTTTGCAATGTTGGACGAATACCGAATCGTTTGACCGCGATATGCCAATCAAATTTTTGCCAATTAAGTGGGACAAGCTAAAACTTAAATTAGAGGCCGCGGCACAGGCAGGTATATCGAATGCTATAACCTTCGAGTTCTCTCATTTTATGAGCCCTAATAGTGCCTATTTGCAAGCTAAGCACCTGTATAACCGCTATCAAGAATATCGCCTTGCCATCTAAATTAATCTTTGAATCTATGCGTGAATATGCACAACAATATAAATCTGAGCTTCTTTCTAATATTATTCCTTTTTGGCTAAAGCATAGTATCGATAATGAGTATGGTGGTTTTTTTTCCTGCCTTGATAGGTACGGAAAAGTTTTCGACACCGATAAATTCACTTGGCTTCAAGGGCGCGAAGTTTGGACCTTTGCGATGCTTTACGATAAGGTAGAAAAAAAGCAAGAGTGGTTGGCTACAGCCTTGCATGGGGCAGATTTTTTGCAAAAACATGGCCGCGATAAAGATGGAAACTGGCACTTTTCACTAGACAGGCACGGCAAGCCCCTTACGCAGCCTTACAATATATTCTCTGATTGCTTTGCTGCCATGGCCTTTGGCACTTTGTATAAATGCACTAAAGATGAACAACATGCAGAGATCGCAAAGCGAACCTTTTCTAACATCCTTAAAAGAAGAGATAATCCAAAGGGCATTTACAACAAGGTATATCCTTACACACGGCATCTGAAGAATTTTTCATTGCCAATGATATTGTGCAATCTCTCGCTTGAGTTAGAACACCTGCTCGAAAAAGATACCGTCAGTGTCCTTATCGAGGAGGTGATTTTTGAAGTGATGGAAGTCTTCTACAAAAAAGATGAAAACCTCATTTATGAAAATGTTACTTCGGACGGCTCATTATCAGATTCCTTCGAAGGCCGTCTTCTAAATCCTGGCCATGGCATTGAGGCCATGTGGTTTATCATGGACTTGGGCCTCCGCTTAAAAAACCAAAGGCTTATTGAGAAGGCTGCAGCTATTTCTTATTCCATTTTAGATTATAGTTGGGATAACCAACATGAAGGAATTTTTTATTTTCTCGACAGCAAAGGTTACCCACCTCAGCAGTTAGAGTGGGATCAAAAACTTTGGTGGGTGCATGTGGAAACATTGGTGTGCATGGCCAAGGCACACACCCTTACAGGTGACGCAAGGGCTAAGCATTGGTTTGAAAAAGTTCACAAATATACTTGGCATCACTTTAAGGATACTGAGTATTTGGAGTGGTTTGGCTATCTCAACAGAAGAGGAGAAGTACTGTTGCCACTGAAAGGTGGAAAATGGAAAGGGTGCTTTCATATACCGCGCGGGTTGTATCAGGTTTACAGTACACTAGGACATACTCAGCCTCTCAAAAAGACTGCATTCGAGAATGATGTAGCTCAACTGTCAAATTAAGTGAGGGTCGTGCTTGCAGCTTTTGTATCCATCGCACAATTGGTTATAGTCAGTATTAGCTGCATGGCTCAACTTAATAATGAGCCTGTTCGAGCTGCCTGGCTTACTAATGTAGGGAGTGATGTGTTAGCTTCAAGGACGAATATTAAAAACGCTGTCCTGGTGGCCAAGGAGTGTGGATTGAATACCCTAATTACCGTTGCGTGGAACAGAGGCTATACGCAATACACCAGCCACGCCATGCTTACCTATTTCGGATGTGCCATTGACCCCGCTTTCTTGGGTCGCGATCCTTTGCAAGAATTGATTGAGGAAGCACATCAAGAGAACATAAAGGTAATCGCCTGGTTTGAATTTGGCTTTAGCAGTGCCTACCAGGATTCAGGTAAACATATTTTAAGTAAGTACCCTCATTGGGCAAGTAAAGACGTCCACGGAATAGTACTGGAAGAAAATGGCTTTACGTGGATGAATCCATTCCATCCTCAGGTTCGAAACTTTATTGCTTCACTGGTGCTGGAGGTTGTTAAAAATTATGATGTAGATGGTGTGCAGGGTGATGACCGTTTACCAGCTCTTCCGGCTAAGGGTGGCTATGATGATTACACTGTTGGTCTTTACGGAGGCGAACATAATGGACGCTATCCGCCAGCCAATCATTTGGATAGTGACTGGGTGGAATGGCGGTGTAAAAAGTTAAATGATTTTGCTAAAGAATTGTATCGCGAAGTAAAGCACTTAAAACCCGAAGTGGTAGTTAGCTACTCGCCAAGTATTTGGCCTTGGAGCAAGCAAAATTACCTTCAAGATTGGCCTGTTTGGCTAATGGAGGGTTATGCGGATATTGTTATGCCACAGCTTTATAGGTATAACCTCGAGGCGTATCAATTTATTCTGAATGAGACAGTTGAAAAGGTTGGGCGTCACCAACTGCGAAAGGTGTTTCCGGGCATTCTGGTGTCATTGGCTGACGGCTATCGGATAGATGAGGAACTGCTTTTAAAAATGATAAAGGCAAATCGAGAAGCAGGAATAAAGGGAGAATCCTTTTTCTATTTTGAATACCTCAAAACAAATACGGGTTTCTTCAAGAGAAATTACATCGGGCATTAAGGTATCAATGAAATGTTGCATTATTGCTTTTTCTAATTGCTCATTCAACCCGCCACCGTAGTGAGTCTGAATTGACTACTGCCTGCCGATAACTTTTCATTCGCCATTCCATCAAACTCAGGTTGATGAAGTAATGAGCTTTCAGGCTTCCTTTCAAATTGCCTGGTAAAACCCCAACCTTTTCTGAATTTTTTTGTTCTGATACCATGGAAACCACTAAGAAAAAAGTCAAACCACAAAAAGCTAATCCTGTCACTGCGATTGGAATTAGAAATGCTTATCGAGTGTATGTGTTAACGGAGGGTAAAATGCCCCTTTCCGTCTTTGCTTTTTGCAAAGCAAACGGGATGACCGAGGCAGATTTTTACGCCTTTTTTGGTTCGTTTGAAGGAGTTGAGAAATCAATTTGGGAAAGCTATATTGTTGATACCATTAGTCGTCTAGCTGGAGACAAAGACTTCGCCCTATTCACCGCGCGCGAAAAGTTGTTGACCTTCTATTTTTCATTGGCAGAGCTGCTTAAAGCAGATCGAAGTTTTGTGGTCCATCAACTGAAGGGCGCAAAATTTTCTGGTGGTACCCCAACGTTTTTGAAGAGTTTTAAGTCTGCTTTTGAGGGATGGGTTGAAGGTGTTTTGAACGAAGGGAAATCAACCGGGGAAATTGCAAAAAGACCCTTTATTGAAGATCGGTATTCAAGTGTTTTTTGGATGCATCTACTGTTTGTTCTCAATTTTTGGGTTCGTGACGATAGTCCCAATTTCGAAAAGACCGATGTGGCCATTGAAAAGTCGGTGACTCTTGCTTTTGACTTGATCGGCAAAGGCGTTTTAGATAATGCGCTCGATTTCGGAAAATTTTTATATCAAAATTCAAAATCATAAAAACCATTTAGGAAGGGGAGGAGTGTAAAAATTTGACGAAATGGCTAAAGTAAAAGAGCAGCAAAGTATTCCGGTTAGTAAAGTTCAACGTGCTACCAAGTTCATCACCACAGGAGCGAAAATTGGAGGAAACTACCTAAAGCACTACGGAAAGAAGTTAGTGAATCCTGAACTGACGAAAGATCAGCTGCACGAGGACAACGCCACGGATATCTATCAATCATTAAGCCAGCTGAAAGGAAGCGCACTGAAGGTTGCGCAGATGTTGAGCATGGACAAGAATTTGCTACCTACCGCCTACCAAAACCAGTTTGCCATGGCGCAGTACAGTGCGCCCCCATTGTCGTACCCATTGGTGGTGAGAACATTTGAAAGATCTTTTAAGAAACGGCCCAACGAAATCTTTGACACCTTCAGTCAATCAGCCAGAAATGCAGCGTCCATGGGGCAGGTTCATGAAGCAACGTTGAATGGAAAGAAGTTAGCAGTAAAAATTCAGTA
>Ga0068872_10000277_pt1 | contig 44043 bp, 33 predicted proteins | sample NOAtaG_7_FD_66441 | JGI IMG/M metagenome (GOLD analysis project Ga0068872, IMG submission 66441) | Freshwater lake microbial communities from Lake Erie, under a cyanobacterial bloom - NOAA_Erie_Diel1S_2200h metaG | ecosystem: Environmental > Aquatic > Freshwater > Lake | place: USA: Ohio, Lake...
ACCGTCCACCGTCCTAATGCGTAGCCTTCCCTGCCCCCCTTGGGATACGGATATCCTCGATCAGGCTTTGGATACTGGCTGGGGGTGGTGGCGTCAGGCGGGAAACCACAAGGGTTACGGCGACATTCACCAGCATACCGACCATGCCGATACCTTCCGGGGAGATATTCAGCAGATAGCGTGTTTCCGGCCATCCCAGGAATTTAAATCCGATAATATAGGCGGAGGTAAAGAGGAGGCCGGTGATCATACCGGCGACGGCCCCTTCTTTATTAGTGCGTTTATCAAAAATACCCAGGACGATTGCGGGGAAGAAAGAAGAAGCGGCAAGGCCGAAGGCAAAGGCCACGATAGCTGCCACGAAATCCGGTGGGTGGATGCCGATAATCCCGGAAAAGATGACGGCAGCCGCCGCAGCGATACGTGCGGCGCGCAGTTCCCCCTTTTCGGAAATATTGGGCCGGAAAGCCTTCTTGAGCAGATCGTGCGAAATAGCGGAAGAAATGACCAGTAGAAGTCCGGCAGCGGTGGACAACGCAGCGGCCAGGCCTCCTGCGGCAACAAGGGCGATGACCCAGGCAGGCAAGCCGGCGATCTCGGGGTTGGCCAGCACCATGATATCTTTATCAATCGTCAGCTCGTTCCCCTTCCAGCCTTTTTGCTTCGCTTCGCTCAGAAAGGCGGGATCCCGGTTCAGGTCGTTGTAGTACTGGATTTTTCCATCGCCATTTTTATCCCTGAATATAATCAGGTTGGCCGATTCCCATTTAGTCAGCCACCTGGGGGCTTCCCGGTAGGGCCTTTCGGAGATTTTCTCGATCAGGTTGGTCCTTACAAAAACACCGATTGCGGGAGCGGTAGTGTAGAGGATAGCGATAAATATGAGTGCCCAGCCGGCAGAAATGCGTGCGTCCCGCACTTTCGGCACGGTAAAAAAGCGTACGATGACATGTGGCAGCCCGGCGGTGCCCAGCATGAGCGCCGCAGTGATGCAGAATATATCAATCATCGGCTTGGCTCCGGAGGTATATTCGGCAAAGCCCAGCTCCTGGCTCAGGCCGTCCAGCTTGTCGAGCATATCTCCAAAGGCAAGCTGGGGCACCGGGTTGCCGGTCATTTGGAAGGAGATGAAAATGGCGGGTACCATATACGCGAAAATAAGGACGCAATACTGCGCTACCTGGGTGTAGGTAATACCTTTCATCCCCCCGAGCACGGAATAAAAAAATACGATGGCCATACCGATAATAACCCCGGTATTGATAGGTACTTCGAGGAACCTGGAAAACACAATGCCTACACCCCGCATCTGCCCGGAGACGTATGTGAAAGATACGAATAAAGCACAAACGACTGCTACGATACGGGCCGTCTGGGAATAATACCGATCGCCTATAAAATCCGGTACGGTGAATTTTCCGAACTTGCGCAGGTAAGGTGCGAGCAGGAGCGCCAGAAGGACATATCCCCCCGTCCAGCCCATCAGATAGACCGAACCGTCATATCCGGCGAAGGAAATAATCCCTGCCATAGAGATAAACGAGGCGGCCGACATCCAGTCGGCCGCTGTGGCCATTCCGTTGACGAGGGGGGATACACCGCCCCCGGCAACATAAAATTCCTTTGTGGTAGAAGCCCGTGACCAGATTGCGATGCCAATATATAAGGCAAAAGAAAGGCCGACGATGAGAAATGTCCAGGTTTGAATATCCATAGCTCAGCTGTTGAGGGTGGTGTAATGCGAAGGAGCAGCCATTTCGGCCATGCGAAACCGAATCTGTTCCGCTCGTTAAAAAAGGGATTTACCGCTTCAGGAGTCTGCCCGAGAAAGCCCCGGCGGGTTTCCCGCCCGAATATACGACTTTTCCATTGACCCAAACCATTTCGATACCGGTGGAAAGGGCTTTGTTATTGCCGATAGCGGCATTGTCCTTTACCGTTTCGGGATCGAACAAGGTGAGGTCGGCAAAGAAGCCGGGAGCGATGATACCCCGGTTTTGGATGCCGGTATGTTCCGCGCTTAGACCGGTCATTTTGTGGATAGCCGTCTCAAGGCTGAAGAGTCGCTTTTCGCGGACATAACGTCCAAGGACCCGGGTAAAGGCGCCATAGCCACGGGGATGGCCTTCTGTGGACCCATCGGAGCAGATGTTGGTGTGGGGCCAGGCGAGGAAGTTCATCACATCCTCTTCGCTCATCGCTTTTCCCATCACGCCTTCTACACTGGCTTCCGGATGGGCTTCTTCGTACGCTGCCGCCTCGGCGAGCAACCACAGAAGGGTAGTGGCAGGGGATTCCTGTCGCGATGCCGCGATAGCCGTCAACGACTGGCCTGCATACTCGGGTTTGGGGGCAAAGCGTACGAGATAGGTACCGGCGGGGTCCACCAGGCTGGTAACTGCATACTCAGCGCTTGCGGGGTTGGCATAGTCTCGTTTGGGAAATAATACCTTAAGCGTGGATTGCCAGAAATCGTATGGGTAGCAATCTGCAGTGATATTGATGCCTTCTGCCCGGGCTTTTTGTAATTCCTGAATCACCCATCGCGAATATCCCCATTTGCTCTTGATAGAGACTTTGATATGGGCGATTTGGACGGGGATTTTTGCTTCCCTTCCGATTTGTATGATTTCGTCAAGTGCATCTTCGAGTTCGGTATCCTCGCTGCGGATATGGCTGATGTAGCGCCCCCCATGCTGTGCGGTTACTTTGGCAAGTTCCAGCACTTCGTCGCGGCTGGAGTAGAAAGCACTTTCGTATTCCAGGCCCGTTCCCAGCCCGAGGGACCCTTTTTTGAGTTCTTCTGCGAGCAGTACCTTCATTTTTTCCACTTCTGCCGGGGTTGCCTGCCGGAACAAGCCCCCGAGGCCGCCCATGGCGATGCGGCGCAGGGTGGTGTGCCCGGTATAGGTTGCAACGTTGACGGCTACAGGCTGCCGCCGGAGGCTGGCATCCAGGCTGTCCATTATACTTCCACCGCCGTCCTGCCCGACTACGATGGTCGTAATCCCCTGGCTAAGTGCAGCGATCGCCTCCGGCTGGTCATCCAGCGACCAGTCGTGATGGCTGTGGGAATCAATAAAACCAGGCGCAAGGACGAGGCCGCGCCCTTCTGTGACTTGTTCCCCATTATTTGGTTTGAGCTCGCCAATTTCGAGGATGCGGTCGTTGATTAACCTGACGGAAGCTGTGCGGGCGGGCATACCAGTGCCATCAATCAGCAGTACATCCCGGATGAGATGGGTGACCGGGAGCTGTAACGGACGGCCATAAAACCATTCCCGGCCAATGGTCAGGTGCAGGGCGTTGGCATCGCTGCCCAGCAGAATCAGTGTCTTTGAGTTGTCTGCCGTACGGATGATAAGGTTGCGGAAGCCTGCCCATCCACCGGTATGCGAAAAAGTGGTGCCGCCTTCGCCGATGGCCCAACCGAACCCATAAGGATAAGTGCTGCCGTCGTTGAGCCGTACGGGGGTCAGGGCTTCCTGCATAGTAGCCCTTTTGACAAGTTTTTCCCCGTGTAACGCCTGGTCCCACCTGAGCAGGTCTTCGACAGACGAATAGACGTTGCCATCGCCGTCCGTCCCATCAAAGCGCCCCAGGTCATCGGCAATGGGGTTTCCTTCAAACCTGCGGAAACCGTAAACGCGGTCGGCTGGCTGGCCGCCAAGCTTGAGGTGATATACCTGGGTGTTTTTCAGTCCCAGAGGAACAGCGATGCGCTGCTGAAAAAATACTTCGAAGGGTTGCCCGGAAGCTTTTTCGACGATGAGGGGCAGTAGGATATAGCCGGTGTTGGAATACTTCCAGCGTTCACCGGGCGAAAAATCCAGATCGGGCTTGTACCGTACCAGAAGTTCCAGGATATCCTCATTACCGAGGGTGTCGAGCGTACCGGTATGCCGGGTAGCCAGATCAAAATATTCCGGCAGCCCGGAGGTATGGGTAAGTAAATGGCGGATGGTGGGCTCCGCGTAAGGAAATTCCGGCAGGTATTTGCGCACAGGATCGTCGTACCGGATTTTACCTTGTTCCTGCAGAATCATTGTGGTCATTGCAACAAACTGCTTGGCAACAGAGGCCAGGTTAAAGGCAGACTGGGTTTTGAGCAATTCCCCGGTTGCGGCATTGGACACGCCCAAGGCTTTTTTATACACGATTTTTCCCCGTTCTGCATATAGCGCCGTACCGTTAAAGAGCTGCCGCTCATACAGAGTGGTCAGTGCAGAATCAAGGAGGCGCACTGTCTGCGCCTTGACACCGGCCATTCCGAAAAGAATAAAGGCCAGGAAAAGGAAGGTGTGTATTCTTTTCATCGCAAATTCTTTAAGTAATTATTTTCCCGAAGGGGCTGTCCGAAAAGTATTCTGCCGCCTTCGGCAGCGAAAGAAAGTTTAAAATATTATTTGGCGGCATCAGCCGCCAAATGACCGTTGCCAGACTTTTCAGACAGGCTCATTCAAAATTCTTTGTACACAACCCCAGAAAATTTTGAATGGACGCGGTTATCAAATGAATTTGGGACAACCCCTGTTTTTAAAGGGCCATCAACACATACGCCGCAGTAAAAGGCAAATGGAAGATAAACCCATCGAACCGGTCCAGGAGGCCACCATGGCCGGGCAGCAGCTGGCCGCTGTCTTTAATCTGGCGGCTACGTTTGAACATAGACTCCACCAGGTCGCCCAAAGTGCCAAATACGAACACCAGAAAGCCTAACGCAAGCCAGTGGCCTACGGCAATATCGGGGGTGAACTGCGCGATCGCCAGCCCCATCAGTAGTGCCGCGATGCCGCCCCCAAGGGTGCCTTCCCAGGTCTTCTTCGGGGATACCCGGGGCAAAAGTGGGGTTTTCCCAAACCGCGAGCCAATAATATAGGCCCAGGTATCATTGGTCCACGTCAACAAGACCAGACCCAGGACAATGGCCGTCTGGTAGCCTCCATTGGCATCAAACGAGATTAGTCCGAGCAGCACAAACGGGATTCCGATATACACAAGCGCCGTGAAAACCTGGCCGGTAGCGTGGAACGGCGTGTTTTCTTGTCCTAACAGAGCGATCAGGAAGACAATGAAAAGGAGCAGGGGAAAAAATGCAACAGCCGGCAGCAAATAGGCCGCGGAGAGCAACCCGAGCTTGGTCGCAAGCAGCGTGATAAAAGGCAGTATCCCAAATAACGTGCCCGTCCAGCGCATGAGGCGCTTGGAGTTCCCTTCTTCCCGAAGCCCTGCATCGAGGAATTCCCGCAGGCAAAGCAGTGCGATCATCGAAAATAATATGGAGAAAGTATATTTCCCACCAATCACACCTCCCAGCATAACAATCACAAAAATAACCGAGGTGATGAACCTGGTCCGAAATGCATCAAATGCCATAATCCTTCGTCGTACGTGTTTTGAAATATTTTGCCAGCAACAACATCACCAGGAGGGGCAACACCCCTACAGCCCAGTGGGGCTGCTGCATACGCCCGGGGTCGAGCTGCTCCATCTGGTTTTTGAAAAAGTATTGGACGACAATCTGTGCACCATTGAAAAAAAAGTGCGCGATAATAGGTATCCAGAGGTTGCGGGTCCAGAAAAATAAATACCCCAGGGTAGCCCCCAGAACCATACGGGGCAAAAATCCCGCAAACTGGAAATGGATGGCACTGAACAAAACCGCACCCACCCAGATCCCCGCAATCTCGTTGCCCAGCATCTTCGACAACCGCGGTTGCACAAGGCCGCGGAAAATCAGCTCTTCCCCCAATGCGGCAACGAAGCCAATCGTCACTAAATTCAAAAAGAGCTCGCCGATATCGTCCATCTGAATGAATACTTTGACGACTTCATTGGCCGAGCGCTCCATCTCCAGGAACTGCTCCGGAAGCGGGACCTGAAGGTTCCACCAATACAGGTACTGCGACAGCGGGAAACACAGACCAATGAACAAGACTCCAATTGAAATGGCCCCCCACGCAGGTGGGCGCGATAATGCCAGGCTGTCCTTCCAGCCTGTACCATCGAGCCATTGAGCAATGGAAATCGCCGGTAGCGCAAAGGTACATAAATGGGCGATCAGCATGGCGGCCCGCATCTGGTCCCGCTCCGTACGCCCCACCCCTGTCACTTCCATCCCCTGCAGCACCGCTACGTCAACCCCTATAAGCTCCGCAAGGCTAAGCACCAGCAGATTGCCGAGCAACATGCCCAATAAGCATGCCCATAGTAAAAATACCAGCGCCAGCGCAGGGGAATTACGCGCTTTTTCCGAAATTTGCCCTCCAGGCGTTTGTAATCCTGACCCCATTTTTTAATCTTTTGAACTCCCGTTACTTACAACTATATCGCCGTTGAAAAACAAGCAGCCCCCGGCTTTCCCAGTAGCTGCTTTTTTGTCCGGGCTATCTGCAACCCAGATTGTCGGGCAATGCTGCAACATCATGGATTCCCGTTGAAAACGGTATATCCCAAATAAGGGTACAAAATAAACACACTTATCATCTATCCGGTTAAAAACGGATGTTTTTTTGCCTATGACACGTTTAAGCGTAAACATCAACAAGGTTGCCCTGATCCGGAATTCCAGGGGCGGCAATTTTCCCGACCTCGTCAGGACTGCACGCGATTGCGAGGCTTTCGGTGCCGAGGGCATCACCGTTCACCCACGCCCCGACGAGCGGCATATCCGCTACGGCGATATCCCGATTTTGCGGGAAACAGTGACGACGGAATTCAATATCGAAGGGAACCCTACCGGGGACTTCATGCAGCTGGTCCTCGACCACCCGCCCGCCCAGTGTACCCTGGTACCGGACAGCCCGGATGCCCTGACTTCCGATCAGGGCTGGGACACCATACGCCATGCGGGCTTTCTGGAAGAAATTACCGCCCGTTTACAGGAAAAAGGGATACGCGTATCCCTTTTCGTTGACCCCGTGGAACAGTTTGTGGAAGGGGCAAAAAGGGTCGGTGCCGACCGTATCGAATTTTATACCGGTAAATATGCAGCCGAATTCCTGAAAGACCCCCAATCCGCCGTGGCGCCGCATACGCGCTGCGCGCGCCTCGCTACAGATATCGGCCTCGGTGTGAATGCAGGCCACGACCTCAACCTCGACAACCTTCGCTATTACCGGGAAAATGTGCCCGGCCTGCTGGAGGTCTCCATCGGTCATGCCCTGATTTGCGACGCGCTCTACTTCGGATGGAAAAATACCATCCAGATGTACCTGCGGCAGCTGAAATGACCCCCGGTTATACTGTGGAAAAGCCTCAAAAAGATATTTGGTTACCAACCTTTTAGGGGTAGAAGGTGTCTTAATGTAGGGCGTGGCGGTCTCCAACAGGGTATTTTTCGCTTTGCAATGACCCGCATCCCGATATCTTCGATTTAAACCATATAGATATGAAAATGTCCCATGTACTTCCGGCGATGTCCTTACTGGTGATGTCTATACTCACTACGGCCTGTTTAAAGGACGATTGCAGCGCAGATCATATTTATGTGCGCTACGATCCCGTTTTTATCCAACCCAAAGTACTCCGTACCACAATACAGCTCCGCGGGGCCAAACCTTTGGAATCAGCCGGTAAAATTTATGTTTACGGGCAATACCTGTTCATCAACGAACCTGGTGAGGGGATACATATTTTCGATAATGAGCGGCCTTCTAATCCGCAGCCCCTGGGGTTTTTACCCATCCCAGGTAATATTGACCTCGCGATCCGCAGCGATATCCTCTATGCCGACAGCTATATGGATCTGGTGGCCTTCAGCCTGAAAAATCCGGGCAAACCGGAATTCATCAACCGGGTGGAGAATGTTTTTCCGCATTTTGGCTTTGACGAGGCCAGGGGCTTCCTGGTGGATTACGCGCCGACCAAGGTGGAAGAGGTGATCCCCTGCAGCCAGGCTTCCGGCGATCAGGTATTTATAAATGGAGGCCTTTGGGTACGCCGCGAGGTGGCCCTCGCTGCCGGCAGCAATTTAAAGGTCCCGACTAATCCGGTAGGTATCGGTGGCTCCACTGCCCGGTTTACGATTGCCGGGGCACACCTCTATACCGTAAGTAACTCCGACCTCAAAGCTTTTGACCTGAGTGTGCCGGAGAAGCCAAAACTGGCTGGTACCATCAATATCGGCTGGGGTATCGAAACCATTTTTCCTTATTATGACCTGCTCTTTATCGGCAGCCGGGCGGGAATGTTCATTTTTGATACCAAAGACCCCCTCAAACCGCGGCAGCTCGCGGAATTTGAGCACGCAAATGCTTGTGACCCCGTGGTAGCAGAAGATGGTATCGCCTACGTGACCCTTCGCAGCGGAACGGAGTGCGAGGGTTTTATCAACCAGCTTGAGATTATTGACGTGGCGGACGTACTCAAGCCACGCCTGCTGAAGATTTATCCGATGCACCATCCCATTGGCCTTTCTATTACCAGGGGTACCCTTTTCATCTGCGAAGACGACCAGGGGCTCAAAGTTTTTGATGCTTCCAACTGGAAAGACCTTCAGCTCCTGGACCATGAGAAAAACCTCACAGCTTTCGATGTCATCGCCCTTGAAGATCAAAAAGTGGCGATCGTCACTGGCGAAACGGGTATCCTGCAATACGATTTTTCGAATCCTAAAGATCTGAAACTGCTGAGCCGGATCCAGATTTCCGGGGAATAATATCTTTTTCATGGGCAAGATCAGCTTTTTTGTTTGCATGCTTCTGCCGCTCGGCATAAGCGCACAATCCCTTGCCGGCAGGGATTCTGCTGATGGAAAAGGGTATCACATCCTGCATTTCCAGTCCACGGCCGGGCAGACTTCCTGGGAGGAGTCTGAATTTGGCTTTGGTTTCGAGCATGTGAGCGGAATATCCCTTCATCCGCGTTTGGGGATTGGGGTCGGTACCGGCCTGAATGTATTGGGCTATGGCGACCATAAGCGACTGGTTCCCGTATTTGCGGAGCTTCGTTACCTGCCATTCGAACGTCCACGGCATCGTCCATTTTTGATCCTGGACGGTGGCTATGCTTTTGCCTGGAAGGATAAGGCAGAAGCGGATGTTTTCAGAAAAGTAGAGGGGGGCCTACGTATGCATCTTGCCGCCGGGGTAGAGTGGAAAACCCGTTCGGGCTGGGCACTCATGACCGATTTTGGATATCTGCGGCAGCACAGCGCACTCGAGCGCAACAACTTCTGGTGGTGGAATGGCGGCGGCGGCGACGAGGATTTTATCCGGGAGACCCACCGCATGCAGCGTTGGATGCTGCGGATCGGCCTGGCCTTCTGAATTTCAGCTGGCAGGGGTACTGGATTATCTTTTCGAAAAAGTACCTTTGTGAAAAAACGAGGATTATGCTAACCTGCCAACGAGGGCTTTTCAAAATTCCCGACGAAATCGCTTATCTCAATTGTGCATACATGTCGCCGCAGTTGCGGCAGGTGGAAGTTGCGGGAAGGGATATGCTCGCACTGAAAAATTCACCCTGGCTGATTACTACCGCGCATTTTTTCGACCCCCTGAAGGAGCTGAAAGCACTTTTCGCATTATTGATCAATATCCGGGAAAAAGACCGTATTGCGATTGTACCTTCCGTATCGTACGGTATGGCAACTGTTGCGAAGAATATCCAAATAGCCCAGGGGCAACGGGTCATCGTGGCTGAAGGCCAGTTTCCGAGCAATTACTACCCCTGGGAAAGGATATGCAGGGAAAATGGCGGAGAAATCGTCGCGGTGGGGGTTCCGGACGGACCAGACCGTGGCGCACGCTGGAACCAGGCAATCCTTGACGCCATTGACCATCGCACCCGCCTGGTGGCCCTGGGCCATGTCCACTGGGCCGATGGTACCTTATTTGACCTCATGGCCATCCGGCAGCGCACCCGGGAAGTCGGCGCTTTGCTGGTCATTGACGGTACCCAGTCGGTGGGGGCACTGCCCTTCGATGCCTCGCTTATCCAACCCGATGCCCTTGTATGTGCAGGCTATAAATGGCTGATGGGGCCTTATTCCATTGGCCTGGCGTATTATGGCCCGGTATTTGACAACGGGACGCCGATCGAGGAAAACTGGATAAACCGCAGAGATAGCGAAGATTTTGCGGGGCTGGTTAGCTATCGGGAGGATTATCAGCCTTTTGCAGGCCGGTACTCGATGGGGGAGCAGAGCCAGTTCATCCTTGGGCCGATGCTCAAAACAGCGCTCGAGCAGATCCTGGACTGGGAAGTCGCCGAAATCCAGGCGTATTGTTCCGCACTTATGGAAGGAGCTGTCGAATCGCTTGCCGAGATGGGTTGTTGGGTGGAAGCTCCGGCATGGCGCGGTGCACACCTGATTGGGGTGCGCCTGGGAAAGCACATAGCCCCCGATTTGTTGAAAGCTGCCCTTGCAGAACAAAAAGTGATGGTTTCTTTTCGTGGGGACGCCGTGCGCGTCGCACCACATGTTTATAATACCGAAGAAGATGTTCAACACCTGCTGGCAGCTTTCAGAGGCAGTCTGCGCTAAGGGAGCATGGCTGGTGCCGGATTCACCGAGGGCCTAAAAAAGGAATACTTATGGACTATGACCGCTACGAGACGGTAATCGGGCTGGAGGCACATCTCCAGCTTGCAACACAAAGTAAGGCATTTTGTGGGGATGAGAACCGTTTTGGCATGCCCCCAAATACCGAGGTCAGCCCGGTTTCATTGGGACATCCCGGCACCTTGCCGCGGCTGAATGCCCGGCAGGTAGAGTATGCGCTCCGCCTCGGCCTTGCCCTGGGCAGCGGGATCAACCAGATTAATACGTTTGACCGGAAAAATTACTTTTATGCAGACCTGCCCAAGGGCTACCAGATTACACAGGATAAACAGCCTATCTGCGTAGGTGGGGCGTTGCCGATAATGGTCGGGAAAGCCTGGAAGCCTATCCGTATCCACCATGTACACATGGAGGAAGATGCCGGCAAATCTATCCATAACCTGCACCCCAACAGGTCGTTGATTGACTTGAACCGCGCTGGGACGCCTCTGCTGGAAATCGTTACCCAGCCCGACCTGCGCTCAGCTGCCGAAGTAGATGCTTTTATGCGGGCCATACAGCGGCTGGCGCGCTACCTCGAAATTTCAGATGGAAATATGGAGGAAGGCTCCCTGCGCTGCGATATCAACGTATCCGTTCGCCTAAAAGGCCAGGAGGCTTTTGGGGAGCGTTGTGAAATCAAAAATATCAACTCGATGCGCTTTGCCCGTCAGGCAATCGAGTACGAGGTCAGACGGCAGATTGACCTGGTCGAGGCCGGCGGCAGGGTCGTACAGCAAACGCTGAATTTCGACCCGGTGACGGGTATCACGACGCCGCTGCGCGATAAAGAAGACGCCCACGATTACCGTTACTTTCCAGAGCCCGACCTCCCGCCTGTCGTCATCGCACCGGAAACACTGGAGGAAATACGTTCGACCCTTCCTGCCCTTCCCTGGGAGGCGTACAGGGAACTACAGGCAGATTTTGGGCTTGGCGACTACGATGCGGCTATATTGTGCGAGGAAAAGGAAACGGTACAATACTTCAAAATACTTTGTGCGGAACAAGTGAACGCCAAAGCCATCGCCAATCTTATGATTAACCGGATTTTGCCGTATTGCCAGGAAAACAGGCTGTCGCTGCAGCAGTTCCCGCTCTCCTCGTTGCAGATTTCCGGGCTTGTCGCCCTGATCGAAACCGGGCAGGTGAGTGCAAGTATTGCTTATCAGCGCCTCTTTCCGGCTTTGCTGGAGGCTCCTGCAGGAGCCGCCCCCGAGTCCATAGCCCATCAACTCAACCTTTTACAGCATGAGGACGAGGAGGAAACCAATGCCCTGGTATTACAGATCATCGCCGAATTTCCGGATAAAGTTACTGCTTACCGCAAAGGTAAAAAAGGCTTAATCGGTTTTTTCATGGGCGAACTGATGAAGCGGTCGAGGGGCAAAGCAGATCCGTCGAAGGCTACCGCGCTGTTCCAGCAAGCCCTGGAGAATAATGGATAACAGACGCGTCGCTGCAGACGAGCTACTTAAGTATCTTCCCTTTCCCAGTCCATCACGCGTTTGACGGCCTTTTGCCATCCTTTGTACAAACGGTCGCGCGTTGGTGCTTCCATTTGAGGGGAAAAGACCCTGTCCTTTTGCCAGCGGTCCGAAAGGGTCGCGGGTGTCCAGAAGCCTGCGGCCATTCCGGCGAGGTATGCCGCACCAAGTGCGGTTGTTTCAACCGAGCGTGGGCGTTCTACAGGTACGCCGAGGATGTCGGACTGGAACTGCATCAGGAGGTTATTGGCACTGGCCCCGCCGTCAACACGAAGGATTTGCAACGGTGCCCCTGCATCGCTTTCCATAGCGGCGAGTACGTCGCGGGTCTGATAGGCCAGTGATTCCAGCGTAGCGCGGATGATATGAGCTTTTGTAGTCCCCCGGGTGAGGCCAAAAATAGCGCCGCGGGCGTACATATCCCAATAAGGCGCGCCAAGGCCGGCAAAAGCAGGTACAACATAAACACCGTCCGGATGGGGCACTTTCATGGCAAAATATTCGGAATCCGGGGATTCATCAATGATTTTCAGCCCATCCCGTAGCCACTGGATCGCCGCCCCGGCGATAAAGACCGAACCCTCCAGCGCGTAATGGATTTTGCCGTCCAGCCCCCACGCAATCGTTGTGAGGAGCCCAGACTTTGAAAAGATCGGGTTTTCCCCGGTATTCATGAGCATAAAGCAACCAGTACCATAGGTGTTTTTGGCCATGCCCGGCTCAAAACAGACCTGCCCGAAGAGGGCAGACTGCTGGTCGCCGGCAATACCGCAGAGCGGGATTGGGGCACCGAAGCATTCGGGCGCGGTATGGCCATACATGGCCGAAGAAGGCCAGGCTTCGGGCAGCATGGCAAAAGGTACGTCCATCGCCTCACAGAGCGTCTGATCCCATTTAAGTTCGCGGATATTGAATAATAAAGTGCGGGAGGCATTGGAAAAATCGGTGATATGAAGCTGCCCGCCGCTGAGTTTCCAGATCAGCCAGGAATCTATGGTGCCAAAACACAGGTGCCCGGCTTTTGCCGCTTCCCGCTGCGGGTCTGCATGGTCGAGTATCCACTGGACCTTGGTGCCAGAGAAATAGGCATCCACCACCAGGCCGGTTTGTGCGCGAATGTAAGGTTCCAGCCCTTTTTCCCTGAGCCCTTCGCAAATGGGGGCGGTGCGCCGGTCTTGCCAGACAATGGCGCGATGGATGGGCTTACCACTGCGGCGGTCCCATACGACTGTCGTTTCCCGTTGATTGGTAATCCCGATTGCTGCAATTTGGTGTGGGGTAAGCCCTCTGCGTTCGAGGAGCTTCCTGGCCACACCGAGCTGCACGGCCCAGATTTCTTCGGCGTCTTGTTCCACCCAGCCGGGTTGGGGGTAAAACTGTGTAAATTCCTGCTGCTCAAAGTCAAGGATATTACCTTGCTCGGTGACCAGCACCGCGCGGCAACTGGTCGTGCCCTGGTCCAGGGATAGGATAAATCGCTCCATCTGCAATAAGGTTAAACTTTCTTCGGATTTTTATTTTTATAGTAAGCAGACATCGCTGGCTGCCTCAGCAAGTATAGTGCTGTTGAAATTAAAAGTATGGAAATTCCTGCAGATAAAAAATAAACTATGGAAATTCATTGGATTCCCTTTCAGTCGGTACCACAGCTTACCTTTAAAGACGTCGCTTATGCCACAGCAAATCCAGCCTTGCGCCCATTTTATAAATACCCGGTATCTATTGACGCTTTCGGTGAGGTAATCCGGGACAAACAGCGGGATACGGTTGACCGGGAGCTATTGGTTTCAACGCTGAAAGCCCAATATACTGGCTTGATGACTGCTCCGGCAGTCGTGAAAAATATCGAAGATCTAAAGGCAGAAAATACTTTTACGGTAGCTACGGCGCATCAGCCGGCACTGTTTATGGGGCCTTTGTACTATGTATATAAAATTTTTTCCACAATCAATCTCGCCGGACAACTCCGGGCAGCCTATCCGGAGTACAACTTCGTCCCGGTTTTTATTAATGGTGCCGAAGACCATGACTTCGAAGAAATCAACCATGCGCATATTTTTGGCAACAGGCTGGAATGGAAAACTACGGCCGGCGGTCCGGCTGGCTTGTTGAGTACCAGCGACCTGGATGTTCCTTTGGAAACACTGCGGGAACTTCTGGCGAATAACCCTATGGTGGAAGCGTTGCTCGGGGATATTTTTGCGGCATACACAGGGCACAAACGCTACGGAGAAGCGGTCATAGATATGCTCGACCGCATTTTCGGCAAATATGGGCTGGTGGTGCTGGATATGCACCATCCCGCGCTCAAACGCCGTTTCATCTCCATTATGCGCGAGGAACTCTTTGCTCAGACCTCGCAGCCCCTGGTCGAAGCAACTCAAAAGGCTTTGCTGGAGCGTGGCTTCTCCGGGCAGGCATACGCACGGGAGATTAACCTGTTTTATCTTCAGCCCGGACTCAGGGCACGGATAGTACGCGAAGATGGATATTTCAAAGTGCTGGGAACTGATCTGACGTTCACCGGGGAAGAAATGGATGCTGAACTCCAGGCCTACCCGGAACGGTTCAGCCCGAATGTCGTCCTCCGGCCACTTTACCAGGAAACAATCCTTCCGAACCTCGCATATATCGGCGGCGGCGGTGAGATTGCCTATTGGCTGGAACGAAAGGCACAGTTCGAGCATTTTGGGGTCAATTTTCCGATGCTGGTGCGCCGGAACTCCGTTTTATGGATTGACCGGGCCAGTAGCCAAAAAATGGAACGCCTCGGGATTGGATTTCAGCAGCTCTTCCAGGAAACCGATTTACTGGTCAGACAGTTTGTCGCTACCCAAAGTACTGCTCCGCTCGACCTAAACAAAGAAATACAGGAACTTTCCGATATTTTCGAACGCGTTCGGGCTAAAGCTGTACAAGTAGATCCTACCCTCGAAAAAGCCGTCCTTGCGGAATCCGTCAAGCAGACCAAAGTGCTGGAGCAGCTGGAAAGCCGGATTATACGGGCAGAGAAACATAAACATGAAACGGCAGTGAACCAGCTCCGGGCATTGCGCGAAAAGCTTTTTCCCAATAACGGCCTCCAGGAGCGCCATTACAACTTTTTGATGTTCTATCTGCAGTACGGCGAGGACTTCTTTCAAATGCTGAAACGCCACCTTCATCCGCTCGAAAATGGGTTTCTGGTAATCGAGGATGTGTAGGGCTGCGCTCATCTCCGGGCGGACTGCCACGGCGTACACAAACCCTTTTGTCGTGCTGCAGGTCTCTATCCCAGTGCCCGGTAATCTTCCCGCACCGGCTGGAATACGTCAATTACCCGGCATTCTGTCAGGGCTACCGCACCATGGGGTACGTTGGAAGGCAGGAGGACTACATCTCCGGGACGGCAAATCCGGGTATGCCCATCCACAGTCATTTCCAGTTCACCTTCGATAACGTTGGTGACTTGTTCGTGGATGTGTGCGTGGACGGGTAGTATTGCCCCTTTTACTAAAAGAACATGGGCTACCGTCATCTGTTCCGTATGCACCAGCCGGGCATAAATGCCTTCCCTCAGTTGCTTTTCGGGAAGGGTTTCTGTCTGGACAAAATTTTCCATATTCATCTATTATTACTTTTAGAGGTTGTGAAAGATCATTATTCTAAACAAGGGGTGTATGGAGCTGTCCAAAAAGTATTCTGCCGCCTTCGGCGTTTTAAAAAATATTCTGGGGTTGTGTAAAAAGGCCGGAGGCCTTCATTTGGCGGCGTCAGCCGCCAAATAATATTTTGAGCGAACACTTTTTTCACAACCCCGGGACTTTCGGGACAGCCCCGTTATTTTCGCACAACCCCATAAAATTTTCGGCACCTTTATCGCCTTGCGATAAGGGTGGTAGGGTACACCACGAGGCTTTCGTTGCCATCTTTACCAACTGCTGCGACGCCAAACAAGTAGTTGTCGATGATGATATTTTGCAGGGTAAAATCGTTGACGGTCATATCCACAAAACGGGAGGACTGCCATTGAGGCGCGGTAGTTTCCCTCCAATATATTTTATAGCCAGCGAGGTTTGGATCATTACTGCCCTCCCATTTTAGCCGGGTGCTGGCCTGTACGATACCACCGATTTGCACATTGACGGGGGCTGGCGGGGCCCATGCGAGCGCAGCAAGGGTAATCGCGTTGACGCCGGTGAGCTTTGCCGCATAGGGAAAGTTAACGCCTTCGATTACATCGCCGTAGGCAATACCGTCTTCCACACGCAAGTCCTGATGCTGGCGGCGGTAATTTTCGTGGGTTTCCATGATACGGACTCCCGGGAAGCCTTCGTCGTTGAACGGGCGGTGGTGGCCGCCACGGCCAAACCGGTCGAGGCGATAAATCAGGACCGCATCCAGGTTGGTGCAGTATTGGGCGGTGAGACGGTCAATATAGCGGGCGAGTTGGCGCGAGGGGCCATCCACTTCTCCGCCATATACCCTCCGCCAGGTGCGCTCCCGCTCGTCTTCCGAGGGAGGCGTGGGTTCTGAAAATACCCGGAAGGTGCGGTTATCCACTTCTCCATTGATACCTTCGATATTGCCGATCATATCGTTATTGAGGACGCCGATGATGTCCCAGCCTTGTTCTTTGGCCATTTTGGCCATATACTGGCCTCCCCAGAGGCCCTGTTCTTCGCCGGAAAGGCCGGTATAGACGATACTGGCAGGGAATTTGTATTTGCTGAGAATCCTGGCGGCTTCCAGCACGCCGGCCATACCGGATGCGTTGTCATTGGCGCCGGGGGAGTCTTTTACAGCATCATTTGCATCGCTGACCCTGGAGTCGATATCGCCGCTCATAATAATATAGCGGTTAGGGTACAGGCTGCCGCGTTGTACCGCAACGACGTTGACAACAGTTACGTCCTGCGGGATCCGTGGGCTACTGCCGCCTTTGATCGTGCTGTACTGGTAAGAGACTTCCAGGCAGTTGCCGCACGCTGCGGATATTTTATCGAGTTCTGCTTTGATCCACCTTCGTGCAGCGCCTATTCCGCGCACATCGGAGAGGGTATCCGAGAACGTGTTGCGCGTTCCGAAGCTGACGAGTTTGCGGATATCTGCTTCAAGTCGCTGCGGGGAGGCGGCTTCTGCAATTTGGTATAAGCGGGCGTCCCCGGCGGGCGGCGCCTGTGCATCAGCGGGCATCGGGGCAAGGGAGAGACACAAGGCCATCGCAGCGCCCAGGGCAAATTGGAAGTTATTCAGGATATTCATGATCGTAGTAGTTGAGGCTGAATCGGAATTCTTTTGCCGCCTCATTTGGTGAAAAATCCGATCGGGTCGGGGTTATTTTGCCGGCTGAAGGTCGAGCCTGGAATAAAGGACGGAACGGATTTTTTCCTCGCTGTAGAAGAGGGGGAAATACCCGTCTTTTGCCCATAATTCAAAGAGGTTTTTGTAATGGGGGTGGTCGGGGTTTCCGGATTGCCCCGGGGAGTTGGTACTCAGGGTCCGGTCCCAGTCGGAGAGATCGCAGATGATGCGGAAGGTTGCTCCGCTGGTTTGGTTATCGCCGCTTCCGGTATTATTGACCGTATTGGAATTGCCGCCCCGGGGCAGGGGGCCTACCTCAAATTTTTTCTTTAACGCCTCCGATAGGGCATTGCCCAGTGGGTGGCGGATGAGGACATGTTTGTATTTTTCCTGTCCGTAACGCCACTGGGAGATATCATTTCCCAGTTTTGTCGTCAGGGATTTGACGGATTCCTGCAAAGTGTTGATCAGGATGGAGTCCCGTCCTTTAATCGCATCGGCACCGAAACGCCCATCCGGGAATACCAGGAATTCGATGACCTGGCGCAGCTGTAAGTTGATGTAGGCACGGGCTTCCTGCGGCACGGTCACTGCGGCAACACTACGGCGCAACTGACCTTCCCAGGCATTGTAGATGGCTGCGGGTACGGAGGCCTGGTCCATCCGGAAGTCCCACCCGAGCAGCAACTGCCTGGCTTGTTCTACGAGGGGATCCTGGGAGCGGAGAAAGGCGAGCAGGGGGACGAGTTGACGTGCGGGGATGGAGAGGTAGTCCGTTTGGAGCCTGGCCATATCCAGCGGGGTGAATTTTCGGCCTGAAGCGAGGTACTCTGCAGCGCGGTCCCCCCTGAAAGGATCTGACCACTCGAAGCCGATCGCTTCTTTATAAGGATAACCTACGGGTGTGACGTTCTCGTTGGCGGTAGCCAGGAAGCCCTGAGGCGGGTTAAGCATGGAAGGGCGCTGCATGATCGGGAAGAAGCCGTCCCATTCAAAACGGCCGTCGCCGGGAACGGGCACCATACCGCTCCAGTTGCGGCGGACCGGGGCGATGCCCACGGCCTGCCAGCCGATGTTGCCTTCGCGGTCGGCCCAGATCATATTCTCCCCTGGGATGTGGCTGTAATGGCATGCTGCACGGAATTCGTCCCAGCTTCTGGCCTGGTTCATGCGCAGGCTGGCAAGGTAGGGTGCGCCGCCGGGTTCCAGCCATCCACAGCGCATAGCGCAGGCCTGCCGGGCGGTGGTATCGGTAAACAGCACGGGGCCGTGGCGGGTATATTTATGGAGTTGGATATGTGGGGTTTGTCCTTTCACGGGGATCGTATCGGCGATGACGGTCATGGTCTCCCAGCGGTTGTTATACCAGTAGAGGTCAGGGTTGTCGGGGTGGGTTTCATAGACGTAGAGGTCTTCGGCATCGGTAGCAAAGATTGTGAGTCCCCAGGCGCCATATTCGTTATGGCCGATTGAAATACCTGGGATGACAGGCTCGCCGCCGCCGATAACGTTCCAGCCTGGTGCGACCAGGTGGGCCATGTAGCGCAGAGAAGGGGCAGATAGTGCCCGGTGTGGATCGTTGGCCATCATCGGATAGCCGCTTTGGGTAAGCGTGCCATTGACGATCCAGTTGTTACTACCGATAATTTCACGGCCAAGGCGCTGATCGGACTCCCATTGTGCGAGGGCATCTGCAGCTTGTCGGGCAAAAAGATCGGGGGAGGTGGTGCGGGCTTCGGCGATGAGGTCTTCCGGACGGAACTGTAGTGGCCGGCGGAAAGCATTATAAAGCTCGAGGAGATCTTTGGCGAGGAGTTCCTTTGAGATCAGCGGGTCCAGGGTAAGGTCGGGGATATGGGGGTGGAACCAGTTTAGTGCTTTTACCGCATCAGCACCGAGCAATGCGACGGTGCGTGCGGTGGAGAGTTCTTCCCCGATATTACCCAGTAGTCCCTGATGTCTGGACACTACGATTTCCGGTGTCCATCTTCCGGGGCGGATACCGAGCAGGCGGAACTCCTGCGGCAGGAGGGCAGGGTTTTTTTCTGTCAGGGCAATCCATGCATTGACACCGTTCACAAAGGCCTGGATAATAGATACGCCCCTGGGGTGGTAGTGTTGTAATTCTTTTTCCATATCGCCCCGGAAGCGGAAGAGGCGTGCCCCGATATCGCGTTTGAGTTCGCGAGGCCCCAGGATTTCGGATACTGTTCCGGTTGCCTGCCGCCGCCAGAGTTCAAACTGGAAGAGGCGGTCGCGTGCGGCATAGAAGCCCTGGGCGAAGAAGAGGTCGTTTTCGGACTGTGCGTAGATATGGGGCACGCCCCATTGGTCGGTGAGGATTTCGACGGGTTTTTCAAGGCCTCTGAGGGCAAGGCTTTCCTGTGCCCGGACTGCAAAGCCGCAGGAAAGCCCGTATAATAGTACGAGGAGGGCCCATTTGCCGGACTTGTTGCGAGGGATCAGCGAGGAGGCAAAAAAGAGCGGTTTTTTGTCCACGCGAAGGCTTTTTGCGGGAGTAGTATGGGCGAAAGAGCGCCTTTTTTGGCCCTTAATGGCTTCCCTCGCAGCGAGTCTATTGACCATGGGAGGCGGTATTTTATTCGATTTCTACAATCAATTCGATTTCCACGGCGATGCCGAGGGGGAGGGAATTCATACCTACGGCAGAACGCGCGTGTTTGCCTTTTTCGCCAAAGACTTCTACCATAAGGTCGGAAAAGCCATTGATGACTTTGGGGTGATCGGTGAAATCCGGGCCAGCATTGACCATACCCAGCACCTTGACGATACGTTTGACGCGGTCTAAGTTGCCCAGGGTTTCTTTGAGTGCGGCGAGCTGTGCGATACCGGTGAGGCGGGCAGCCTGATAACCTTGTTCGATCGTGAGGTCGGCACCGACTTTACCTGTGATATAGCTACCGTCGTCGCGGCGCGGCCCTTTTCCGGCAAGGAAGACCAGGTTGCCTGTTTGGACCGCATTGACATAATTGGCCACTGGGGCGGATGAGGCCGGCAATACGATTCCCAGCTCTTTGAGCCGGTTTTCGATGCGGGAGGTGGTTTGCCCCAGTGCGGCCGTTGTGCAGCAACACCACACGGAGGCAACAGCAATGAGGCAGAGACGTGCGCTTAAGTACATACCGGTTGGATTTATTTACACGAAAGAAAAGATTTGCAGGGGTCAGGGCATAGGGGCTGCTTCTGTGCGCATTCGCCCGGTATGCCGCTCGTCGAATAACAGGAGCAGGTCGGCGATCGTGTCCCTAAGGTCTTTCCTGTCCACGATCAGGTCCAGGAATCCATGTTCGAGAGTGAATTCAGAAGTTTGGAAACCTTCCGGCAGGTCGCGTTTGATGGTCTCCTTGATCACGCGGGGGCCAGCGAAGCCGATCAGTGCCTCGGGTTCGCCGAGGTTGATATCGCCGAGCATAGCGAAGGAGGCGGTAACGCCGCCTGTGGTGGGGTCGGTCATAAGTGAAAAATAGGGGATTTTTGCTTTGGCGAGCTGGGTGAGCCTGCCGGAGGTTTTGGCTAATTGCATAAGGGAAAAAGCCGCCTCCATCATACGTGCGCCGCCGGAACGGGAGATGATGAGCAAAGGGGTACGCGCCTCGATACAATGTTCTATGGCACGTGCAATCCGCTCGCCGACTACAGACCCCATAGACCCGCCGATGAAGCGGAAGTCCATGGCTGCGACGACGATGTTTCGTCCGCCAACTTGTCCTTTTGCAACAGTGATGGCATCAGTAACGTTATTTTTTTTATATGCTTCCTGCAGCCGGTCCGGATAAGGTTTCAGATCAATAAAACGGAGCATGTCCTTTGATCGTAGCTCTTCGAATAATAACGCGTAATCCTCGTCGAACAAGAGGTGGAAATATTCAAAGGAACCTATGCGGGTATGGAAATTACATTTCGGGCACTTGAAGTAATTGTCCCGGAGTTCTTTAGTGGTACTGGTTTCCCTGCATTTTTCGCATCCATACCAAATCCCTTCCGGCGCTTCTTTTTTATTGCGTGTTGCCGTCTGGATACCATCTTTTAATCGCTTGAACCAACCCATATTTTCATTTTTACATGGGATCGTGCAGAAAAGGACGTCATCGCACCCGCAGGGATTCTTTTGGATAAAAGGCTGTATCACAAGGCTTTTAGTGGCGTAAGCCGCCAAAGCGCATTTTTAATATGCGACCTTTTTCTTGGTTTTTCGAAGCAAAGCCAGGGAAAAGATTGCGCATTAAAAACTTATGAGACAGGCACTTACCAGTACAAAATTATTACCATGCGCAGCGATGCAACTTTCTATACAACCCCGGTTCCCGGTAATTAAACTGCCGTGCCAAATGGCTAAATCGGGGCAAAATTACAAACAAATCCGAAACATCCCAATGTGCTGTTTCCTCAGCAGGGGCGCCATACTCAAAAAAATGCCCCGTAGTGGGTATCTTTTGCAAAAGCTGCCATAAATTGGCGGTTTTTAACAGCCTGGGTCTAAAGAACAACATTATGGAAACAGAAAACCTTTTAGGTGTTGGTTCGAGGGTCAAGCACCCTGCATATGGGGACGGGGTCGTAATCCGTCTGCACCCCGTCGCTTACGAAGTTTGTTTCTTCCTTTACGGGGTTAAAGTAATCGGCAAAGAATATGAAAAATGGACGGTCGTGGAAGCCATCCCTGCCGAGAGCGCGGTCACTTTCTCTGAAGCAGAAAAATCGTTGATCCGCATCCTCAAACAATACACCGACCTCAACGAACACGTACCCCTGGGCGACCGCTGGACGGGTGGGAACCTCATCCTGCAGCCTAAAGACCCCGCCATCAAACCCAAGGAGATACCGATTGAAACTTTTTTCCATAAAATTGTTATGGCAAGGGACAGGCTCCGGGTATTGGAACAGCGTATCAACAGCAATCCTCAGCTCTCGGATGAGGAAAAGATCAACTTACAGCAATATGTGACTAAAATCTACGGAAGCCTGACAAGTTTCAATATCCTTTTCAAAAACAAAGACGACCAGTTCGTAGGGGAAAAAACTTCCTGAAGCAGTGGTCCAAAGTGCATCAAAAACATGCAGCATACAAAAAATGCGGTGATTACCGGAGCGAAAGCGCTGGCTTTTGTGGCAGCCCTGGCAACTGCCGGGTGTGTGGTTTCCGACAACCCTTATTCCGCACTGCCGCCAGGCCCATGGAGAGGGGTTTTGCAAATCGAATACCGCCCGATATCGGAAAATCCGCGCGGCGAACCCTTGCCGGAAAAACTCAACTTGAAATTCGAAGAGGTTGCGGGCGGTGAACTTCCGTTCAACTTTGAGGTGAAATACGCCCGCCCAGACAGTTTCTATCTCGAAATCCTGAATGATGGCGACCGCATTACGCTCAGCAATATCGAGATGAACAGGGATATTCGTACCGGTAAAGATACCTTCCGGTTTTTCTTTCCCGACGGACAGTCCTTCCTGCGTGGCGCATTCTCCGAAAATGTCCTGGAGGGCGAATGGGTGGACCTACGCAGGGAAAACTACCGCATCCCCTTCCTCGCAAGGCATGGCCGGGACTACCGTTTCACGACAATGCGCAAACCACCAGCGATGGATCTCTCCGGCATCTGGGAGGCGCGTTTCGAGGTGGACTCCGGGCAGCCTTTCCGGGCAACCGGCAAATTTCATCAGGAAGGAAATTATATTGGGGGCAGCTTCAAAACCGAAAAAGGCGATTTCCTCCATCTCGAAGGTACCGTCCAGGCCAATAAAGTATATCTTTCTGCGTTCGATGGCAAAGATGCCTGCTTGTTCGAAGCAAAATTATTCCCGGATTCTTCCCTCACCGGGGCTTTCCGGAATGGAAAGAACTACCGTTGTGTATGGGAAGCACGGCGTATCCAGGAAAAAAATCCTGACGATGAAACGAAAATGTAGTATTTTTCCCTTTTTATTTTAAAAGGAAAGTACTTACAGGCCCGGGCTTTAACCCCGCCTTCTATGCAACTGCAAAGGTTTCGAAGCCCGAAAGCCGTCTTTTCGCCATACAATCTGGCCAAAAAATATAATTATGAAAAAATTAGCCCTTGCTTACTGCGCGGATAACCTTCCCGAGGCACAGGCCATTTCTAAAGCACTCCAGCATAGTGTGTATGAAATTCAGCATTTCGACTGTAAAAGCAGTACGCATCAGTTTGCGCTCGCCGACCGAATTGCACGTTTCGAAGGTACCGCAGCCATCCTGCTGATCAGTGACAATTTCCTGAAGTCTATCTCCTGTATGAACAGGGCACTTAACTTGCTCCAGCAGAAAACCGTCCGTATCCTGCCGATCATCGTGGATGGGGTTGCCCAAGACGAAAATACCGGGCAAATGATCGCAATCCCGACACAGTTTGAAAGGATCGGGGATATCATCCCCTACATCAATTATTGGCAAAACCAGTATCTCGACCTGCGCGGCCAGAAGAAAAAACTGGAACAGGAGGAAGGCCTGGACCACGAGGCCTTCAGTAATCACCTGCGGATGCTCCGCGAGGTGAGCAGCGAAGCAAGCGAATTCCTGCGCCTTTTGCGCAATACCTATAACCTGAAAATAGAGGAGCTGTTTCAAGACCAGTTCAAGGCACTATTCGATTTTCTGGAAGATGAAGAAGGATGGAAAGCCTTCATTGACGCAAGTGCAGAAATCGGGGAAGTGCCCTCCAGGATAAATGTGCCAATGATGGCCGATGGCCCTTTGACCGATATCCACCCGGAGCCCATATTCCCTTCCACCCCGGAAACCGGGACTATCCATTGGGACGAAGATGCTTCAGAAGAAAAAGTACAGGAAGCTATCGAACCAGTACTACAGGAAGCCCCTCCTCAGCTCCCTTATACACCGGATGATACCGGGGATAACTTACTGGTTGACTTACCGCTCGAAGGGGGATTCCCTCCTGAACAAATTCAAGTAGATGGTGCACCCGATGATGTGCCTTCCGATGAATTGCCAGCGCAGGACGAACCCACCCCAGGGGAAAGCGAACGGGATGAGGAAAAAGAAATGGTCGGTGTGGCCGGTACCGATAATGAAAATTTACGTTCGGAGTCGTTGGAAAGCCAGGCCACCCCGGAGCGCCCCGCCGAAGCTCAGGGCGAAATCGAAGGGCTGCTGCTCCGCGCAGTCGAATTGGCCAATACCGGAAATTACGACGAATGTATAGGATTTCTGGCACATGCGGTGAGTAGCCATCCCAATGCCCCGGAGCTTCGTTATTATTATGCGCTTATCCTTGCCCAGAACGCGAACAACTACGGGCCGGCAACTGAACAGTTGAATATCCTCCTGGCGGTTTATCCGGACGATGAACAGGCCAACTTCCTTGCCGGGCAATTACACGAGCTGCAACAACAAAATGATGCAGCGGTACATTTTTATTCAAAGGTGGCAGAAGTCAACCCTGCATTCCCGGATATTTTCTACCGGCTCGGTTTTGCTGCACTGAACAGCGAACCCGAACACCCGGAAAAGGCTGCAAAATTTTTCAAAAAAGCCTGTAAAGCCAATCCCACCCATGTGGATGCCCACTACCAGTACGCCCTGAGGTGTATCGATTTGCAGGATAAGGCCGAAAAGGCAGAGAAATATCTCGAAAAAACCCTCGACCTCAACCCCTCGCATCCTTTCGCTAATTATGACCTGGCTATGCTGCACCATCGCAACCACGCACTGGGCCGTGCCAGAAAATACTACCTCCGCGCCGTTGAAATCAACCCCGAGCTGAAGACCCGCGAAAATGACCTGGCTTTCGGGATCGAAATGCTGCCTTCAAGCCCTTCACCCGACCCTGTACAGTCCGAACTGCCACCGAATCTATCCGACCAGGAAATGCTGATTCAAACGCTTAAGGACAATATCGCCCAGTTCGAAAAAATCCTGCATAGCTATACAGCTGCCGTTGCGGTAAAGGAAGAGGAACCGCCCAGGTCGGTTCAAACCGTATGTATTACCGGGGCAAGCTCCGGCATCGGGAAGGCAACGGCCGAAGTTTTTGCAAGCCATGGATACCGCCTGATCCTGACTGCCCGACGTGGCGAAATGCTGGATGAGGTATGTAAGGCCCTCCACGAACGGTACGGAGCCGAAATCTACCCCCTCGTCTTTGATGTCCGGAACCCGGAAGCGGTGCACGGTGCATTGGAAAGCCTGCCACAGGACTGGCAGGTGATTGATATTCTGGTCAATAATGCCGGAAAAGCAAAGGGCTTCGAACCCTTCCAGGAAGGTCGTATGGAGCATTGGGAGGAAATGATAGATACGAATATCAAAGGCCTGTTGTATGTGTCGAGGGCAATCGCTCCGGGTATGGTCGCACGTCAAAAAGGCCACATTATCAATATCGGCTCAATTGCAGGTAAGGAAGTCTATCCCAAAGGCAATGTTTATTGTGCCTCTAAAGCCGCTGTGGATGCTTTGACGACAGGGATGCGCCTGGACTTGCACAGCCACAATATCCGCGTGGGTCAGGTCAACCCAGGCCATGTGGAGGATACGGAATTCGCGCTCGTCCGTTTTGATGGCGATGAAGACCGAGCTAAAATCTATTCGGATTTCAAACCGCTGACCGCACGCGATGTGGCAGAAACCATCTTCTTTATAGCCAGCCAACCGCCACATGTGAATATTCAGGATGTGGTAATGTATGGTACGCAACAGGCATCGGCAACGGTGATTGACCGGAGCGGGAGATGAGGGATTTTACCCTATCGTCCGCCTTTTATCAGCCCTTTACCCATTGCCCCGCCCTGCCAGTACAAAACTGCAAAATAAGTACCGGGCAATAGGTTGGAAAGGTCGGTTTCTATCTGGCCTTCCACCTGGCCTTCGAGCGGAATGACTTTAATCGGCCTGCCCAGGGGGTCAAAGAACCGTATTTCGACTGCAGGGGCGGGAAGGTGTTCAAAATGTAACTGTAGCTTTTGATATGCAGGCTGTGGAAAAATAAGGAATTTCACCGAAGATGACGGCTGTACAGCAGCGTTGGTAGATACAGGAACTGACAGCAGGGGTTCTAAGGGATAGGTGAATATGGAGCGTCCATAACTACCAGCGATGAGTGTTTTTTTCTGTTCGTTGAACACCAGGTCGTAAATGGCAATGGCTGGCATATTCTGACCCAGGCGGTGCCATGTTATCCCTGTGTTGATAGTGGCATATACCCCTGCGTCGGTGGCCGCAATCAGCACCCGGTCTCCATATCCGCGCAGAACGAGGAGATTATTGACACCTACCGGGGGCAATCCGGCGGAAATATTTTCCCAGGTATCGCCGCGGTCTTTGGAGCGGTACAGGTGGGGGAGGAATTCGTTGTCCTTGTAGCCGGAAAAACAGGCATAAGCATAATCCCTGAAATTGGGGGAAGCTTTGATTGCCGTTACATAGCGGTCTGGCAACCCCCGCAAGAGGGGAACCCAGCTTCCCGGCGTATTACCGCCCCTCCAGACGTTGCCATCTGTCGTGCCGGCATATAGGAGGGTTGAATCTAAAGGGGATTCTGCGAGGGCGGAAACTGTATGGAAAAGGCTGCCGTAGCGGTTGCCATCTGTGAGGTCGGGGCTGATCGGCGTCCATTGCGGGATAGGCCCCGGGCTGCTGCGGAAGACGCGGAAGGTAGCACTGTACAGCGTATGTGGCTGATGTACCCCCCGAATGAAGGGGCAGTCCCAGTTGGTCCTTTCATTGGCGGGGAACCCGTTACTGGCGTTGTCCCAGGTTTGCCCGCCATTTCTGCTCACAAACTTTCGTCCATTTTGTATCTGGGCATAGATCAGGTTGGAATCTGAAGGGTGGAAGAGGGTAGTAAAGCCGTCATAAGGGTAGAACCGCGTCCAGTTTTGACGTACGGGACCGCCGATCGTCCCGATATCCTGGGTGCCGCCGTAAAACCAATCAGGACGGTGCGGGTTATAAGCTACGCGATAGAATTGCAGGTTGGGGATGGTGCCCCCCCACACCCAGGAGCCTTGGTTAGGGGCCTGGGTATATAGGCCGCCGTCGGTAGCGAGGAACTTTTTCCCTGAACGGGAGAAAGCCAGGTCGTGTTTATCGGCATGGACGATAAAATCGCGCCAGGGGGGGGCGGCGAGTTCCCAGTTTTTCCCACCGTCCCGGGTACGCCACAACTCGACGCCCAGGACGTAAATTTCCTTATCGTCGAGAGGGTTTACGGCGATGGTTCCAAAATACCATCCGAACCCTGAGCCCCCAAAAAAACCTGGGGCATTAAGGTTGGAAGTGGAAAAATCAATGATGGGCGTCCATTGTTCGCCGGCATTATCGCTTTTGAAGATATTCAACAATTCGTTATCGGGGCCAAGATATCTGGCGAATATCCTTCCCGGGGAATTTTCGCTCGCAGCGAGGGCAATTCTTCCCAGGCTTTGTTGCTCGGGCAGACCTCCGGAGAGGGCCTTCCATGTTTCACCACCATCATTACTGCGGAATACCTTCGCATTGGGCCCGTTGAGCAGGGATTCCCGGTTATTGCGGATGCGATCCCAGGAGGCGGCGAAGAGCTGTTTGGGGTTGGCAGGGTTGATGATCATATCGGTGATGCCGGTTTGCTCGGCCACGAAAAGCACTTTTCGCCATGTCTTACCGGCATCGGTGCTTTTATATACCCCCCGGTCTGGCGTGCGTACGAAGGGCAGGCCCATTGTAGCTACCCAGATCGTACGGGGATCGGAGGGGTCAATGATTATCCTGGAGATAATCCTTGCTTCGCGAAGGCCGATATAGGTCCAGTCTTTTCCGCCGTTGGTGCTTCGGTAGAGGCCATCACCGATAAATGGATATCCGGTAACGTTGGGGTCGCCGGTGCCTGCATAGATGGTTTCGGGATTAGAGGGGTCAATAGCCAGTGCTCCGATGGCGAGGTAGGCCTGGGTATCAAAAACAGGGAGCCAGGAGTTACCCCCGTTGGTCGTTTTGAATACACCCCCGGATGCCAGCCCGGCATAAACGGTTTGTTCGTCATTGGGATGGATAACGACAGCGTTGATCCTGCCTGAAAAATTCCCGGCGCTTACCGCTTCCCAGTTTTCGTTAAACCCGGCTGGGCCAGTTCCGCGGGCTGCAACCTGCCGCCTGCTGATTTCCATCCCCTTCAAATATCCTTCAAGGGGAAACTCCGTTTCAGGATAAGCTTTTTGCAGAAAGAATTGCTCAGATATTGCCGCCCCCGGTTGCTCGCGTTGGTGCTCCGGCATACAGGCCAGGAGCCCGGATAACAGCAGTGTCGTACTTATCCATAATCTCATAGCGTGGTGATTTGCGATAAGAATATATAGCCTTCCGGCGCACCACATGGGTGCAGTTTATGATCCGAATGACAAAAAGAACTCTTTCAGCCCGGTCGCCTGTTCGGGTTTCATCCGGCCACTAAGGATCAGTCGCACCTCCCTGCGGCGTGGGGCACTTTCATAGCGTTGTTGTTCGATATCGGTCAGGGGGATTACGGCTGGAGCAGGGACCGGCTTGCCATTGGCCTCGTCCAGAGCAACGAAAGTATAGTAGGCGTGGTTGCAGCGCCGGGCACCCTGGCCTTTGATATCTGCGGCGAATACCTCGACGTAAATCTCTACCGAGGTATGAAAGGACCTGGTCACGCAGGCCTCCAGGGTAACGACATCCCCGACCCGGATAGGCCGTTGAAAGGAAACATGGTCAACGGAGGCGGTGACGACGTGGGCTTCGCAGTGTTTCCCTGCGCAGATACCACTTACGATATCCATCCACCGCAGTAAGTTGCCGCCCATGAGGTTGCCCATCGGATTAGCATCGTTGGGCATGACCATCTCCGTCATGATAGATTTGGATTCGCTGACTTTCTTCGGCCTTGGTACTGGTTCCATAGTGTTTTATCTGATCATCACCCCTTTTTTGCCCAAAAAAGGCACCGGGGTAAAATGCGAAGTATCAATACTGCCACTTACAAAGATGTATGTTTTATCGTACATAAAATCATTTTGTACAAAACTAATCATGTATTCGTTGGTCAGCGCGAATAGTTTGGTTTGAATAGGCTCGATCTGGGTACAGGATTGAGGGCCTATTTCTTCAAAAAAATGGCGCAGGGTAGTCGTTTTCATCTTTTCCCCGGATATCTCCCCATAACCGTTAGAGCTGATCAGCACATTGGTGATCGTATCGGGCTTTAAATTGACCAGATAAACGTCCCAGAACTCCTCTTCCGCATCCTGGCGCGGGGCAATGGCCAGGGCGATGTCTTCAACTTTGAGCTGGGGAATGTCCTTTTTCATGGGTGGAATGTTCAATGACATAATCAAATCCGAACAATTCGGCGAAATGCCGCAACAGCCGGGTTTTAACCTCCTCCAAATCCAGTGTGTCGTCTAATTCCAAAGCCAGTGAGGTAACACTTTTGTCTTCCTGTTGTATCCCGCAGGGAATGATATGTTGGAAATGTTCCAGGCGGGGCTGTATGTTGAACGCAAAACCATGCAATGTGACCCAACGGCTCATGTGTACCCCGATCGCACAGATTTTGCGGTCGGGGCGGCCTTTTGCTGCCGGCAACCAGACTCCGGTGTACCCGGAAACGCGTATGCCCGCCAGGCCATATTCCGCCAGCACACGTATTACGGCTTCTTCCAGATAGCGGACATAACGGTGGACGTCCGTGAAAAAGTACTCCATGTCAAAGATGGGATAACCAACAATCTGACCTGGACCATGATAGGTGATGTCGCCGCCGCGGTTGATCTTGAAAAATTCGATCCCTTCGCGACCCAGCGCTGCTTCGTCGAGCAGCAGGTGATCCATTGAACCGCTCTTACCCAGTGTATATACAGGCGGATGTTCGCAAAACAACAGGGTATGCTTCGGGGCCAATACCGGAATACCAGTGTTCCCCGCTTTCCTGAAGGCTGCTTTCCGCTCGATCAGCTCCTGGTGTACCCTGGTCTGGAGGTCCCAGGCCTCAGCATAGGGGATAAGCCCCAAATCCCTGAAAACGACTTCCTGACGCATCCTCCCTGATTTAAAGCGCGAATATACAATAAAATACGTAAGATTATGAAAAGACTTTGCGCAGGATGCTCTCAGGCTAAAAAAGACCCTGTTCGGTCGAATAATCCGGCGGTTTCTCCTCAAAAAATTAGCTTATGGATAAAAAATAACACATTTTTCTCACCGCGCATAGCGCCAATGCTAAAATATAATACACCGAAAAGGCGTGGCATATCGCGCCTTTAGCACCTCATCTTTCCACCGCGAAAAGTCTGTTGTTAAAACGATAAATATTTATTTAAACATTTATTTCAACAAAAAGTTGTAAAATAATGGTAGAAATATATACATTCGCAGGGACTAAAACATCCAGTGCTTATGAAGACCCCAAATGCCTGCGGCATCTCATGTATGCTTTTCTTTTTCCTTCCGGTTTTTTGCAAAGCACAAACCGGGCTTTCCCCTCATGGTGGTTCAGGTAGTCTCGGCCTTGCCCGTGCGTTCATTTGTATGCCCGGACTGCCGGGCGTATTCGGCAATCCGGCCAACCTGTCGCAGCTTCAGGGTTTTGAGGCGGAACTATGCCTGGAGGAACGCTTTCAGGGAGCAGGGTTGAGGGAAACAAGTTTTGGGTTTGGGGCGCACCTGCCCATTGGTAGCCTGGGCCTGGGGTTTCGCCAACTGGGGGCATCCGCCTACCGGGAACAACTGCTCCAGCTATCCTATGCACGGAAACTCACGCCCGGGCTGAATATCGGAGTCCGCTTTGATGCAGGGGCGCTCGGCCTGGAAGCGTACGACAGCCAAGTCATGATCAACGCAAGCCTGGGAATGACTGCCGCACTTTCCTCAAAAGTAGCCACAGGCTTTTTTATCCACCATCCCTTCCGGCCGGACGCCCCAAATACGTCGTTTATGCTTTCTGCGATGGGTGTTGGGCTGTATTATATGCCTGTTGAAAGGTTCCGCCTGGTAGCAGATATCTTCAAATATGCGATGCAGCCTCCCGCTACCCGGGTTGGTATCGAATACCGCCCTGCTCCCGCTTTTCAGATCCGGGTAGGGGCAAGCGTTGCACCTTATGCATTTTCTTTTGGATTGGGCATGGATATCCCCGGTGGGGTGCGTTTGCAGGTTTCTTCCTCCCAACATGCCCACCTCGGTTTTTCCCCGGCGATCGGGCTACAGTACCGGGGTGCTTTTTCAAATATGCTTTCCCCGTCCCCCTGAAAGGATTACCTTTGTGTCCGTCTTAAAATCCTCAACCAGCATTTATGCGTTTACTCGTCGTCGCCGCTACCGGGTTTGAGCTGCTGCCTTTAAAGGCTTACCTGGACCGGCATTTCATACAAAAAGATCCGGATTCTTTTCAGTTGGGCGATTTACAGCTTACCCTCCTGATCACAGGTGTCGGCGCTCCCGCTACCGTATATGCCCTTACGCGCATGCTGTCGGCCTTCAGGTTTGACCTGGTCGTCAATGCAGGAATAGCAGGGGCTTTTGACCATTCCGTACCGCTTGGGGAAGTGTTCAATGTAAAGGCAGATACTTTTGCAGACCTTGGTGTAGAGGAAGCCGATGGCAGTTTCCAGGGTATTTTCGACCTTCAACTCGGTGATCCTTCCGCCCCACCTTTCCGGGAGGGATGGCTGGTGCAGCCTCAGCAGGATGAAATGCGTTTTTTGCCCACGGCAACAGGGATAACGGTAAATAAAGTACACGGATGTGCAGAAAGCATTGCGAAAATTAAGAAAAAGTATCCGGCAGATATCGAGACGATGGAAGGGGCGGCGTTTTTTTATGTTTGTTTGATGGAAAAAGTGCCTTTCCTGGCACTTCGGGGTATTTCTAACCATGTGGAACCCCGGGACCGCGCTGCCTGGGACATCCCGCTGGCAATAGAGCGGGTGAATGAAGTATTGACAGGGTTACTTGGTAGTATCTCCGGCCCACAATAAGCGGGGGCGGCCACTCAGGTCATTTTCCACGTGTACCCCCTGCCAGCCTTGATTTAGCCACAACTGTTCGGCTGCAAAGGCAAAGTGCGCATGACATTCTGCGAGTATTGCCCCCCCATGGGCAAGTTTCTGCTTCGCAAAAGCACTCAGGGCGCGGTAAAACAACATGGGATCGCTGTCAGGGACGAATAGTGCCTGCCCAGGTTCGTGCAGTCGTACCCGTTCGTCCAGTTCCTGGTATTCCGATGCAGGGATATAGGGAGGGTTGCTCAGGATGAGATCATAGAGCGGCAGGGGTTCCCATGCCGTTCCGTCCAACAAATCCAACTCAAGGAACTGTACCTTCACCTGGTGGCGGACAGCATTTTTTCGGGCGACATCGAGTGCGGCAGCACTGATATCTATGGCAGAACATTCTATCCAGGGGCATTTTTTTTTGACCGTAACAGCAATACAACCGGAGCCGGTACCGATATCGAGTACCCGTACCTTATCCGGAAAGTGTTTACGCGCTTTTAGCCATTGTACGGCAGCATCTGCCAGTTCCTCCGTTTCCGGGCGCGGGATGAGGACATAAGGGTCAACAAAGAATTTTAACCCAAAAAAATCGGCTTCTCCCAGTACATATTGTACGGGCTCGCCGGCCAGCAGCCGGCTGTATATCCGGGAATAGCACACTGACTGCTCCTGACTCAGTACCCCCGCATGGTTAGGCCGGGATATATGCAAGGCATCCTCGAAGACGATCCGGGCGACTGATCTGCCCTCGCCTTCGTCATTATATAAAATTGCCAGACGGCTACTCAGCTCATTGAATGCTTCGGCGATGATCATTTCGGCCAGGATTGAGAGGAAAGCATTTATTTTGTCGCTTTTTGATCCGGCCATCCCCATCAGGAAAGGCGATTGCGAAAATCTTCATAGGTGAATTTCCTGACTACTTCCAGGGTACCGTCTTCGTGCCAGATACAGATATCGGGATGTTTAACTCCGTTGAACATCGTCGTTTTGACCATGGTGTAATGGATCATATCCCAGAACACCAGGCGGTCACCAGGCCTGAGTTCTTTTTCGAAAGCATAAGCATCCATAAAATCCCCTGCCAGGCAGCTCACCCCGCCGATCCGGTAGGCAGGTTTTCCAGGTTGTGGCGGGGTAGCACCCAGAATCCGCGGTGTATAAGGCATCTCCAGGGTATCGGGCATGTGTGCTGTGAAAGAAACATCGGCAATAGCGGTTTTTATTCCGCCATTTTCTACGATATCGAGGACGGTAGCGACAAGTTCGCCTGTTTCCCAGGCAATGGCACTACCGGGTTCGAGGATTACCTCGAGATGGGGGTTTCTTGCGCGGAACGCCTGTAGCGTGCTGATGAGGTGGTCGAGGTCATAGTCTTGTCGTGTCATGAGATGGCCTCCCCCCAGGTTGATCCATTTCAACCGTGGCAGGAAATCGCCGAAGCGTTCCTCGACTGCTTCGATGAGTTTTTGGGTTGCTAATGGGGATGATTCGCAGAGGGTATGCACGTGGAGGCCTTCTATACCGGCAGGAAGGTCGCTGCCGAGACGGTCGCGGGTGACCCCCAGCCTGGACGTACACGCTGCGGGGTTATACATTTCCGTGGCAACATCGGAGAACTCCGGGTTCACCCGCAACCCAGGAGAGACTTCCGGGGCTATGGCAGTCAGGGCAGTGCGGTAAGCCTGATACTGGGCGACGGAGTTAAAGGTAATATGGCTGCTGTATCGGGCGATCTCTTCGAATTCTTCTTCCAGGTAGGCAGGAGAGTAGGTATGGGCCGGCCTGCCCATTTCTTCAAAGATGAGCCTGGCCTCATTAAGGGAGCTCGCTGTAGCGCCGCTGAGGTATTCTGCTACCATTGGGAATACCCGCCACATGGAGAACCCCTTTAACGCGAGGATCACCTGTACACCTGTCGCTTGTTGTACGGTGCGTATCCGATCGAGGTTTTTGCGAAGGCGGGCTTCTTCGAGTACGAAAGCAGGCGAAGGCACCTGGGCATAATCAATAGGCATGGCCTGGATCAGATTTTTATTTCGTTTTCCGGGAATTCGATATCGCCGTTTACCTCTTCCTGCCAGGGCAAGCCGGCTTTGCCGATCGCGGAAAGGAAAGGATCGGGGTTGAGTTGTTCGACATTGAATACCCCTGCACCCGACCATTCCCCTTGCAGCATCATCATGGCGCCCAGCATTGCCGGCACGCCGGTGGTGTAGGAAACCCCCTGTGTGCCAGTTTCCCTGAAAGCATCCTGGTGGCGGCAGTTGTTCCAGATATAGTAAGTTTTTTGAAGGCCGTCTTTTATCCCGCGGACACGGCAGCCGATGGATGTTTGCCCGGTATAATTTTCCCCGAGTTCCCCGGGATCTGGCAAAACAGCTTTCAGGAACTCCAGTGGAATGATTTCCATTCCTTTATACAGAATAGGTTCTATACCGGCCATACCGATATTCTGGATTACCCGCAGGTGGGTAAGGTATTCTTCGCTGAACGTCATCCAGAACCTGGCGCGTTTGATCGTCGGGAAGTGGAGTACAAGGGATTCAAGCTCTTCGTGATAAATGAGATAGGACTTTCTTGGGCCAATATCCGGATAGTTGACGATTTTGGAGATTTCGTGGGGTTCGGTATAGACCCATGTCCCGTTTTCCCAGTACTTTCCTTTCTGGGTCACTTCCCGGATATTGATTTCAGGGTTAAAATTGGTTGCAAAAGCTTTACCATGGCTGCCGGCGTTGGCGTCAATGATATCCAGATAGTGGATTTCGTCGAAATGATGCTTAGCCGCGTAGGCGGTATAAACGCCGGTCACACCGGGATCGAAGCCGCAGCCCAGCACGGCCATGAGACCAGCAGCTTTAAAGCGGTCGTGGTATGCCCACTGCCATTTGTATTCAAATTTGGCTTCGTCTTTAGGCTCATAGTTGGCCGTATCGAGGTAATGTACACCTGTTTCGAGGCAGGCTTCCATGATAGCGAGATCCTGATAGGGGAGCGCTACATGGATCAGAAGGGCAGGCTGAAAGCTTCGGATGAGTTTGACCAGTTCAGGGATATTTTCGGCATCTACCGCGGCAGTAGAAAATTGGGTGTGCCCGGTATCCCTGCGTACCGCTTCAGCGATGGCGTCGCATTTGGACTTTGTCCGGCTGGCCAACAGGATTTCTGAAAAAACGGTCGGGTGTTGTGCGCATTTGTAAGCGACGACGCGGCCAACGCCGCCGGCTCCTATAATCATCACTCTTGACATGACATTCATTTTAATTTTCGCCACAAATGTACTTAAATTGCATGGGTAAATTGCCTAAAGCATGCAGAAAGCTGAAATCATCCGTAGTTTTGATCCCAATGGGGTAGGTTTGCGCAATGGGCGCTTTATCGGGCTACCTTTTGATGCCGATAGCGCTGAGGTCTTGCTGCTGCCCGTACCCTGGGATGTTACGGTTTCTTATCGGGCAGGTACCTCCGGCGGGCCGGAGAATATCCTGGAGGCTTCTTCCCAGTTAGACCTTTTCGACCCGGATATAGAAGATGCCTGGAAGCTGGGGATCTACTTCCTTCCGATAAATCCCGATTGGCAAGAACGCAATGCAGCGCTCAGGCCCCTGGCCGCAGGTTATATTGATTTTGTCGAGTCTGGCGGGTCGGTGGAGCATAATCAGGATATGCGCACCATACTCGGGGAAATAAATCTCAGTTGTGCAGCATTAAGGCAATGGGTCTGTGATCAGACCCTGGATACGCTCCGACAGGGAAAGCTTCCGGGCCTGGTAGGGGGCGACCACAGTACACCCCTGGGGCAGATAGATGCTTTGCTGGAGGTACACGGCGCGTTCGGTATCCTCCATCTGGATGCGCACATGGATCTGCGGGAAGCCTACGAGGGGTTTACCTATTCGCACGCCTCGATTTTTTGGAATGTATTGCAAAGAAAGGGCATTACTCAACTCACACAGGTAGGAATCCGCGATTATTGTGAGGCAGAAGCCCTTTTCGCAAAGGAACTTGCAGGCCGCGTGGCCGTTTTCTTCGACCAACAACTCCAGGAACAGGCTTTTCAGGGGATCTCCTGGCAGGAACAATGTACCCGGATCATTGCTACCTTGCCGGAAAAAGTATATATCAGCTTCGATATCGATGCCCTCGACCCAAAGCTCTGCCCAAACACCGGGACCCCCGTGCCCGGCGGCCTTTCTCTGCCACAGGCACTCTACCTCATCAAACAGCTTGTGTCGGGCGGCAGGACAATCATCGGGTTTGACCTCAACGAAGTTGGGGGACTGGGCTGTACATGGGATGGGAACGTAGGGGCAAGGGTACTGTATAAACTTTGTAACTGGCTTGGGCGCAGCAATGGTCGGATTTAAATTGCCGACTTGATGCGATGGGATGGGCGCGGACTTAATAAATTTTGCAGGGTATGGGAAAAGCAAAAAAATGGTGGCTGGCAGGAATACTTGTGGTTGCCGCCTTATCTGCCGGGATCTGGTTTTTGTGGTCTGAACGTCTTCCCACAGTATCGGAAAAGCTGGAAAAACAATCTACGCCTGCAGGCTTGCTGGCACATACCCGGGAATTTGACCGGGAAATCATAAAAGTGGCAGAAGGCGTATATTGTGCGGTCGGCTACGGGCTTGCCAACTCCATCCTGATTGTTGGTAAGGATAGCCTGATCATCGTGGATGTACTGGAAAGCAATGAAGCAGCAAAGGCCCTGAAAGCAGATTTCGATAAAATTTCCACCAAACCGGTCAGGGCGTTGATCTATACTCATAACCATACGGACCACACCTCCGGCGGGGAGGGGTTCGTACAAGAGGACCAGGCGTTCGACGTGTATGCCCATGCTACGACAGCTACCCTCATAGACCAGCAGGTAAACCTCCTGCGCCCGGTCACCACGCGCCGTGGGATGCGGATGTTCGGAAATGCCCTGGCAGACCGGCCGGACCTGCATATCAACTGCGGTATCGGCCACCGGCTGGAACTGGACAGGGAATCCACGATGACGACCTATCGCCCGACGGTTACGTTCGAAAAGCGTATGAAGGTACAAATATCGGGGGTGGATATAGAACTTATCCATGCGCCCGGTGAAACGTCAGACCAGATTTTTGTCTGGTTACCGGCACAGCGCGCGCTGATTTGTGCCGATAACCTGTACCGGGCATTCCCCAATCTTTATACCATCAGGGGCACACCGTACCGGGATGTGGCCGAATGGGTGCGCAGCCTGGACATCATCCGCGAAATCGCCCCGGATGTCCTCATCCCCTGTCATTCGCGCCCCGTGAGCGGAAAGGCTGAAATCCTGGCCATCACGACTACATACCGGGATGCCATTCAGTTTGTCCATGACCAGACGATCCGGAATGTCAACAAGGGCCTTGGGCCGGAAGAGGCCGCACAGGTCGTAAAATTACCCCCGCACCTGGCGCAGCATCCCTATTTACAGGAGTATTACGGCAAAGCTGAATGGTCGGTGAAAAATATTTTCAACGGCTACCTGGGCTTTTTCGATGGCAATCCCACCCATTTACACCCCCTGCCGCCGATGGAAAAAGCCAGGAAAATTGCTGAACTGGCAGGTGGGGAAAAGCGCTTGCAGGCGCAGTGCGTACAAGCGCTTAAAGGAAAAGAATACCAATGGGCATTGGAGCTGTCCGATTATTTGCTCCGGCTCGAACCCCGTAATCAGGAAGTCAGGAAAATCAGACTTTCCTGCCTTCTGGCTTTAGGCGAGCGGGAGAGCAACCCCAATGCCCGGCATTATTATTTTACCACCGCACTGGAAATGGATCCAGCCTTCCAGCCGCTCGAACTGGGCCTTAACGCATCTTCGCTCCGCCAGTTTCCGCTCGCTGCTTTTTTTGCTTCTCTTGCCTGTAACCTGGTTCCGGAAAAGAGCCTCGAAACCGACGAGCGGGTATTGTTCAGATTCGAGGACACCGGGGAGGTATTCACCTTGCATGTGCGCAAGGGGGTATGTGAGGTGCGGCCCCGCGCATTGCCAGATCCAAAACTTGTCGTCCGGCTGGGTTCGGATACATGGAAAGCCTGCCTGGCCGGGCTGAAGTCCCTGCCCACCTCCGTTTTAAACGGGGAGATCCAGATGGAAAAAGGAAACCGTATAGCCTTTCTTTCGTTTATGGGGATGTTTGCGGAGTAGCTTCGAAAAAAGTATTTTGCCGCCTGCGGCGGCAAAATTAAATTTTTATAGAGCGGCGTTTTCATTGATTTTGCTTTGTAAAATCAATGAAAACGCCGCTCTATAAAATGAAGGGCCGGGGGCTTTTTACACACCCCCATAAAATTTTTCAGAGTGCCGGTTTTGTTGATTTTGCTTTGCAAAATCAACAAAACCGGCACTCTGAAGAAATATTCTTTGGCGGCGCAAGCCGCCAAAAGACTTTTCGGACAGCCTCTAAATAAAATATGAATTATGAAAACAGCAGTTATCTGCGGCTTATCGGTCCTTTTGCTAGCCATTTTTTCTATACAGGTGGACGGATTTGTCGTGCTGCTCAGCGTGATACCCCTGGCGGAGCAACGGGATATTGCGTTGTTGTTCATTACATTTGTGTTGATCCTTGCATTTTTGTCGCACCGCATCGGGCGACGGCAAATGCATCCCTGGCTGGCCGTGCTGTCGCTCGCGGTATCCGGAGCCATCATAGCCTGGGGGCTACAGGTACTGGAATTCTTCCTTTACACCCGGCGAGGGGGCATCCAGTGGACTTTTAACCCTTTTGAAGACGAGTTCCGGCGTTCAGTTTACTTTGTTTTTCCCGCGTTACTCGCAGGCGGTGCACTGTCGCGCTTACCCTGGAAAGTCGCCATCTCGGTCTTAGGGGGAATATCCGTCCTTGGTATCTGCTGGGCACTTTCACGGATTGACAAGGTTGATCCGCCGGGATTTCCGCCTGTTGCGAAAACAGGCCGGGGATATCCTAACGTAGTACTCGTCCTGATGGACGATGTTGGGTATTCCGACCTTTCTTCCTATGGCAACCCGCTGGTCAGTACGCCCAATATTGACCGGATTGGCAGAGAGGGCGTGCAGTTTACGACAGGGTACTGTACGGCTCCTGTATGTGCCCCTTCCCGCGCCTCATTGCTGACTGGTCGCTACTCTCAACGATTTGGTTTTGAAGGCCTTACGGATCCGTTTCCCTTTATTTTCCGGTACCGGAATGCCAATTTCAAAGATGCGCCAAATGGCGACCACGTGGAGCCGCAGGTCTCCTGGTGGAAACAGACGCCACTTTCCGTACGGGGGCTGCCGTTTTCGGAGACGACGATCGCGGAATTACTCAAAGCACAGGGTTATGCGACGGCTTTGTTTGGTAAGTGGCACGGTGGAGTACATCCAAATTTCAGTCCGCTCAAACACGGATTCGATACTTTTTTCGGCTTCAAAGCGGCAGGCTCTTTATACGCCGACCGGAAAGATACTGCCGTTGTGACCCGTCCGCCGACGGATACCCGGATAGATAAGATTACCAACCAGTTGTATAATTATTATCTTTTCGATGGCGATAAGATGCTGCTGAATGCGCCGCGGATTTATCAGACCGATCTTTTTACCGATAAGTCGCTGGAATTTATCGAAGCGCATAAAGACAACCGGTTCTTTCTTTTTCTTTCCTATGGGGCCGCGCATGCCCCCATTCAGGCAAAGAAAGCCCATTATGACCGCCTTGCCCATATTCAGGATCCTGACCAGCGGGCGTTTTATGCGATGATTTCCGCTGCGGATGAAGGGTTAGGGAAGATATGGGACAAACTCGAGGCGCTCGGCCTGGAAGAAAATACGCTGGTTATTTTTACCAGTGATAACGGCGGCGCTACGTATCTGGAAATCAATACCAGTGGTAAACTTCGGGGCGGAAAATTTTCCCATTTCGAAGGTGGGCTACGGGTGCCTTTCATGATCCGCTGGCCCGGTAGGGTGCCCGAAATGATGTCAGACGCGCGGCCAGTCAGCCATCTCGACATCTTACCTACGATTGCGGCCGCAACCGGTGCCGACTGCTCCGGCCTTGCCCTGGACGGAATAAACCTCCTTCCGGTTTTAGGTGACACCGCCTTATTGACGCACGATGTGCTGTATTTTCGCAACCGCTACAGTAAGGCTGTCCGTGCAGGAAGCCTCAAGCTTTATATCAATGAAAAAAATGCCGTGTCTTATTTATTCGACCTTTCAAAGGATCCTTCCGAGCAATACGATCTGTCTGAAACACTGCCCGCTGAAAAACGCCGTCTGGAACAAAAGCTGGCAACCTGGGAGAAAGGATTGATGCCACCGCTCTGGCGACAATCCACGAATTTTGCCATTTGGGGAAGGGACAAATATTACTTTTTTGGGGAATAAAAAAAGGCTTTTGCCGCCGAAGGCGGCAAAAGCCTTTTTTTCAGGGCCGCGTTTTCAATAATTTTGCGAAGCAAAATTATTGAAAACGCGGCCCTGAAAAAAGTATTATTTGGCTGCACAAGCCGCCAAATAATGATGTTAAAAACGGCACTCTGAAAATCATTATAGGGCTGTCCCATAAGTCCTTTGGCGGCATTCGGCCGCCAAAGAATATTTTTTCTGCCGCCGACTTTGCTCATTTTGCTTCGCAAAATGAATAAAGTCGGCGGCAGAATGGCCTTAAAAGTCAAAAGTCAGTTTTGCGAGCGCGCGGCGGCCGATAATCGGCATATTGGGCAGCGCCCGGTATTGCTGATTCAGCAGGTTCATGCAGGTAAGGTCGAAGGCGATATTCTTGAACTTATAGCCAACCCCTGCATCCACGAGGTTCTTCACATCGGTATCCCCGGTGAATTGACCGTTGTTGGAGAAGAAGGAATCATCGTGTTGGAAGGCAATATTCCCACGCCATCCGCTAACCGGTGCATATACGGCCCCAAAGCGGTATTTGTTTTGCGGCACGCCGAGGGCAAAGATGAGACCGGAGCCTTTTGCTTCGCCGAGTTCCTCTTCGTCGAAGAAGTTGTCGCTCACGCGGGAGTAGTTAAGGAACAGGTTGAAGTCCTGGTTGATTGCATAAGAAAATCCAAGATCGAGGCCCCAGTAGGATGCTTCGCCGAAGGTACGGTAGCCTGCTGCATTGTGTACCATATTGTCCTGAGGTACTCCAGCAGGCTCAACTGCGCCGAAGATGGGAGAGAGCGGGGCGATTTGTGCTGCAAAAGCTGCACCGCCCTGCTGATACGCGCCACCTACCGCCGCGCCGATTTGCTGGGCGGTAGCTGCTGCCACTGCTGCCGGCATCCCGCCAGCGATCAGCGCTGCCTCTAATTGTTTGGTGACGGTGGTCCTTACGGCATTACCGAGGTCAACCGCGATATTCTGATCTGTGAAGCGGATCGTCGGGCTGATCGCGGTGAAGTTGATGAAGCCGGAAGTCTGAATGCTGTACAAATCTGCGGTTACGGCGAGTTTATTGCCGAATACCCCTTTATAGCCGATTTCGAAAGATTTTTCGATACGTACTTCAGGCGGTGTGGTACCGATTGGCGCAAGCGGAAGGCCGGTAAACAGGTTATAGCCAGTGAACTTACCGGTAGTACCGGTCGGCAAATTGGCCGGGTTGGTGAGAATAGACTGTACAATGGGGAAGATATTCGCAGGCAGTGCAGCGCTGAGCGCTGTCAGGATACTGGGCGTAACCGCTTGATACGGGATATACAGCGGAAGGCCGGGAGTGCTGTTGTATGGCAAGCTGGGGAACCCAGGTGCAGTCAGGTCAATCAGCGGATTGGCAGGGAACTGATGTGGCTCCTTCAACCCCTTCAACCATACATCGAACAGGCCCGTTACTGGCGTTGCAACAGGGAAGTCAATGTACATTACAAGTGCATCCGGAGGGGCAGCTGCCTGGTTGTAGGATGCGCGGAAAGTATGATTGGGCGACGCCTTATAGACCATAGCGACCCGTGGGGAGATCGCCGATTCATCAATGAAGTTGAAACGGTCGAAGCGGCCGGCCAGGACGAGGTCGAGTTTGTCTGCCAGCTTGAAATTACCCTGAAGATAACCACCGACGATATTGTAGTCATCTTCCGCTTCGAAACGGCCATATACTTTCCCTTCGGAGTCGCTCGTCGCCAGACGGTAATCCAGGCCTGCGGTAAACTTGGAGTCCAGGAATTCTTCAAAGCCAAAGTTGTACTGTAACTGTGCTTCGATCTGATCTCTTTTGAGAAGGGTCCTGTTGCCCGTCTGATAAAGGAAAGTAGGTCTTTCCGGGCTACCGCCGTCGTTGGTATTATAGAAAACCTGTGCGAAAAGCCCCCCGGACTGCACGCGTGCCTGCGCCCAGTAGGCATTGGACTGGGAGAGGCCCTCGCCCTGCGAGTTATAGAAAACGGAGCTGTTGTTATTGACGCCGCCGGCGACAACCACTTTGGTCTTATCGGATGGGCGCATTTCGAGCGTACCGTTGAAGGAGCTGTTCCACCAGAAATCCTGCATCATATTGCCATCGCCGTCGGGATCGAGGTCTGTCCTGGTCAACAATACAGGTGCTTTGGACTGGTCGGCGGCAATTACCCCGGCAGAATTGACGAGTGGGTCTATGATAGAAGTCTTGAACTTGGCGGTTTGACGGACAAAAGCCGCGCCGCTTCCGGTCCCTTCGCTCCCGTCGAGGACGAATTCACCTCCCCTTTTGTAATGGGCATTCACCTTAAAGCCTATCTTTTGGCTTTTCGAGGCGATGGCTACGCGGGCCGAAGCGCCATAAGTCGCCAGTTCGCCACCAATGACTTCTACGGTCGTACCTGGGTAGTCAATCGGGCTTTTAGAAATAAAGTGTACTACACCGGAGGTAACGCCGGGGCCATAGAGCGCGGACCCAGGGCCGCGTACGACCTCGATGCGCTGGAGGTCAATCGAGTTGAGGCCGGATGCATCGGACTGGAAAGTACCGATACCCGGGCCTACGAGGCTGCGGTAGTCGAGGATTGGGAAGACAGCTGTTCCGAAAAGACCTGCCGACCCGCGCATTTCGATATTCATCCTTGCTGCGGACTGCTGCTGGATTTGTACCCCCGGTACGTTGATAAGCTCCCGGATGGGATCTACCGCAGAGGAAGCGGCCTGCATGGTTTTGGCAGAGATCACGGAAACTGATGCAGGGGCTTCCTGAACTTTTTCCGCCCTTCTCGAAGCTGAGATAATGATTTCGCCCAGCGTACTGATATTTTCGCCGAGGGTCACATCCACGGTGGCACGGGCACTGGTGACGTCAATTATCTTGGACTCATAGCCGATAAAACTCACTTCGATCTTAAGCGGGGGCGCAATATTGGTCTCCAGTGTGTACATGCCATCGGCATCTGTGGAGGTACCAATGGTGGTACCCACAACAACGACACTTGCCCCGGGCAAGGGCTCCCCATTTTCATCTTTGACTTTGCCTTTGATTACGGTCTGCGCCGAAGCCGCGAAACAAAGGAACATCGCCAAAAGCAGGGGAATTGTCCTGAGTAGATCTTTCTTCATAATGAAAAAGTTAGGTGTTCAAAAAAGTATTATCATAATTTTGGCAAGATAGCTATATAAAATTTAGCTAAAAACAATTTTTTCAAAATTTTGTCGCGATTTTAGGATCAAAAAGGGAAAAATTTTTAAAAGATGGGTATTTTTCAATGGTCATGTTGTCTAACGGCACATCGGGATGTTGCGTACTTCTTCCCAGAACCGTAGAGGGTCGGGGACTTCGGATTGGAGGCCGC
>Ga0068872_10000278_pt1 | contig 43834 bp, 35 predicted proteins | sample NOAtaG_7_FD_66441 | JGI IMG/M metagenome (GOLD analysis project Ga0068872, IMG submission 66441) | Freshwater lake microbial communities from Lake Erie, under a cyanobacterial bloom - NOAA_Erie_Diel1S_2200h metaG | ecosystem: Environmental > Aquatic > Freshwater > Lake | place: USA: Ohio, Lake...
GCCGCCGGTTTTGATTTAATTATCCTTGAAACATCCGGCATTGGACAAAGCGACACGGAGATTATCGAACATAGTGATGCAAGTCTATATGTTATGACTCCGGAGTATGGTGCGGCATCTCAACTTGAGAAGATTGATATGCTTGACTTTGCTGATATCATTGCTTTGAATAAGTTTGATAAACGTGGTGCACTGGATGCATTACGTGATGTTAAAAAACAATATAAACGTAACCATCAGCTATGGGACGCGTCAGATGAGTCCTTACCGGTTTATGGCACAATCGCCTCTCAGTTTAATGATCCGGGCATGAATCAATTATATAAAGCTGTGATTCATAAACTGAATGAAAAAACAACGACTCCGTTCAAATCCACATTTGAGGTAACGGCAGAGATGAGTGAAAAAATTTATATCATCCCGCCTGCACGAATCCGATATCTCAGTGAGATTGCAGAAAATAACCGCAGATATGATCAGTGGGTTAAGGAGCAAACCGAAATTGCAACTACGCTATTCAGTATTCAGTACACGCTTTCTAAAGTTGATAGCAGTGGATTGGCCGATAAGGACCGTTTGAAGAAGGAATTACAGAAAATGTATGAAGAGCAAGATCTCAAATTATATGGCCCGCTGAAAAAAATATTAGCCGACTGGAAAACTACTTGTAGCCAATACCACGCAGAAGAATTTGTATACAAGGTACGTGGAAAAGATGTTCGTGTAAAACCCTTTACCGTATCCTTGTCGCAATCAAGAATTCCCAAAGTTGCCACGCCGGATTATGAGAATTGGGGAGAGATTGTACGTTGGGTACTACAGGAAAATTTCCCGGGTGAATTTCCTTATACTGCAGGTGTATTCCCATTTAAACGTGAGGGAGAAGACCCCACTAGAATGTTTGCCGGTGAGGGCGGTCCGGAACGAACGAATAAACGCTTTCATTATGTATCACTGGGTATGCCGGCTAAGCGATTGTCTACAGCATTTGATTCGGTTACGTTATATGGCAATGATCCCAATCATAGACCGGATATATATGGTAAGATCGGGAATAGTGGCGTGAGCATCTGTTGCCTTGATGATGCAAAAAAACTATATAGTGGATTTAATCTTGCTGATCCAAAGACCTCCGTAAGCATGACGATCAATGGTCCTGCGGCGATATTGACAGCGTTCTTTATGAATGCCGCTATCGATCAGCAATGTGAGTTACATATACGTAATGAAGGATTAACCGAAGCCGTAGAGGCAGAGATCAGAAAAATATATCAGAAAAAAAATACCCATCAGCCTACTTATCAAGGGGCACTGCCTCAGGGTAATGATGGCCTTGGCCTTATGTTATTAGGTGTAACCGGCGATCAGGTATTGGAACGAGAGCTGTATGAGAAAATAAAGTCGTTTACGTTGAGTGCTGTTCGTGGCACCGTACAGGCAGATATATTAAAAGAAGATCAGGCTCAGAATACATGTATTTTTTCAACTGAATTCTCTTTGCGTCTGATGGGCGATGTGCAGGATTATTTCATTCGTAATAAAGTCCGCAATTTTTATTCTGTATCAATCAGTGGATACCATATTGCCGAGGCAGGCGCAAATCCGATAACCCAACTGGCCTTCACTCTGGCTAACGGATTTACTTATGCCGAGTATTATCTGAGCCGCGGCATGCACATCGATGACTTTGCTCCCAATCTTTCTTTTTTCTTTTCTAACGGTATCGATCCGGAGTACGCTGTTATAGGCCGTGTAGCTAGGAGAATATGGGCCAAAGCCATGAAACATAAATATGGCGCCAATGAACGCTCACAGATGTTAAAGTATCATATACAAACGAGCGGACGTAGTTTGCATGCACAGGAAATAGATTTTAATGATATACGCACTACACTACAGGCACTCTATGCAATTTATGATAATTGCAACTCACTGCACACGAATGCTTACGATGAGGCTATTACCACGCCCACAGAAGAGAGTGTACGTCGTGCTATGGCCATACAGCTCATTATCAACCGCGAATTAGGATTGGCAAAAAATGAAAATCCACTCCAGGGCTCATTTATCATTGACGAATTAACTAACCTGGTTGAAGAAGCCGTGCTTCAGGAATTTGAACGCATCACGGAGCGAGGTGGTGTGCTCGGCGCCATGGAAACGATGTATCAACGTGGTAAAATTCAGGAGGAAAGCCTTTATTACGAAACGCTGAAACATACCGGAGAATATCCCATTATTGGAGTAAACACCTTTTTAAGTTCAAAAGGTTCACCAACTATTTTACCGCGTGAGGTGATACGGGCAACCTCAGAGGAGAAAGAATATCAGATAGAGATGCTACAAAAACTACATAATTCAAACCTAAAGGAAAGTGAGCAACTGCTTAAAGCATTGCAACAATCAGCCATTCAAAATAAAAATATGTTTGAATCGCTTATGACCGTAGCGCAGTATTGTTCATTGGGACAAATTACTTCTGCACTTTACGAAGTAGGTGGTCAATACCGCAGGAATATGTAGATCAACGATTAAAAAAAATCTTTTTTTTATATACGTTTTCTTCTATCGGAGTTCATCTATTTTATTACAACCGATACTCTTTGTACGGTTTATTTTTTGGCCTGATAGCAAGGCGTAATTTTATTTGCTTCATGACTTTGACAAGGTAATATATTTTAATACATTGCCTTAAATCCTTTTTTTATGCTGGATCAGGTTAAGTTACAATCGCTACTCTGCATCGATATAGAAACAGTACCGGAGTTTCAACACTTTAGTGAACTAGACGCTGAGATGCAAACACTCTATTTACAAAAGTCTGCACGACTGCATCTTGAACACGAAACCGAGCAGGAAAAATATTTTAATCACGCGGGCATCTATGCCGAGTTTGGACGAATTGTATGCATCAGTCTTGGCATTTTTCATAAGGAACGCAAGACGGGCACAATATCATTTCGCGTTAAGAGTTTTTCAGGGATAGATGAGAAAACAATACTTACTGAATTTATTAGTCTGCTTAATACCTATTATAAAGATCCCTTAAAATATTTCTTTGCCGGTCACAACATCCGCGAATTTGATATTCCGTTTATTTGTCGCCGTTTATTGATAAACCAGCTCAAGATGCCGGCCATACTGGATATCTCCGGTCGAAAACCATACGACGTAAATCATATAGATACCATGCAACTCTGGCGATTTGGTGATTATAAAAATTACACCTCGCTTAAACTACTTGCACGCATACTTCAAATTGAATCCCCCAAAGATGATATCAATGGTAGCGATGTCGGTCGAGTATTCTGGAATGATAACAATCTGCTCCGCATAGTATCTTACTGTGAACGCGATGTGATCACAGTTGCACAATTGTTGTGCCGCTACAAAGGAGTAGCACTACTGGAGGCTAATCAAATTATACATACTTCTTCTCCCCTCACGTCTACTTTAAGCCGAGGTCGTTCTTGAGCCGCAGATCAATATCCGAAGGTGCATCAAGCATCACATCACGACCTGCATTGTTTTTTGGAAAAGCAATAAAATCTCTGATATAGTCGAGGTTAGCTGTAACAATAGAGCAAAAGCGATCGAAGCCAAAAGCTATACCGCCGTGAGGTGGTGCACCATATTCGAATGCATTAAGGATAAATCCGAATTTGTAACGTGCTTCATCGTCTGTCAGGCCGATTGTTCTGAACATCAGTTCCTGCTTGGCCCTGTTGTGTATACGAATACTTCCGCTCGCTAACTCAACACCATTAATAACAACATCATAGGCATTTGCTCTAACCGCACCCGGGTTATCGGTCATGAGTGATTCATCTTCAGGCTTCCACGATGTAAACGGATGGTGCATAGCATTCCAACGCTTGTCGTCTTCATCCCATTCCAACAATGGAAAATCTAGGACCCAAAGCGGTTTATAATCTTCCTTACGGCGCAGGCCCAAGCGATTACCCATTTCAAGACGTAATTCGCTCATGGCTTTTCTGGTTTTATGTTGTTTACCACTGAGTATTAGAATCAGGTCTCCGGGTTTACATGCGCAATGTGCTGCTATATTTTTCAGATCATCCTGCGTATAGAATTTATCTACGGACGATTTATATGTGCCATCGGTAGCGCAACGAATATAAACCAAACCTCCGGCACCAATCTGCGGACGTTTAACAAATTCAGTGAGTTCATCAAGGTGTTTACGGGTGTATTCACTACAATTTTCAACGACTATGGCTGCCGTGTATTCAGCATCATCGAACACTTTGAAATTTCGTCCTTTAACAATTTCGGTTATCTCAATCAATTGCATGCCAAATCGTAGATCGGGCTTATCATTACCATAATATTTAAGGGCATCGGCATACGACATTCTTGGAAAATCACTAAGGTTAATTCCACGAACCGATTTAAATACATACTTCACCATACCTTCAAACATATTCAACACATCTTCCTGCTCCACAAAGGCCATTTCGCAATCAATCTGTGTAAACTCAGGCTGTCTGTCTGCACGTAAATCTTCGTCTCTGAAGCAACGAACGATTTGATAATACCTGTCCATGCCGGCAACCATGAGCAATTGTTTGAACGTTTGTGGTGATTGCGGAAGTGCATAAAACTGTCCTTCATTTAAACGAGATGGTACCACAAAATCTCTTGCCCCCTCCGGGGTAGATTTAATCAAAAATGGCGTCTCCACATCCACAAAACCCTTACCATCCATATATTCGCGAACGGCGCGTGCAACCTGATGCCTGGCCAGTAAATTTTTACGCACCGGATCACGACGTATATCCAGGTAACGATATTGCATACGTAAATCATCACCGCCATCGGTATCATCCTCAATGGTGAATGGTGGTGTTATCGATGCATTCAACAGATTAATATCTGAGGCTATGACTTCAATGTCGCCTGTTACCATATTGGGATTTCGGCTACTGCGTTCTGATACCTTACCGATAACCTGAATAACAAATTCGCGTCCATACGCTTTTGCCTGTTGGTATAATGCATTGTGCTGCTCCGGATTAATAAATAGCTGGGTAACACCGTAGCGATCGCGCAGGTCAATAAATAAGAGTCCGCCAAGGTCTCTGATTCGTTGTATCCAGCCACTGAGCGTTACCGTCTTGCCGGCATCTGTCAGGCGCAATTCTCCACAGTTATGTGTTCTGTACATAGCGTATTACTTAATGAGTCGCAAATATAGAAAGGGATAAGGGCTGTAACACGATATTATTTTGTCCTACGAAAATAAAACCCTAAATAACCATGAACTTATCACCATCGTACGACACTTTAGACATAGGCTGTAATGCGGAATGAAAATAGAGCGCAGTAAGGTCGCCCTCAGCTATTCGTTTGCCATATTCAATTCGTTTGTCGGCACTGTGTTTACCATCATAATCATATTTGGCAACAAATCGTCGAATTAATTGCTGTGGTTGCGGTAATACATCGCCGCCATAAAAAAAGTTGGCGTTACCATCATCGATAATAAAAATCTGATGATAGGGCGTATGGCCTCCACTGATTTCACATTGAATACAATCCTTCAATGTCGTATTTCCATTGATTGTTCTCAGTAAGCCTTCTTGCAACAGATAATCAATAACCTTTCGGTCGTATGATGAAGAGCTTTTGGATAAGGCATCAATGAGCTCTCCTTCTTGTACATAATAAATAGCATTGGGGAACATCGGTGACATAGCGTCTGCAATCTCCATAACGGCACCGGCAAGATGATCCTTGTGCAAATGGGACAAGAGAATAATATCTATATCGCTGGCGGAGAGCTGATGTCGCATCAAATTATCCAGAATATGATAATGACCATTACTTAATTTCAGTCCTAGGCCCGGATCAATTACAATATTGTACTCTTTGGTCTGCACCAGAAACGGAACTATGTCCACGAGGAGTGAACCCGGTCTGTTTCGTATATCATCTATGCCGCGCTGAAAGGGTATAAATACCTTGGAACTGTCTACCGTATAGGTATTCTCAGATAATGGATACGCCGGCACCTTAAGTAAATCGGATTAACAGCAAGATGTATAAATTACTTAACTAAGGTGCCTACGTGTTTGCCATTCAAAAGCGCAAGCAGGTTTCCGGGTTTATTGGCATCGTAGACAATAATCGGCATATTATTTTCCTGACAAAGAGTAAAAGCGGTCTTATCCATAATCTTAAGATCTTTTTCGTAAGCTTCAGAATACGATATTCGATCAAAACGGGTTGCCGTTTTATCCTTCTCGGGATCGGCAGAATAAATACCGTCGACACGAGTTCCTTTCAATAATACCTCTGCATTAATTTCAATGGCTCGCAATGATGCCGCCGTATCCGTGGTAAAATATGGATTTCCGGTACCGGCACCGAAAATAACCACACGACCTTTTTCCAGGTGACGTATTGCGCGGCGGCGAATATAGGGCTCACACAACTGCTCCATTTTTATTGCGGACAATAATCTTGTCTTGATACCTTCTTTTTCAATAATACTTTGTAAGGCCATACCATTCATCACCGTGGCGAGCATCCCCATGTAATCGCCGGTAGCACGTTCAATACCTGTTGCTTCCGCATCCATTCCCCGATAGATATTACCACCTCCGATTACCACGGCCACTTCACAACCGGTTTGAATAGCACTTTTGATTTCGCCAGCATACAATAAAGCCCGTTCCGGGTCAATACCATATTGCTGATTACCCATAAGCGATTCCCCTGAAAGTTTGAGTAGTATTCGTTTGTACTGTATTGGCATATTGCTTGACTTATTGGTTGGCTAAAATAATTACAAAAAAAAAGAGAACCGAAGTTCTCTTTTTTGAATTTCTTAGTTTAATGCAACCCGCTTGAAGGATAGCACTTTAAGGTTTGCATCGGTTTCTTTTAATACATCAGCTATAGTTTTATTATTGTCTTTTACAAACTGCTGAGCTAAAAGGGTATTCTCTTTGAAGAACTTTTGAAGTTTACCTGCTGCAATTTTTTCAAGCATATTTTCGGGTTTGCCTTCCTGACGAATTTGCTCCTTGGCAATCTCCATTTCACGATCAATAACATCCTGAGGCACACTGTTTTGATCCAGGGCAACAGGATTCATTGCCGCAATTTGCATGGCAATATCCTTACCGACTACTTCAATTGTTTCGTTCAGTGGCTGATTCATTGCTACCAACACACCAATACGATAACCGGCGTGGTTATAGGCGACTACGGCCTCACCGGGTATGAGCTCTACGTGTTGCAATTCAATCTTCTCACCTATTTTACCAACTAAATCAGTCATACGATCGGCAACAGTTACGCCGTCGATGTGCGCTGCTTTTAGACCATCAACCGTAGCTATGCTGTTAGCCAGGGCAAGGTTAGCTATAGATTGAGCGAAATTCACAAAGTCGGCACTCTTGGCAACGAAATCTGTTTCACAACCTAATTTTACAATGATACCTTTTTTGTGGTCGGATGAAGTAATAGCCATAGAAACTCCTTCTTTGGCATCGCGCTCGGAGCGAAGGGCAGATACTTTGGCGCCTTTCTTTCTCAAATAGTCAATAGCGGCATCAAAATCGCCGTTTGATTCTGTTAGTGCTTTTTTACAATCCATCAACGGTGCGCCGGTTTTTTGGCGCAGTTGACTTACTTGGCTTGCTGTTATTTCCATTGTTATTTTTTTATATGTGAATTACTTATTTACCTGCAGGCTTAGGGCCTCCTCCTGTACGACGAGCACCTGTTGCTCTGCGTCTTCCACCGGGAGCCGCAGGCTTTTTAGCCCCTTCGCCACTACCTTCTTCAGGACTATCCTCGTCTACAGCAAGCAGTACACGCTCTGTAGATGATAATCGGGATTCTTCTTCTCCTTCGTTCTGAGCATCGGCCTCATCTTTATCGCGCTTGCGCTCCTCAAGACCTTCAATAATTGCATTGGTAAGGTACTCCGTGATGATTGCGATGGATTTGGTAGCATCATCGTTAGCAGGAACTGCATAGTCTACTAATGTGGGATCACAGTTCGTATCAACCATGGCCAATGTTGGAATGTTCAGACGTTTTGCTTCGGCCAATGCAATATGCTCATTACCGATGTCAACAATATATATGGCCGCCGGCAATCGAGACATATTAGCGATACCGCCCAGCACTTTCTCAAGTTTTGCTTTTTCGCGGGTAAGCTGCAAGCGCTCTTTCTTAGTGATATTTTCAAATGTGCCATCATTCATCATACGTTCGATGCTCTGCATCTTCTTGATGCTTTTGCGAATGGTAGCAAAATTGGTGAGCATGCCGCCGAGCCAACGCTCTGTAACGTATGGCATATTTACGCGATTCGCCGCTTCTTCAACAATTGTTTTGGCTTGCTTTTTAGTAGCCACGAACAAAATCTTCTTGCCGGAGCGAGCCATTGCTCTGAGTGCGCCGGCAGTTTCTTCCAGTGATTCAAGCGTTTTGTTCAAATCAATGATGTGAATGCCTTTGCGCTCCATAAAGATGTAAGGCATCATTTTAGGGTTCCATTTTTTGCGCAGGTGACCGAAGTGAACGCCTGCTTCTAACAGATCCTGATAGGTTATTTTTCCCATGGTATGTTTAGTAAGGATAATTTTTTGTGATGAAATCAGATTAACGTTTAGAGAACTGGTAGCTTCTGCGTGCCTTTCTTTTACCCGGCTTTTTACGCTCAACCACTCTTGGATCGCGGGTAAGCATACCGGCTTTTTTCAGTATGGTACGCCATTCCGGATTGTCTTTCTGCAGCGAGCGGCAAATTCCAAGTCGCACCGCTTCTGCCTGACCTTTAACGCCACCACCATTTACATTAACGGTAACGTCAAACTTGCCAACCTGTTCGAGTAATTTGAATGGCTGTTCGATAATGAGCTGGTAAATTGTCTGCGGGAAGTGTTGCTTATAATCTTTACCGTTAACAATAATATTACCGGAACCGCTGCTCATGCGCACACGTGCACTGGCTTCTTTTCTGCGTCCTATGGTATTGTTAGTTTCCATGAATTAAAGTTTGATTGGTTTTGGTTTTTGAGCGATATGATCATGTTTTTCACCGGCGTAAACAAACAACTTGGTATACATTTTATCACCAAGTTTTGTTTTTGGTAACATACCACGTACAGCTTCTTCAAGCAATTTTTCCGGGCGACGTGCCAATACCTTACGCGCTGTTTCCTTACGGAGACCTCCCGGGTAGCCGGTGTAATGTCTGGATTCTTTTTGGTCGAGTTTATTTCCGGTTAGGCGGACTTTATCTGCATTAATTACAACAACATAATCGCCGCAGTCGGTATGTTTTGTGATATAGGGCTTGTGCTTGCCAATAAGCAAGGATGCAATTTTTGATGATAAACGTCCGAGAGTTTTATCTTCGGCATCTACCAGATGCCACTCGCGGGTTACCGTTTTATCATTTGCGTGAATCGTTTTAAAACTTGTAGTACTCACTTTGAAATGGTTTTAAATTAAAATGTCTTAAAATTTGGGACGGCAAAAGTAAGTGCCAATTATCAAAATACCAAGCTTCCTATAGAGGTATTTTTATTTATTGTCAATAAATCTATTGATTATCAATAATATTTTGACCCCTATACTTAGCACTTCATCAATAATAACATTTGATCATCAAACTAACCAAATTCACAAACTAGTTGTTTGGGCACATTGAAATAGCGTCACCAAAAGTGACTCCCAAAAAACAAAAAACCCCAAATTAAAATAATTTGAGGGTTATTTGTGGTGTGGGGCGGGATCGAACCGCCGACACAAGGATTTTCAGTCCTTTGCTCTACCAACTGAGCTACCGCACCATCCTTAGTTAAGGGATTGCAAAAATAGACGAATACTTCATATTGTAAAGAAGAACTTACAATTCTTTTATTCCCAATTTAGCATATGCCTGCTGTGCCGCATTTTTTTCTGCATTCTTTTTGTTTGTGTCTTCGCCAACACCCATTTCCTCTCCGTTAACATAAACGGCTACCTTAAACCGTGTATGCCTGTTGGAGCGCGACTCCGTTAACAGTTTATACTCTAGATTCTTGCCGGTGCGCTGCGCAAACTCAAGCAGTTTACTTTTATAATTGAAGTGATTCACCTCAACTTCTTGAACATCTAAATGAGGTAAAACAATTTTTTTTATGATAAAACGCCTGGCCAGTTCATAACCACCATCCAGATATACCGCCCCAATGAGTGCCTCCAGCGCATTACCGCCAATAGATTTTTTACTGAGGAACGAATCGCTTTTATTGTATTGAACCAAACGGTCTATTCCCATTTTATGAGCCAGTTCATTCAATTGGGTTCGGCTAACCATCTTGGAACGTATGTCCGTAAGATACCCTTCGTCGCGGTATGGAAACTTCTGAAACAGGTAGTCTGCAATGATGGAACTCAAAATGGCATCACCTAAAAACTCGAGGCGCTCGTTGCTTTGATGTTGTTCTTCGGCCAGACTGCTGTGTAAAAAGGCCAGTCGATACACGTGTACATTTCCCGGCGTGATACCGGTAATGTCGGTTATCTGAATGAGGAAGCGACGCTCCTTTTGGGTAAGCAGTAATTGCAGGGGCTTTTTAAGAAAGCGCACAAGATATCGTTATAATTTTCTGAAAATTACCGATGCATTGTGACCTCCGAAACCGAAGGTGTTGCTTAGCGCCACACGAATGATGCGTTCTTTTGATTTGTTAAAGGTGAGATCAAATCGGGGATCTATTGCGGGATCATCCGTTACGTGATTGATCGTGGGTGGAACTATATTATTTTGCATAGCAAGTAAAGATGCAATAGACTCAACGGCCCCGGCCGCACCAAGAAGATGCCCGGTCATTGATTTAGTGGAACTGATACTAAGCTTAAATGCGTGCTCACCAAACACTTCATAAATACCTTTTAACTCAGCTACATCACCGAGCGGTGTAGAAGTTCCGTGGGTATTGATATAGTCTATCTCCGTAGCTTGAATTCCGGCATCGTTCAACGCATCCTGCATAACCAATCGTACCCCCAGGCCTTCCGGATGGGGAGCGGTTAGATGATAAGCATCAGCCGACATTCCTCCGCCAATAAGTTCTGCATAAATCATTGCTCCGCGACGTATGGCATGCTCATATTCTTCAACAATGAGTGCGCCGGCGCCTTCACCCATCACGAAGCCATCACGATCCTTATCATAAGGTCGCGAAGCCGTAGCAGGGTCATCATTTCGCTCGCTGAGTGCTTTCATATTGGAAAAACCTCCCAGCGAAGGAAGCGAAATAGGAAATTCAGACCCCCCGGTTATGATGATATCGGCTTTGCCCAGCCGTATATAGTTCAGGGAGTCGATAAGCGCATGCGTAGATGTGGCACAGGCAGAACACACTGCAAAGTTTAACCCGTGTAATCCATATTTCATAGAAATATGCCCGGCAGCGATATCCAAAATCATTTTTGGAACAAGAAAAGGACTGAAACGCGGAGTTCCATCGCCCTTGCTGTAGGCCTCCATTTCCTGGGTAATTTCCTGAATACCACCAATACCGGAGCCCCAGATTACGCCGCACCGGAAACGATCTTCCTTTTCGAAGTCTAAACCGGAGTTGATTACCGCCTCATGCGTGGCCACCAAAGCATACTGACTGAAGCGATCCAGTTTACGAACCTCTTTTTTCTCAATAAACTGTGTTGGGTCGAAGTTTTTGAGTTCGCAAGCAAAACGTGTTTTAAATTTCGATGTATCGAAATAGGTAATGGGGGCGGCGCCACTTACACCATTCTTTAAACCGTTCCAGAATTCCTGAACGTTATTACCAATGGGTGTGAGTGCACCTAAGCCTGTGATTACTGCACGCTTTAGTTGCATTGTAACTATTTGGATCGTTGGACCTACTTAGCGTTCTGCTCGATGTAGGAAATCGCCTGACCTACGGTTGTAATGTTTTCTGCTTGCTCGTCGGGTATGGAGATGTTGAATTCTTTTTCAAATTCCATAATTAACTCAACGGTGTCTAAAGAATCAGCACCAAGGTCGTTGGTGAAGGTAGCTTCGTTTGTAACTTCTCCTTCGTCAACACCTAATTTGTCGATGATGATTTTTTTAACTCTAGTAGCGATGTCTGACATAATTGATTATGCTTTGATGAATAATTTGTAGGGTGCAAATGTAATTTTTTTCACGAAATGTTACCGTGAACAAAAAAAATATTATTGGTGCATAACCTGTTTAACATCACCCGCAACCCTATTTTATTTTTACTAGCCAATAGAAATGGCAAAAAAATCACCCCTGCGCATTACATATACTTACGATTTTCATCTCTGGGGTATCGTAACTACACTTAAGGATTTTCAGGTTTCCTGGGAAATTAACAAGAGCTTTAAAATCAACCTAAGCCGAAAGCAGGATATTGAAATTCAATCTGTTGCTAAAGGCCGTCAGTTGTTTTTTGGTTTATTTTCTTCGCACGACCGATTCAAACAGGGCACCTTCTACCTGATAGCGAATAAATATTACAACGAATACTTAATCCCCGAAATGAAGGAATTCGATTTTTTTCTGCGATACGACTGCGACGCATCCGATGAGGAACTTAAACTATTGTTTGCCGGGCTAAAAGCAATCCAGCCTTTTGCATTAGTTACTCGTGTGAATCCGAATAAACTCAAATCAAAACACCAACTGATTATTGAATAATGACAACGGACACCTGGCACAAAAACAACGATGCGCTTGAGCGGCATCTCGAATTCCGTAATTTCTCAGAGGCTTTTGCATTTATGATGCGTGTAGCTCTGATTGCTGAGCGAATGAATCATCATCCGGAATGGACAAACAAATACAATCAGGTAACTATACGTTTAACCACACACGATGCCGGAAATACCATCACTCAAAAAGATATTGATCTTGCCAAAGCAATTGACCTTTTATTATAGGGCCTTTGCCTGGTGAAGCGTATTTTCAACGTATGAGGTTAACTGCCATTTTGAGAGAATATGAACATAGCCACAATTAATACTGGTGATATTTTTCACTACGATTCGTACACCTCGTATGATGGTAAAATTCATCATCATAAGTGTAGAGTATTATTTGTTGGATCTGAAAGCCTTTTTTATGATGCATGGTGGGAAGGTATAAACAAATGGACATTTGTTCCGGTAAGGAAGCAGCTAGCCTATTATAGATTTCCGGTTACGATTCTTGATAGACTTACCAATCTTAGCTTTAACGGTTATGAACCAATCGACGAAAAAAGTTTGGGTAAGTTGTTTTTGAACTCACCGGAAGTTTTATTGAGCACAACGAAGGAAATGATTTCAAAGAATGAATGTGACGAAACAATAATTGAAGTGCATTCAGACAAGATAGCCTTTATTCCGATTGGACCCAAAGGTGGCACTCAAAAGCCATCAATTTTTGACAGCAAGAGGTTAACAAAAGTCAAGTTGCTTAAGAACGTGTTGGGTCTCCAAAATCTTGACTTCATTGAGACTAACGAGATTGTTCTGCACAGAGTTGGTTTGTATGCCGGATTCCCATCCTATATCATAAAAACCACATAAACTGCAGCTAAAATGTGTTTTGAGTGAGGCTTACGCGTTAAACTTGGAGCTTTGTGCTTCTGTTATTTTATACCATTCATATAAGAGAAATCTGTTTTCTGGTTTTTGTTGCACATAAGTTGTCCATTTGCTGCCCGGCTACTCTTATATATTGGTTTGAAAACGGTTGCGGGGTGTGATGTAGTTCATAAAATGATTACAAGGCATGAAAATACTTCATTAATTACATTGCAACAAAATCCTTTTGGACATTTAAATTGTGGATAGTAAATTCACAGTCTGCCGTTACAAGCCATTATAATGAGACGACAACTTTACATATTGACACTATTATTTTTGACTTTTAGTTGCAAGAACAAAAAAGCGGTTGACCAGACAAATAATGTTGACACGTTAGCAGTTGAAGAAACCGACCCGGCAGCGAGAGAAGTATATTCTGATAATGTTTACAAATCCGACAGCGTTACAATAGATGTTAAATATGATAATTTCAATTTCTTTATAGTGTTGACTATTGGAAATCAAAAAAGGGAATATGATTTAACAAAACTGAATATTCCAACTAAAACTCCTAGTGAAATTCAGTGGGCAAACAATGAATTTGCTTGTATGATGACTTGGTGGTCGCAGGCACAATCTCGACATATTTTCATTCCAACAAAAAGAACAAATGAATTAATATATCTTGACAAGGACATAGAAGAAACAGACAGCTTAAATAACAATATTGTTTATATAGACAGCGTATTTAATGACAGTGATAATGTTATGTTCAAGGTAGAAAATCTATTGACCAGAAAATCTAAAGTTTTGGAACTATCAATAAACGAGCAAAATGGTATTTATCCTTTTTACGACAAAATTCTATTGACTAAAAATAAGCTCACTATGACGACAGCAAGCGAAAAGAAAAGCATTGACATCAAAGAAATAAATAACGGCTTGTAACACGGGTTTTGCGTTAGTGTGCGGACAGTGCGAATAGAAACATTTGAGCAATTAATTAAACTGTCTCGTCCTGAAAAAAGTTTACAGTTTCAAATGCCACCAACGCAAAGCCCGCAAACCGTCAGGCTGTGAAATAACTTACAATGCATCGCAACGGTATTTTTTCGTTGCTCATATATGCTTCTGTTGCCTCATAACATTCATTTAAGCGAAGTCGATTTTTAAGCAGCTATGCTCCACTCCATTTTTATCATAGTTCAATAGGGCGGCGTTTTCGCTGGCATTATAATACCGACTGTACGTGTTTACGAATGAGCTCTTGTAAATCAGTAAATGTGCCTTCAATAAGGTGTTGTTGTTCTACAAAATAGAATGTTTGCTTAGATACATAAATCAGAATAATATCGGTAGTAATCACCGCCCTGATTACAGCACTCCAGTCGTAATGTTGTTTTGAGTTCTGTACGTCGATATCAAAACCATCCTTACTGAATGATAACTGATATTCGATTTTGGCGCGCTCGTTCAACTGCTTGTACGCCTGCCTGCCTAAATTTTTTGTTGTTACGACATGAACTATAATAAATACAATACCCGCTATAATGTAAAATATATAGGTTGGTTTTACCTGCTGCGTATAATTTATCAGTAATAAAATCAATCCGGTCCAGATTAATAACAGCCCAAGGTAAAGTAATATGCGCCCTCTGATGGGAAACACCTTGCTAGTATGAATGGAAAAGGCCTTTTGCAAATTGGCAATCGAATAGGTGAGTTTTGCTTTGATCATTTGAATTAAGACTGTAAAAATAGAGTTTGTCTTTACAATACATTACTAAACGCATCTTTGCAAGATGAACGAAGAACAAAAACGAACCGATATAAATACCCTGGGCGAGTTCGGCCTTATCAAACAACTGATTGCGCCATTCACCATTAAAAATGCAAGTACGGTTGTGGGGAACGGCGACGATGGCGCAGTAATCTATTCCCGCGACAAACAGTTTGTTGTTTCAACCGATTTACTGATCGAGGGTATTCATTTTGACCTGATGTATGTGCCGCTCAGGCACCTGGGCTATAAAGCAGTTATAGTTAATCTTTCCGACATCTATGCCATGAATGCTCGTCCTACGCAGATTACCGTATCTATTGCTTTAAGCAATCGTTTCTCTCTGGAGGCGCTGGAGGAATTATACGCAGGCATACGGCTTGCATGTGAAAAGTATGAGGTTGACTTAATCGGTGGCGACACTACATCTTCACAAAAAGGGCTTGTGATATCCGTAACAGCCATTGGCGAGGTAAGTCCGGAAAAATATGTATTGCGTAGCACCGCAAGAGAAGGGGATCTGTTATGTGTGAGCGGCGATCTTGGTGCCGCCTATCTCGGCTTGCAGTTTCTGGAGCGCGAGAAAAAGATTTTCATGGAAAACCCCAACATCAAACCGGACCTCGAAAATCAGGCCTACCTGATTGGACGACAGCTTAAGCCTGAAGCCCGCCGCGACATCATAACCTATTTTGAAAAAAATGAAATCATTCCAACGTCAATGATCGATATCTCCGACGGGCTCTCCTCGGAGATTCTGCATTTGTGTGATCAGTCGGGGCTTGGCTGTAATCTTTATGAGGAGAAGATTCCTATCAGTGAGGAGGTTAGAACGGCCGCATATACATTCAACTTAGACCCAACAATGTGTGCGCTCAGCGGTGGCGAGGATTATGAATTATTGTTTACTATACCTCAGGAGGATTATGAAAAGGTTAAGGACGATATAAACATTACGGTTATCGGTTATATGACCGCTCTGCATGAGCCTGCCGTAATCATAACCAAAGGAGGCAACGTGCACGAACTGATTGCACAAGGATGGAACGCATTCCGTAAGCCATAGAAAAAAAAGGGCTCGGTTATTTGCCATGTCAACTGAACCATTATCTTGCATAGAAATATGCTTGTTAAAACATTCGGCAGTGCCGTTTATGGAATTAATGCTATTACGATAACCGTTGAAACCTATATCGGAAGCGGTGATTTAAAATATGCCATGGTTGGTTTGGCCGAAGGCGCCGTGCGCGAGAGTCTTTACCGTATCGAAGCGGCATTGAAATATATCGATAAAAAAATGCCTCGTCAGAAACTGGTTGTTAATCTGGCACCTGCCGATACAAAGAAAGAAGGATCGGCATATGATTTAACCATTGCCATTGGCATACTGGCCGCATCCGGGCAACTACTATGTGACCGGCTCGGCGACTACATGATTATGGGCGAATTATCGCTTGATGGCGGATTGCAACCCATTAAAGGGGTATTACCCATTGCCATTCAGGCACGAAAAGAGAATTTTAAAGGGTTTATACTACCAAAACAAAATGCGCGCGAAGCCGCTATTGTCAATAATCTTGACATCTATGGCGTTGAATCACTTGGCGAAGTAATTGACCTGCTCGAAGGCACAAAAATTCCTGAAAAGATTGTGGTCGATACCCGGGCCACCTTTGCACAATCGCAGTCCGATATTGAATTTGATTTTAGTGATGTAAAAGGGCAGGAGAATATTAAACGGGCATTAGAAATAGCGGCTGCCGGCGGACATAATGTCATTCTCATAGGCCCTCCCGGTGCAGGGAAAACGATGCTGGCAAAGCGGCTACCTACTATCCTGCCACCCCTGACCTTGCAGGAAGCTCTCGAAACCACCAAGATTCATTCCGTAGCAGGTAAGATGAAAGAATCGGGCACGCTTATTTCAACGCGCCCCTTTCGGGCTCCTCATCATACCGTGAGTGATGTTGCCCTCGTTGGCGGCGGATCAAATCCACAACCCGGCGAGATTTCTCTGGCTCATAACGGCGTTTTATTTTTAGATGAACTTCCGGAGTTTAAGCGCACGGTGCTGGAGGTATTGCGCCAACCCATGGAGGAGCGAAGAATCAATATTTCCCGTTCGAAATCAAGCGTAGAATATCCGGCTAACTTTATGCTGGTCGCATCTATGAATCCCTGCCCCTGCGGTTATTACAATCATCCCGAGAAAGAGTGCGTGTGCGCTCCCGGAGTCGTTCAGAAGTATATGAATAAAATATCGGGGCCACTGCTGGATCGCATCGATTTACATGTTGAGGTAACGCCTGTGCCCTTTAGTGAACTCACTCAGATGCAGCCATCCGAAAAAAGTTCGGCTATCAGAGAACGTGTGATTCGCTCACGGCAGATTCAGTCGGACCGTTTTAAAACACATAAAGAAATATATTGTAATGCTCAGATGAGTAATAAGCTGATGCGTGAGGTATGTACCATCACCTCAGCCGGTGAAAATCTTTTAAAGACTGCTATGGAAAAACTGGGTCTCTCGGCACGTGCCTACGACCGCATCCTAAAAGTATCACGAACCATTGCCGACCTCGAGGGCAGTGCGAATATTAAAACGGAGCATTTAGCCGAAGCGATACAATATCGTAGTTTAGATAAAGACAGCTGGTATGGTCTTTAGACTTCGTGTCGATTCCTTTTTATCGGTTGAATAGATTTTAACTCAAAATTTTTAAAAAAAACTATGTGGGCATTCATGATCAAAATACATATCCCTATAATTAGTTATATGTATGAATACTCTATAAAATATACTTTTGCCTCAAACACAAAATAAGATGATCAAAATACAATTACTTGCAGTCTTAGCTTTAATCTTTTTTGCTCACGGACTGTGGGCACAGTCAGACTGTGGCAATCGGCAATCCTTTACAGAATGGCGGACACAGAAACCCGACCTTGTAAATCAACTTTACTCGTTTTCTTCAAGAGATGACGACAATACGGTTTATACTATACCTATTGTTGTTCACATTGTTTGGAGTAATGGCTTTGAGAATATTCATGACAGTTTGATATACAGACAGATTGAGGAGTTAAATCGATTCTATTCGGGCAATACGAGCAGAAGCATTAATGTTGCATTTGCATTTAAGGATCTTAATGCAGGGGATACAAAAATCAGGTTTGAATTTGCAAAGACAGATCCTGAAGGATTTCCAACAAATGGCATCACCAGAACACAGACTGCACACGGAGTATTTAATGATAACGGTGGCCCTTGTTCAGTAAATGATGTTAAAAAGTCCGCACTCGGAGGAAGAGATGCTTGGGATACTGATAAATACTTAAACATTTGGGTTTGCGATTTTGACAATACCCTAAATGGTATTGCCGTTTTTCCGGGAAATTGTCCCGCAGCAGAGGGCCAAGATGGTGTTATAGTTGATTATACTCTTTTCGGAATAGTTCCTACTTCTTTAACTGGAAGTGGAATATCAACTCTTGCTCACGAAGCAGGTCATTATCTTGGGCTATTTCATACCTGGGGAGATGAACCTGATGCCGAGCAACCTTCTTGCAGTGGCGATGATAATCTTTCTGATACCCCATTACAAAGCGGTAAGGGTTTTACTATTTCACCTTCAGGGAATACGTTCTTCCCTTTATTTGATAATTGCTCAACACCACTTATAAGCAAGGGTATAATGTTTATGAATATCATGGACACCAATTATGACTTGTCGAGGTATATGTTTACAAACAATCAAAAAGCAGTAATTCGTAACACATTAAAACCCGGAGGTCCGAGAAACTCTTTAGTTGATGCGAGCAATAATGCATTAACACCTTCAGGATTTAATGTGGATGCTACTTTTAAGGTGTGGAATACTTTAAATACAACTGTTTTCCCATCTAACTCATTTCGCTCTGTTGTTCGGGGTAAAAATGGTGAAATGTGGGCAGGAACTACTAATAATGGTTTGTACAGATATAACGACAGCAATGGAACCTGGGAACAGGAGCCAACACTAACCAGTCATTTAGTTAGACATATGGTTTCAGATAAAAACGGGAATGTATTTGTAGCTTCATCGCAATTAACAAGCTCAAATGGTGGTGGTGTACGACGTTTTGGATCTGCGAATAGTTTTAGTTTTACCAAAATCGGGTCTATTGTAGATGGCTCAGGATTTAACCAACTTCCTTCACGTTTAGTAAATAGTGTATGCATTGACGATGAAGGAGATATATGGGCTGTTTGTGGACAACATATTAATGCCGATGCTTCAATCAATGAAGGTGGTTTTCTTTATGCTGATAATAATATATTATTATTTGCGGATGGGCATTATGCAGGGAATTCGGGACTTCCATCAGAAGATGTTAGATGCTTAGCCATCGGCAGCGTATTGGATGGCCCAACAGATAATGATGATGAAATTTGGGTATCTGTTGATCGTTCTTGTATAAGCGGTAACTGTTCTGCACCGTATGTAGCACGTTATAACACAACTCTAGGCATCATAGAATATTTAGGGAATGTTGGTCTACCGGGCTTAAACTTTGATAACACAACGGGGTCGCCAAGAGTACGTGCCATACATTGTGATAAAAGCGGGAGAGTCTGGCTAGGAATAGCAACATCACAACAAGGGATTTACGTAAAGTTTCCAAGCTCAATGGGTAATGCCAACTTATTTACTTTCGGTGATGCCTCATTGCCTTATCCCGCAGGAGCTAATGTTAATAATAATGCAATTGCGGAAGACTCTGATGGTAATATCTGGATAGGAACCACAGCCGGTCTTATTAAAATTGATGGCGGAAATATTCAAAATGCGGCAAGATGGACTATCTACACTACTGCACAAGGGTTGCCATCCAATAATATCCGAGGTATATGTTTTGATGCAAATAACACGATGTGGTGCACTACAGATGCAGGCATTTTCAGAGGATTACCTTGCCCAGTGGTTCGTATTAAAAATGTTACCAATGCTCCTTGTCTTGGAACAGGATTTATTGAAACAACTTCAAAAGGTGGGGATTTTAGCAATACAACTTACACATGGTTTAAGGTGAATAGTACCAACGTTTATGACCCTTATCCACTTGTTGACCCTTCAGTAACGGCTAATACGCCCGGTACTTACAAGCTCATTGTTAGCTCAGGTGGTCAACAATGTTTTAATCGTAAAATTCAGGTTGCTGCAAACAATCTTTTTGTACCTGAATTAAGTATCTCTAAGCTTACAGCTTGTGGATTTGATATTGATTTGCAAAATGAAACCAACAGTGTATTCTATAATATAGATGTTAAAGATGCTACTACTAATAATGTTGTTTACACGCAGTTTTTAACCGGAAATGGAAACACCTCTATATCGGATAATTCTTTATTCCCACTAACCAGCTATTATGTAGATGTTACCGGGACTTGCACAGAAGACCCAACCGGCACATTTCAAACTATTGCAAGACGATCCCGGATTTTTACTACACCACTTTGCTCTCCCGTTAAAAATATCATTGCATCAAACATCACCAAGACATCTGCACAACTTGACTGGGAGTTTAACTGTACTCCGGCATCAAAATATCGTATCCAATACAAACGCATTGCAGACACGTCATTCAACAATACGATACAAAGTCTAACTCCATCAAAAAACTTGACCAATCTGGAACCATCTACAACCTATGTGTATCAGATACGATCGGTATGCGACCCGAGCCTTTCAGCATGGTGTGGTGACACATTAACCACGCTACAAGGTTGTGCTCGGCCACAAAATATCAATATCTCTGCCACAACACCAACAACTGCTACCATTACATGGGAGGCGGTAACCGATGTGTCCAAATACCGACTTCGCTTCAGAAAATTAGGAACAACGGCTTGGACAAGTCTTGTTATCCCCTCAACGAGTACAAGCAGAACTATTACTGGACTTACACCAAACACAGCTTATGAATTTCAGATGAGAACGCAGTGTGTCACCAACAACGAATTTTCTTTATATACAACAACAAACGGTTTCTTAACCTCAGCTCGAATCGCAGAGGATGAGTTACTTCACGACATAACACTATTCCCTAATCCCAGCTCCGGTAGTTTCACGCTATCATTGTTCTCAGAATTAGAAACAGCTGTATCAATCAAAATAATAAACGCCCTGGGTCAGGAGTTAGTCGTTAAATCGATATTGCTTGAGGGAGGAAATAACACCTTAACTTTTAGTGAAATCTTGCCGAATGGATACTATAATGTTCAACTACAAAATGATCTAGTTCAGATCAATAAAGGGCTTATTATTCAAAAGTAAGTAAGGATTATACCTGACTAATAAATAAAGCGGTTGTCAGATAGATAGCCGCTTTTTTTTATCTCAATCTATCCATAGATCTGATTAATTCATCATCTTTATTAATGCCACGTATAGCAAGATAAATCAGTATGCTGTTTATGAGCGGAAAGATGCTGGCAATCTGAAACCCTTGAACACCCGATAAGCCCCCGGGTACTTGTTTATAAACCGTTACAAGCAAAACAATCAAAAAAAATAATTGCATCAGTATGGCCATATAGCAGATTCTCTTCTGAAGACCTCGGTTCTTAAAAAGAAAAATCGGCGCTACCGTTTCGGCGATCATCAGTGATCCGGCAATTAGCAGAGCAGTATGTGCAGAAGCCTTTATGATGAGTTCTTTTGTAGCAAAGAGATCCAAGGCCATCGAACATAAGGAAAGTACTGAAGCCACAATGAGATAAACCGATTGTATGCGTTGTAACATAGCAGTGAAGTATTGATGATCGGCTAAAGTAAGTGCTGATTAGTTCATCTCAAAATTGATTTGGTTTTGTTTTACAAAATTACACCAGCGGCAATCGTCTTCATTACATCCCTGGTTGAACTCAAGATTTTGAATCTTTGCATAAACCTCTTTGATTTTATGCCGCATCCAACTCAGATATTCAGGCATAATATCAATGCGTTTAACTTCATATCGCCCCTGTTTATTCTTTTCAACGAAATGAAATTCCCCGCGGGTCATATTCACCCTACGCCTGGCCGAATCGGCATCAAGAAGTAACTTATAGAAATACATCTGCCTCCAGTAACTACCCCCATTATCATCGGCCGTTGGTGGATTCAATTCTTTAGTCGATTTCTCAACCTGGCCTGATTTATAATCAATGACCACAGCCCCCTGATCGTGCCATTCAATTTTATCGGCAAATCCGATACATGGTACGCCCTCTATCTGCACACCGCTTATCCGGTATTCGAGATCAACCTGCTTATGCCACTGACTGATATGGGTGTTATAATATGCTGTCAATACCTCACGACCCAGATGCATTTTATTTTTAAATTGAATGTCGGTGAAGGATTCGCGCTCCTTGTGCATGAACCATTCAAATTTCTCCACCACATATTCAACTTCGGGAAATCGCCCACCCTGTTCCAGCATTTTTTTAAATAACAGCTCCATGGATTTATGTATCGCATTACCAAAAGTTAGCGTATCGTTTTTGGCCGAAGGCATCAGTAGAATCTTATTAAAATAAAACGAGAGTGGACATTTTAGATATTCATTCATAAGCGAATGACTGAAGACCAGATTTTCGATGCGCGACTTCAGATAATCACGATTTGGCAACTGTATTGTGGCCGATCCGGCAGAAGCCAGTGTCAATTGATATTGCAACAAGTTCTCATTAGATACCTGAATCAATTCAGCATTTAGTCCGGTTTCTTCGACAAAGAGTGAACGCTCCACCTCCTTTTGTTCATTGGTAAAACGATAGTAGGATATATATAGAAATTCTTCTGCACGCGTAAGAGCCACATAAAATAAACGTCGCGATGATTCGAGCTGATTCTCTGTAGTAGAGAATGTAAGCGTGTCGGGCAATGAATAATTTTTATTATTACCCGAAGACCCCTCCCATTTATCTTTAACACACCCTATAACAAATACGTGCCGGTACTCGCTTCCCTTAGCACTGTGGCAAGTGCTGAATACAACACCCTCCTCCCGATAAACTGTTTTATTGATGTCCAGTGTTATCTTATGCTGTTCCATTTGTTCCAGCATGCTCACCAGATCATCAATATTGAGTTTAGGTTTTTTATTGTTCTGTACTTTAATGAAATCATAAAAGGTATTCAATTCTTCCATAAGATGAAAGCGATCGGTATGAGCGGCGAGATAAGCGACAAGACCGCTTTCATAAATAATCTTCTCAAAAAGCATCTGCAGAGTAAGGTTTGCTGAATCGGTGATCCATCGATTAATACAAGCACCTAACTGCTCAATTGCATCCGAAGACCTCAGTTTTATTTGCTTAAGGTGTGCCCTATCTGAGATGGTTTCGCGCCAGCTCAAATCTTTTTTACTCTTTATATACAGCCCCAGACTGGCTACATCGTGATGATGGATATGAAAGAAGTAATAATGCAACATCCTGAATAATTGTTCCTCCCCGCTGTATGGCTTATTAAATTCTTTACTGATATACGTGAGTATATTCATGATCTGTTGCGTAAGCGGCTGATGTAGTATATTAATCTTCTTGCGCACCTGATATGGAATTGCCTTGCGGTTAAAGTAGGTGATCAGATTTTCAGCCTGAGCATGTTTATAGTAAAGCACCGCAATATCAGATGGCTTTACGCCCTGTTGTATCAGGTTTTCAATTCGGTTACATAAGTCAGCCTCCTCTTGCGCAGTATTCATATATTCACGAAGTACCGGAGTAACTGTGGACGAGATACGCTCTGCTCGTGCGGCTTTAATATCTTTAGTAAGTCCGATAAGCACGTGGATCAATCGGTCCTGATTTTGATCGATCACGCGCTTGGATATGTCCAGTATAGCCTGTGTGCTTCTATAGTTGGCATCCAACACTACAATTGAAATCGTGCCGGCGTATTTATGAGCAAAATCTGCAATATTTTTTACACGGGCCCCCTGAAACTCGTAAATGCTTTGGTCATCATCACCCACACAGAATACATTGGGTGAACGATCGGCATCTTCCGTAAGCAAATTCAAAATTTCATTCTGTGCTCCGTTGGTATCCTGAAATTCGTCTACGAGTATATACCGATACAATTCCTTGTAGGGTAATAATAAACGGGGCTCATCTTTAAATGCCCGTATAACCCAAAGGATCATATCCTGATAATCGTACCGGTGTTTATCCTGCATAGCCTTAGCGTACAAAGGGTATATGCCCACAGCGGCTTTGAGCTTATCCATTTTCTCAACTTCCTGGTCTATAAGATTTTGCTTGATGTCGCCTGCTTTAAAATTTCTATAGGCTCGTTTATATCGGAATCCATCGCGATCCGGTAGTGATTGCAGATACTCATCGATACACTGATAGATATAGTCCGGCATCCAGTTTTCAGATTTCATGGTATTGAATAAATTATTCAACAGAGGCACATCATAATACAGATCGCCTTTGAGTCGCTTAAGCGGATGGGTTACCGGTAAATTATCTATGATGTGTTCCATCATATCCACTCGCTCCAGATCGCTGATTAACTCGAGCTGATGTTTTTCAAAGTAATCCAGATTCGACTGAATCACATCATTACAGAAGCTATGAAAGGTGCAAATCTTAACCTGATGCGCCGCAGGGCCAATCATTTGCAGGAGGCGTTTACGCATACTTACAGCGCCATTATCGGTATAGGTGAGGCACAGGATGTGTTGCGGCTGAACCTGATCATCACTGCTTCGGAGCAGGTTGCAAATGCGTGCGGCAATTATTTGTGTTTTGCCCGTACCCGGACCTGCCACCACAAGCACCGGCCCCTGCAGGGTATCCACCGCAATGCGCTGTTGTGCATTCAGTGAGGCATAAATCGAATTAAACTGTTGCTGATGGTAATTAAGCGCTTCGGCGTGTTCGGTATTCGTAAGCATAATACGTTAAGGACTAAGTAGGATTAAATTATATTTAAAGCACTAAAATAACGCTTATGACTTTAGATGAGGCACAACAAACTATAGATCAGTGGATTCAAACCAATGGTGTGCGCTATTTCAACGAACTCACCAATATGGCCATCCTCACCGAAGAAGTAGGTGAAGTGGCCCGTATTATGGCCCGCCGATATGGCGAACAATCGTTTAAAGCCACCGACGAACATATAGAATTGGCTGAAGAATTAGCCGATGTGCTGTTCGTGCTGATTTGCATAGCTAACCAAACCGGCGTAAACCTCACCGAAGCTTTGCAAGAGTCTATAGTAAAAAAAACTATGCGCGATAAGGAGCGACATCGGCAGAATAAAAAACTGCAATGATTTTCATATTCAGATTAGTTATATACATTTGAATAAATTCCACCCAATGAAAAAAATCGTCCTTGCCGGCATCCTATTCAGCATTGCTCTGTGGTCCTGCAAAAAAAAGGAAACACCCGACCCGGCACCTCCGGTAGTTATTCAAGAGCCCATTGATACCAGCGGCAACAACAATAACAGCCCTGAGCCGGAATACATACTGATTCAGGTAGGAAATATTTTGAATGTAACAGGTAAGATGAATGTAGCCTTGTATAATTCCGAAGCAAGCTTCAATAACCCCAACGAAGCCTACCGTCAACTCATCGTTGATGTAACGGGCAACAACATGGAATTAAAAATGGATAGTGTTCCTCCCGGCGAATATGCCATTGCGCTTTTTCACGATAAGAATAGTGATAATGCACTCAACCAGAATTGGCTTGGTATTCCAACCGAAGGATTTGCATTTTCCAATAATGCATTTGGCACTTTCGGGCCTCCATCCTGGTCGCAAGCCAAGTTCTCCTTACCCGCCGGCACTTACATTACACAGAACGTTACGCTGAAGCATTTTTAAATACAGTAAGTCTTGTAGTTATTAGCCCGTTCTTCATTTTCTGGAGAAGAAACGAAAACAAGTTAGGCTTTAGACCGGTTAAAGGATTGCCCTTTCGCTTTTTTTGTAACAACTATTTTTCAAATTTCTTTTGCCATGTAGTCTAAAAGTATAAATTTGCCGTCCCAATTAGGGAAACTCCTCCTTAGCTCAGCTGGTTAGAGCGGCTGACTGTTAATCAGTAGGTCCCAGGTTCAAGTCCTGGAGGGGGAGCTCAACAAAAAGGGTTATACTTGCAACGTATAGCCCTTTTTTTATGAATACCCTTTCCGATATAAAAAACATAGGTCCAAAAACGGAGCAAATGCTTCACGATATTGATATTTTCTCGCTGGAAGACCTCCTGCAGGCTGACTACAGGGAAATCAAAAAACGACTAATTGCAAGAGGAATCCGGCCTCACCTGAATATGTTTTACGCTATTGAGATGGGATTTCAAAACCGCACGTGGCATAGTATTACAGAGCAGGAAAAGCGTGAAATACAGCATATTTTAGGAATGGCCGAATAAGTTTTATTATTTCCACCCTACTGCACACGAATTGCAGAACTAACTATTACCTTTGCTATCCAATTGTAATCATTATGTTCAACAATCTTTTCCTCATCAGCTTACCGGGTGGCAGTGAGTGGATTCTCATATTCCTTGCCATATTGCTCTTGTTTGGCGGCAAAAAAATTCCTGAACTGATGCGTGGCATCGGCAACGGCATACGGGAATTCAACAATGCCAAGAATACGGCTAAAAAAGAAATCGAGGAAGGCATCAAAGAAGAAAAGAAAAACTAACCGCAGCGAATAACTCCGTTTCAATTGAAGAACTATTCTTCGTTCAGCGATATCCAATTACAACTTCAAGAGGGCCTCACAGTTAAAGAGGTCGTTGTGCATTATCTGAAAAATATCAGACAATACGCCCACCTAAATGCATTTCTGGAAGTATTTGAAGAAGAAGCCTTGCACCGAGCCGAGCAGATTGATCTTAAAATCAAACAAGGTACTGCAGGCAAGCTGGCCGGTATGGTTATCGCCAATAAAGACGTTATTAATCATAAAGGACATCACACCACCTCATCATCCAAAATACTTTCCGGCTACGAATCCATATATAATGCCACAGCTATTGAGCGCCTGCTCCGGGATGATGCTATCATTATTGGTCGCTGTAATTGCGACGAGTTTGCTATGGGCTCATCAAATGAAAATTCTGCTTTTGGCATTTGTAAAAATGGTTTGGACGAAACTAAAGTTCCCGGCGGCTCTTCCGGTGGTAGTGCCGTTGCGGTACAAATGGATATGTGTACCATTTCTCTGGGGTCCGATACCGGAGGATCAATTCGGCAACCCGCTTCACTCTGCGGCGTATTTGGCATCAAGCCTACTTATGGTCGTGTTTCGCGCTATGGCTTAATTGCCTATGCCTCATCCTTTGATCAGATTGGTGTTTTCAGTAACCATATTGAAGACGCGGCAATCGCTATGGAAGTGATAAGCGGTAAAGATGTTATGGATGCAACAAGCTCAGCACATCCGGTTGTTGCATACACTAACCAATTAGCCTTTAGCGGCACTGTTCGTTTAGCCTCTTTTGCCGAAGCACTGCACCACCCAAAACTCGACACTGAAATATCAGCAACAATGAATACGCTGATTAAATCACTGAACGAAGCAGGGCATACTACCACTCAGGTATCCTTTACCGAATTGGATTATCTGGTTCCCACTTATTATTTATTGACCACAGCTGAGGCATCGTCCAATCTGTCGCGCTTCGATGGTATTCGTTACGGTTATCGGAGTCAGAATGCTACCGATCTGGAAAGTACCTATCGAAAAAATCGTAGCGAAGGATTTGGTCCTGAAGTGAAACGCCGTATTATGTTGGGCACATTTGTATTGAGCGCCGGATATTACGACGCCTACTATGCCAAGGCACAGAAAATGCGCCGCCTGATCCGCGATAAAACACTTGAGTTGTTAAAGACAAACGACTTCATTATTCTACCCACCACACCATCTACAGCATTTGGTATAGGTGAAAAAACAAAAGATCCGGTTGAAATGTATCTGGCCGACCTCTATACCGTTCAGGCTAATATTACCGGCTTGCCTGCTGTGTCTGTACCACTTGGTAAACACAGCAACGGCCTGCCCTACGGCATTCAGCTTATCGGAAATAAATTCTCAGAAGCCAGACTCCTGGCCTTTTCAAAATATCTGATGACGCATTACGGCAATTCAAAGTAGCCCGTTATAGCATACCCTCATCGGCAAAACTGTAAAAACCCTGTTCGGCAACAATGATATGGTCGAGCAATTTTATTTCCATAATATCACCGGCCTGTTTGAGTTTGCGCGTTAAGTCGATATCCGACTGGCTGGGCTTTAATTGCCCACTCGGATGATTATGTGCCACAATAACTCCTACGGCATTGGCTAAAATAGCCTGCCGAAAAATAACACGTACATCAGCAACTGTTGCGGCTCTGCCACCAAGGCTGATTATTTCGTTGGCTATAACTTTATTTGCCTGATTCAGCAACAACATGCGAAACTGTTCTTCCGTCAGGTCGGCCATCATTGGCTGTAAAATAGCATATGCGTCCCGGCTGGATTTGATCTGAGCCCTTTGTTTAAATGCCGCCCCTTGTCTGCGTCGGCCAAGTTCCAGCGCGGCAACCAATGTTATAGCTTTGGTTTGCCCCATGCCTTTAAGTGTTTTATGTCGTAGGTAATCATTAACATTCCATCTTCCCAGTTCATTCAAATCATTATCGGCAAGATGAAGCAACCTTTTAGACAGGTCCATAACATTTAATCCCTGTGAGCCGGTTCGCAATAATATAGCTATGAGTTCGGCATCGCTGAGTGTGTGCTTGCCTTTAAGCAATAATTTTTCTCTGGGTTTATCCTCCTCAGCCCAGTTCTTCAAGGTGTAGGATTGTTCTATTAGGTCATCCATAGATACATTTATTGAATGTCGTAAAGTAAATTAATTTATTAAAGTTGAATGCACTGTTTAGAATGTAGTCATCTATCTATTCAAAAAAAAGAAGGCCATTCACACAAGGCAAATGACCTTCAAATTTAAAAAACCAAATACTTATTATCGGTTGATAATAAATTTCTTTGTTAATTCAGTCGTATTGGTTCTGGCTCTAAGAATATAAACGCCCGAAGCAACACCACCTGGGATACTAATATGAATATCTGAAATGCCACTATGCTCTGGAGCAATTGACGTAGCCACAACCTGACCCATTAGATTAATAACTTCAATCATTACCGGTGTCGCCTCCTCGTTTGAAGATGTAATGAGCACATTAAATTCTCCATTATTTGGGTTTGGATACAGTGTCATTGACATGTCGGAATTGGTCGCAGTGATGTTATCATTATTTTCTTCAATTGGATCAACTTCTTCAGTTCTGCAACCAGGACCAGAGGCGGTTATGTTTACTACACTTGTAGATGCGCTTACAGCTGAATTACAGCCTACTGACCTTAAGAACACATCATAGTTGCCCGGTATCAAGTAATTAATGATTCCAAAGTTCTTATTTGGCTGTGGATATGCATTAAATCCGGATTGTGGATTCGGGCTATTACGTTTGATATATAAATAATAGGTCTGAGCCGTATTACAATTGTCATCATTCCAGGTAGCTGTAAATCCGTTACATGTTGGCGATGTCAACAAGAAGTTGGTAGGTGCGGCACAAGATGGTTTAATCTGAACTAATACCGGTGTCGCATATGCTGAATATGTCGGTCCAGGGCAAACAGAACGAGCTGATACTTCATAAGTAGAACCGGAAAGAGCAGAGCCTAAGGTTAAATTAACCGTTGTGCTACTAACATTATACTCGATTGGTGAAGAAGCTGTAGGCAACAACCTTCTTAAATATATTCTCCAAGGACCTGAACCACCATTTGGATTTATCGAAATTGTAATCTGGTTTGAACAATTGGAGGTTGTTAATAAAGGATCGATAATTGGTGTTGGAGTACAAGTTGGTGCCGGATTAATTGTTACATAACTTATAGCCGAAGCTTGACCAAAGGAGCCACTTGAAGGGCAATCTTTAACAGCAATATAAACAACATACATATTACCCGCAATTAATGGTGTAACAGTTTTAGTAGTAACATTACCTACATCCGTAAACAGATAGTTTGTTGCCGATAATGTTTTATAGTATATCCTGTAAGCAGTAGCACCGGGTACAGCATTCCAGTTTAATTCAAAACCATACGGAGCCGCAGCTGTGGACGTTAACGATGTTATTACTGGAGCTGCACAAGGTAAGGTAACGTTTGCATTGGCATTTACAGTACAAGCCCCAGGAGCAGTCTGATTAACTGTTACGTTCAACGTTTGACCGGCATTTAATCCCGTGATTGTTAATGGACTAACCGCATTGTTGATTGTACCCGAACCTGCACCGGAATAGGTAACTGAGTATGTTGCTCCAGTGTTAGATGCAAATGGCGCCCACGTTAAAGTGGCTGTAGTAGCAGTAGTATTTGTAAACGTGATAACTGGTGTTGATGAAACAAAAACTGAAACAACGTTACTTGCTCCATCGGCAAATCCAAAATTGGTAATTGCTCTGTAGTAAGTAGTAGCAGTAAGATTACCGGTGTTGTATGTTGCATTTGTTGCACCAGATATGCTTGTCCAAGGTCCGTTAGGTGTTGATGATGACTGCCATTGAATAGTTCCAAGGTAATCCGTTAGCGTAATTGTTGTGCCTGTGCCGGAACAAACCAATGCACTTGGATTGCTGGCGTTGCCTCCGGTTGGTAATGCTAATCCACCGCCATTTACACTAGATACATAAGTAAGACTTGGTAATACTATTTCATTCCCTACCGGATTTTTAGCTACGAAGTTCTGAACACCATTAGTAGGTGTACCAACCTGAATATTTAATTCAAAACCAAATACCCCTTTAGTGGTAAACTGACCAATCAATACTCGGTTTGCTGTAGTTGGTCCGGTTGTTCCACCCAATACTGCTATAGAGCCATTTAAAGTAGAAAATGAATTACCCTGAAGACTGGTACTACCGAAAACCCCCAGCGGTGTTGTTAATGTAGAAGGCACGTAGGTAATCGTAGCCGGTGTGCCTGGTATCATTCCATCTTTAGCTGTAGCACTGATGGCGTTACCGATGTTTATCGCCCCGCTCGTTGTAGGGTCGTTATTTTGTAAAATGCTTTGAGCATTTCCGGGAGATCCGTCGCTGTCCTCAGATTTGAAGACACCAACATTTCCACCAGCTACACCGCCAACACTTATCCAAGAATCCAATGCAACGGTATTTTTTCTATAATTAGTTGTATTAATACCCGTAGGAGTTATTGCACCATAATCTTCGTTATTAAAAAAGTTTGTATTGGAATAAATTTTCAGTTCATGATTGGGCACACCATACAATGCCTGAAACTTATAACCAGGAAGCAAGTCAACCCATACACGATAGGTCACTGATCCTACCGGAAGGGTACCTACGCTGCCTGCAGCATCTGCCGCATTGGCTACATAGTACTTCTCTACAATGATCTTCTCCAGACCATTTTGTGCATATAGCACGCCCGAGAGTAAGCACATGCAGAGGCAAGTAAATAATTTTATTGTTTTCATTTTATTAGATTTTTAGGGTTAAATATTAGTTACAGCTCTGACCAAACTGACCTAAAAGTTGCAGGAAGTCTACGTTGTCGGTAACGCCGTCTTTATTGATATCAGTAGGGCATGCTTGCAAACCGCGGGTAGCACCAAGCAATGAGGCATACGTCCAGTCAGTTAACCAGTTCTCACCATTTGGATCAAACGCCCCTCTGTAGCTAACTGTTTTGAAGAAGTTAGAAGCACCATAGCTCGATTGAAGAGTAGGTACTGTGCATCCTGCGTTAGAGATACCCGGATTAGGTGTTGGATCTGGTTTAGCTGAGAATGTATTACCTGAGCTAGTAAATGTAAAATCAAAACCAGGTAGAGAAGTAACCTTAGTATTCAAATCTGGACCATAAAACTGTATGGAGTCTGATGCTACTATAGTACCCGTACCATTATTTTCAAGAGCAAGGGTCTTGTTAAACATGTTTACGAAGGTGTTACATTTTACCTTCAATTTCTGTGTATTGTTACCACCTGTTGTTGCCCAGTTGTGGTATGCTTCACTTGGTACGCCATTAATAGTTGCAGGACCAACTGCACGAGTTCCTAATGATTTGGTTAAGCATAATCCAAAACGGAAGTTTGCAAAAATTGAATTATATATTTCCCCCTCAGTTAATTCTTTGGCACGAATAGCAGCAACACCGGAATTATCAACGGTAAGTGATGACTTACTGTTTCCAATCATAGTTAAGTTGGCAATAATAGGATGTGAGAGAGGTGTTAAACTTGTTTTCTGATCATCACCATCTGCCTCAATACCGTTATCTGAATCGGGACTTGTGGTTGGGCCATTTATGTTTTTCAATACAAACATAAATTGACAACCGCCAACCCATCCTAAGTCATAGTCCAGCGCATCATCATTACAAAATATTGCAGCGCAATTTTTGACATTAACTGTGCCACCGTAAAACTCAAATGCATCATCAGCGTTAGAAACAACTTCAACATTTTCTACGGTAGTACCTCGTCCAACAGATCCGAATGAAATAGCATTTATTTCCGCACCCAGGGCAAATATAGATCCTGAGTAACGTATAGATACATAACGCAAAACACCGGAGTTGTCATTATTATCGAATTGAGCAGGTGGATTACCAAATTGCACACGTTTATTGTTTACGTTGAAGCCTTCAAATACGCCAATACCATCAGCAACGGCTAATTTGCCTGCTGCGCCCGGAGTAAATGGTCCGTTTCCGGCAAGGGTCAGATTGTTCTGCGCTCTACCGGCAATACATATACCACCCCACTTACCAATGTTGCCTATTGCATAAGAGCCATCCATAGGATCAGCTTGTGCTGTGAATACAATTGGGCAAGTAGCCGTACCGGAAGCGTATATTTTAGCACCTCTTGAAACTGTTAATGCTACTTCAGTTGTAGGATCGCCGGTATTAATAGCTTTAATTAATGTGCCGGGTAATATGGTTAATGTTTTTAATGTGTCAACATAGATACGCTTGTCGAGTATCCAGGTTTTGCTGCAATCGAGGATGGTGTTATTTGCAGTCAGTGAACCGTCGTTGGCGCCACCATTTACTGCAAGGGTTGATAAGTTAACATTTGGTCTTGAACCTACAGGAGGGCAGCCACAGTCGGCTCCCAGGTTGGTTTGTGCAAGACCGGGTAAAACTGCCGCCACAATTGCCATAATTGTTGCTGCGGCCATAAACATTTGTTTTTTCATTTGATTGAAGTGGTTTTTGTTGTTTGTTTTTTTAATTGGTTAAGTTTTAATGGTTGGTTGATCAACGGGCGCAAACGTATATACTTGTAGCATAGAATTATATTATTTGATATTACCAATTTGTTAATGGCATGTTAATTAATTCATAAGCGCTATTTGCATTTACTATAAGTCTACCGCGCTTTAATATATTTATATGTGATTTAACATATTATTTTTTTATTAAACTTGTATACAAATCAAACCTATGATGAACATATATTATACTTTTTATACCTGATTATTTTATTATTTTTATTTTGTATATGTAAACGCAGAACGTAAAACATTATAATCAACATGTATGTTAACTAATTGCTCCAAATACATAACATTGCCTTAACTATTTATTAAGGTTGCATAATTGAAATATTGCTTTTGCATAAACATATTTGCGACCGAATGAAAACAATTGCCTTTATAGTATTAGCGTTATTCGTTCAGTCGGTTTCTGCAGTTGCACAAGCCGGCCTGGAGCGTGTTATCGTTGAAAAGTATTATATAACGGACTCCTCGGATAGTATATCGTGCAAGAATCAAGTTGCCTGTACTATTCCTTTACACGCTGTAACCTATCGCATATACATAGATCTGATGCCCGGCTATCGCTTTCAGGCGGCTTTTGGGATACCCGGTCATCCCATGTTTATTAAAACAACAACCACATTCTATAATACACCCGATTACGGGGCAACGGTATCCAATGCAATCCCCGACCGATTACTTGGAGAGCAGTTGATTATGCTTGATTCATGGCTTTCAGTTGGTGCTGCTTCGGAAGGTACTTATGGCATATTAAAGTCTGAAGACGATACCGTATCTACCATCAAGAATTTAGACAACAGGCTTCAAAATGAAAATCCTTATGCAGGCATCCCTTTAAAATATAAAGATGGTTTACAAAACGGGCATGCGCATTTAGTTACCGGCTTTAACATTGATACGATAATCGAAGTATTTAAAAATAAAAGCAACGGCAATATATTCTATACAGATAATGGGTCATGGGCGTGTATGGGTGGCAGTGTAGGCCTTGATTCCATCGACAACAAAATACTTATAGCCCAGATTACCACCGATGGTGACCTAGAATTTGAGCTTAATCTTCAAATAGGCAAACCTGACGGAGGATTTCAACGCTTTGTTGCAAAAAACCCCGGAGATCAAGAAATACTCTTTCCAGGTTTGAGATATCGGAGCATTGCCGACCCTGAATTATTCAAGTTTTACAAAAAAATTAAAAAAATTAAAATCAAGAAACATGAAAAAATTTAACACACTGATGCTGTTTATTCTATTAGCTTTTAACATTGAAGCACAGGTAAATGGAGGTCTGGAAAAAATTATTGTAGAAACCTATTACATCTCTGATGCCAACGATGCTACCCAAAATAGTGTCGGAGGAGTTCTCCCAATAGGGTCAAAAACATATCGTATTTATGCTGACATGAAGCCGGGCTATAAGTTTCAGGCAGCATACGGCATTCCGGGGCACGAATTGAAAATTGCGACCACAACGTTGTTTTTTAATAATGAAGATCGCGGAGATATCACACCTAACTTTACCAAAAATCAGGCACGAAATAATACCGTTATGCTTGACTCGTGGCTCTCTGTTGGTGCTGCTTGTCAGGCACAATTTGGTGTGCTTAAAACTCAGGATGACAATCTGGCTACTAACGTAAACCTCGATGGTGTTCTTCAAAATAATGACCCTCTTGCAGGAATACCCATAACCGAGCGCGATGGTTACTTGCCGGGTGCACCTACTGAAGTAACTCTTGTTGGCATTGATGTGCCCGCCGCTATGCTAAACAATCAGAATGACGGCACTAATGGCCCGGTTTTCTCTACTATCAATGGATCATGGGCTGCACTTGGCGGCTCTGCATCCTACAATCCGGATAGTAATCAAGTTCTTATTGCCCAAATTACCACGGATGGCGATTTATCATTTGAACTGAATCTACAGATTGCATATGAAAACATTATTGGCATTGATACATTTAATGTGGTTGAAAATTATGTTGCTGTAAACCCCGCCCCTACAGAATTTTCTATACCAAGTCTCATCTATCCTGTTGCTAATGATACCACCACATTAAGTTCTACAACAACGATATCGATATGTAATAACGAATTACCTTATTTGTGGAACGGAAACAGCTATTCACAAGCAGGCACCTTCTCCGTAACTTTAACCGGAACCGGTGGTGTTGATTCTATAGCCACGTTGATTCTTACAGTGAATTTACCAACCGCTTCTTCAACCCCTCTAACGATTTGCAATAATGATCTGCCCTACTTTTGGAATGGACAAAATCTGACCACTGCCGGTACATTCACCGCTGCCTTAACCAATGTTGCCGGTTGTGACTCCATTGCCACCTTAATTTTATCAACAGCGGATACGCTAACCTCACTAACCAGTTTCAATATTTGCCCCGGACAACTACCCTTCAGTTGGAATGGTAATACATACTCCGCTGCCGGCACCTATGATATTGGCCTTACAAGCACTAATGGCTGTGACTCCATAGCCACATTAGACTTAACGCTTATCGACACCTTAACGAGCAGTGTTTTTGACACTGTATTAACTACAGCACTACCTTATATCTGGAATGGTAATAACTACAATGCTTCCGGCACCTACACAGTAACGCTGAACTCAGCATTTGGCTGCGACTCCATAGTAACGTTATTTCTAACGGTTACTAATCCGGTTAGTATATCATCAGTGGCGTCTGCATCAGTTAAAGCGTATCCAAATCCATCGGATAATATTATTTCTATTGACCTAGTTAACGCTATCGGCAACAGCAACTTTATTACCCTTTATGATATGAGAGGTATTGTAATTCTTGAGCAACCGTTTCAACCAAATACAAATGGCTATTTGCACGAAACACTTGATATCAATAGTTTACCTGCCGGAATGTATATGTTACGAATCAGTTCAAATGGCCAATCGTATAGCAAACAGGTAATTAAACGATAATATAAATACCTCTGAATTATTTATAGACTAGCTGATGAACAATGTAACCCGCCTATTATTTTTTTTAATTGTCATACCGCTTACCTCACTTGGCCAGGGCACATTACGTGGAGTTGTCAGCGATCAGAATGGTGAGAAATTAATCGGGGTAACACTGGTTGTGAAAGAAGATCAATCTATGTTTACACAAAGTGGCATTGATGGCAGTTATAATCTCAAAATTACCCGTTCTGATTCCGTAACGTTGATTGTTTCCTATGTCAGTTTTGCTAAAATAGAAGAGCGACTCTTATTGAAGAATAATGAAGTATTGATAAAGGATATTGTTATGGCACCGAGTGTCAAGATTATCAAAGGTGTTGAAATCACTGCTACACAGAAACGCGATCAAAATTATTACATGGAAAATGTAAAAAAGAAATCGGTTACCACCATTGATTATATCTCATCGGAGTCCATTAAAAAAATTGGCGACAATAATGTGGGCAGTGCCATTGGCCGGGTTTCAGGTGTATCAACAAATGGTAGTTTTTTCACCGTACGTGGTGTTGGTGACCGTTATATTAAAACCACGATCAACGGCTCTATCATTCCTACACTGGATCCATTTACAAATAATATCAGGCTGGATCTCATTCCGGCGAGTCTTGTGGATAATCTGATAATAACCAAAACACAAAGCCCCGATATACCGGCAGACTGGGCTGGTGCCTATGTATCAATAGAGACGAAGGATTTTCCTGAGAAAATGCTGTTGAATGTTGAAACAACACTGGGTTATAACCCGCAGAGTACACTCACCGATGTCATCAGTTCACAACGCAGTAACACAGACTGGCTTGGTTTTGACAACTCCTTGAGAGACCGCACACACGATGGATTTATCAAAACATCAATTGAGCCAACACTGTATCAATACTTCGCTGCATTGGGATTTAAAGATTATTACAATGCAATGGGTGTTGATCAAAACAGCTGGGTTGATGGCAGTACCATCAGCGATACATACTTTAAACTTGGATTGATAAAATTAGGCTTGTTGGCCCCGGCATTGTTTAACGATGCTAATGCATTTAATGCCGCAAAAGATGCTTTTTACAATGGTAGCTATACTCGTGATGCATTTAAAATCATTAATAAAAATGCTGCTGAACAAAATGCATCATTACCCAATAACTGGAATACACCTTACCGTCGCACGCCATTAAATTTTAGTCAAAGTTTCAGCATAGGCAATCAAACAAAAATTGGAACAAAGAAACTGGGCTACTTATTTAGCTTTCGTTACAGTTCATCCAATCAATACGATGCTGAGGCAGTGTCTCAGCGGGCGCGGTTCGATCAATCACTTGCTCAGAATCTTGAACAAGGTATTGCCCGAGAGTCGAATGGATGGAACGGATTGGCCAGCCTTTCATTCAGCCCTAATAAAAACAACAGTTTTTCTCTGCTATTTATGCCCAATTTAATCGGCATTAATAATATTCGTAATGGGTACGAGCGCGTAGATCAATTTCTGGAAAACTATGCCATCGTACAATTTTATGAGCAACGAAAACAACTTGTTTATCAGTTAAAAACCGAACATTATCTTCCCGGTCTTAAACTTAAAATACGCAGTAACGCTTCCTATACAAGAGGTAAAAGTACCGCACCGGATTTTAGAAACCTTACATTCACCAGAGACCCCTCTACGAATGAATATCAATTTGGACCATCTGTAGGTGAGGGTATTCATCGATATTTCAGATACCTTAACGAGAATCAGCTCGATGTTCGTTTGCAATTTGAATTACCGCTAAGCACTGCTGATAAATCTAAGATCAGAAAAATGAAATGGGGCGGATCCTATGTAAGACTAGACCGATACTATGACCAGTATGATTATATGATTTTAAACGGCCCTTATGGTTCAACGCTGAATATTCTCACTACAGATAATGTCAGCGACTATTTCAATACACAAAGCTTTTTGATTAATGAAGGCATAAACAACGAGGGCAAACCCTATACAACCATTTATCAGTACTACAATCAGATTCACTTTGACGGTGATGAAACATTTGGATATAGTGCTATTACCTCTGCATTTCTAATGACTGATTATGCAATCAACTCCTTATGGAAAGTTTCCGGGGGTGTCCGTATGGAATACGCCGATTTATTTACAGATGTAGTAACCTATTATGAAGCCGGCTATGCAGTAAATGATGTTAGAAGGGATTACTCGCAGGGTAGTTATCCGCTGATTAATCCGGGAGTATTAAAAAAGTTAAACATATTGCCGAGTGTTAATATGCTATATGTAATCCGTGACGACGACAAAGGCGTAGTCAACTTCAGAGCAAATTATAGTCAGTCGGTGGCAAGACCGAGCCTGCGCGAGTTATCCGATGTTGCCATCATCGATTATGAATTCAGAACATTTACATTTGGCAATTCTAATTTACAACCCGTTAACATCAGTAATTACGATGTTCGATTGGAGTCATTTCAGAAAGACCGTTGGAATTGGTCTGTAAGCTTATTCTATAAACAATTCCGAAATCACATCGAGCTCATAAATGCCGGCACCGTTACCTGGGAAAATGTGGATCGTTCACGTGCGGCAGGAATTGAACTAGAGGGCAAATTGAAGCTAATGAAAAATTTGGACTGGATGACCAATTTGACTTTGGTAAATTCAAACACAACTTTTGTAAGAAAACGTATGGAGCTCAGCTCCGGCAACCGAATATACATACCATTAGATACGGTTTCCAGAGTTATGTTTGGTCAGGCACCATACATCATTAATTCATCAATCAGTTACGCTAACGATAAAAATGGATGGACCGGAACATTAAGTTACAATATACAAGGTAAGCGCCTTATCGTAGCTAGTAATGTTAAAGAAATACCCGATGTATTTGAGTTTCCAAGAAACCTTATTGACATCAAAGTATCCAAACGAATAACTAAACATTTCAGTACCTATCTTTCTGTGCGTGATCTATTAAATACTTATATCAGGCGATCCTATGATTACCAAACAGACGTACGTATCGATTTTGATCGCTTTCGGTTTGGAACGACTTATATACTCGGAATCATTTATAAATTATAACCGCTACCATGAAATCCTTTACCATACTAGGAATTTTAATGCTTTCTGTTTTTGCTGCACTAGGACAAATTAATGCACTGCAAGTAGAAACATATTATATTTCTGATAATCAGGATGCTACAGACACCACAGGTGGAAATCTTGAAAGTGGCTCTATTACCTATCGTATTTATGTTTCGTTGCCCGTTACTTCACGTATTAGACGAATCTATGGCGATGCCGGACATCCACTAAAATTCAGCAGCTCCGAGTCTTTTTTTAATAACATTGCAGATGGTCAGTCGTTTGCTAATTCGATTTCAAAAAATCGTTATTCAGAAAATACAGTTGCCTTAGATAGCTGGCTAACCATTGGTCAAAGCACCAAAACAGCTACACAAACTTATTTTGGAGTTCCAAAAAATCTTGATCCGGATAGTTCTTTTATAGGAGGGATTAATAATGATGGCGGAAGTGCAATGATTGCCGAAGGTCTGTTAAACAACAACAGCCCCGAAATTAATATTCCAATAACAGTTCACGATGGCATGACCATTGGCAACGATATCCCTCAGAACTGGGGCAGTTATGGAATAAAGGATGACATAACCGGAATAGACTCAACAATATTTGGATCTGTAGTTCCTAAAAAGGAATTCATCAGCTACAATGCCGCACTATTTAACTCCGGCACAACTGGCCCACTGGCTGATACCAATATCGTGCTGCTGGCTCAGCTGACCACGAAGGGAACCATACAATTTGAAATTAATCTTGAAATTGAGGAACAGGATAATGGAATAACCGTAGTTAGAAAATATGTTGCCAACGACAGTATTATTAATGATGATGAACTATTAAGCCCTCTACTGAAATATCCTCCACAATGCGGATGTCTTGATCCGCTCTATCTGGAATATAACCCTGCTAACAGTTGCAGCAATTCTGATTCTTGCCAGACTTTAATTGTACTTGGTTGCTCCGATCCTGAAGCTTGTAACTACGACCCCCTGGTAAATTTTAATTTACCGGAATTATGTTGTTATGTCGGCTATTGCAATAATATGGATATTAGTGTGGTATGTCCCACATTAAATCTGCCTGATTTAAAAGATACCGATTCTGATCTGATCACTATTTTTCCTAACCCTGCATATAAATCAATTTCTATACAATACCCGAATCAATTTAAGGGTGACTTTAATTTTGATATAACCGACATTACCGGAAGAACAATAAAAAGCGGTTTGATCAGTTCCTCAAATACCACTGATATCGAAATTGAAGATCTTGCTGAAGGATATTATTTAATTCGTGTGGTCACATCCACACATATACAAACGGCTACCTTTATTAAACAATAATTTTTCAAAACTATGAGTAATAGATTTTATCAAATATTTGCTTGTATGCTCTCATTAGTTTTATGTGTTTCGTGCAGAGATGATGACAAACCATCCGTAACAATTGAGACCGGAACCCTTACTGATATTGACAACAACATCTACAAAACTGTTAAAATAGGCTCTAAATGGTGGATGGCAGAAAATCTTAAAGTCAAACGATTCAAAAATGGTCAGTTGATTCCCAATCTTGATCTAACTAATGACTGGGTAAATACCACACAGCCCGCACTTTGTAGTTATGATAATACAATAAACAATACCGGAATACTGTATAATTATTATGCTGTTTCTGATACACAGGGTCTGGCTCCTGCTGGCTGGCACGTAGCCACCGAGGACGAATGGAAGGAACTGGAAACATATATTGGTATACCCGCAACAGAATTAGAGAAAGTGAATTGGAGAGGAACTACTGAAGGTGACCTGCTAAAAATAGAAGGTCCCGCAGGTTGGACTAAACACGAAAACATTTGGGGTATTAATAAATACGGATTTACCGCTTTAGCAGGTGGTTGCCGATTATTCAATGGCTATTGGTCGGCTCCCGGACTATTTGGTATGGGATTCTGGTGGTCATCAACAGAGACTAATGGACAAGCCTGGTATAGATATTTAGATTATAAAAAATCAGGCATATTCAGGTACTACGGTCAAAAGAATTATGGCATGAATGTTCGATGTGTGAAGGATTAAACAGAACAGATTATTTCATAATCACCACTAAATAAAAAATTACGAACAATGAGCTATCTGAGCAAATAGCTAAATTTGTGCGCTCAACTCATGAGCGACTCCATTAAGCACGAATGCGGTATTGCACTAATCCGTTTACGTAAACCTCTCTCCTACTTTCACGAAAAATACGGTACGGCTTTGTATGGCCTCAATAAGTTATATCTGCTGATGCAAAAGCAACATAACCGGGGGCAGGATGGTGCCGGAGTAGCCGTTGTCAAACTCGGTATGCAGAAGGGACAGCGTTTTATTAGCCGCTATCGCTCGAACGCCCCACAGGCCATTTCAGAAATATTTCAGAAAATATCCGAGAAGATTAATCAAGCCGAAAAAATGAATCCGGGCATCATTCAAAATACCGATTGGCTCAAAAAAAATGTAAGCTTTATTGGTGAATCCCTGCTCGGCCATCTGCGTTATGGAACGCATGGCAAGAACGAAGTTGAATCCTGTCACCCGTTTATTAAAAATCAGCAATCCTTAACCAGAAGTCTTGTTGTCGCCGGCAATTTCAACTTAACCAATATCGAAGACCTTGGATGGAATGAAGATGAAGATGACATAAGACCCGATACAGCCGTAGTGCTTGATTATATCAGCGGCTTGCTCGAAGAGGAAATAAACAGGGTATATCAGCTTCATAAGGAAGCCAGTGAAACAGAAGATGATTTACGACGTCAGATTTCCGATAATATTAACTTCCAGCATATCTTAAAGAAAGCCGCTCACAATTTTGATGGTGGTTATGTGATTGCAGGACTCAGTGGTGCTGGGCATTCCTTTGTTCTTCGTGATGCAGCCGGTATAAGACCGGCATACTATTTCTGTAATGAAGAGGTTATTGTTGTTGCCAGTGAACGTCCGGCCATTCAAACCGCATTTAATCTGAGTCAGTCAGAAATTAATGAACTTCCTGCCGGTCATGCATTAATTATAAATAAAAACGGGCAATGGGATTTACATCCTTGCTCGGAGCCTGCAGAAAAAAAAGCATGTAGTTTCGAGAGAATCTACTTTTCACGGGGTAGTGATGAGGACATTTATAACGAGCGTAAGAAGTTGGGTCAGCTGGTTATGCCTCAAATACTAAAAGAAATTAATAACGACTTTACCAATACCGTTTTTTCGTTTATACCAAATACTGCTGAGGTGGCCTTTTATGGTATGATAAAAGGAGGGGAAGACGTGTTAAATGAATGGAAGAAACAACAGATTAAACAGTTGAAAGATAAAGATGATGAGCAGATTAACGATATTCTATCTCGACGGTTACGAATAGAAAAAATTGCCATAAAGGATGTTAAACTGCGTACTTTCATAACGCAGGATGCTGACCGAAATGAGATGGTGGCCCACGTTTACGACATCACCTACGGAAGTATTAAAAAAGGTATAGATACTATGGTCGTTATAGACGATTCCATAGTACGCGGTACCACATTGAAAGAAAGTATCATTAAAATGCTCGACCGCCTGGGGCCGAGAAAAATCGTAATCGTATCGAGCGCGCCGCAAATACGCTACCCCGATTGCTATGGCATCGATATGAGTAAAATGAAAGATTTTGTAGCCTTTCGCGCAGCCGTCTCATTGCGTCATAAACGAAACGAGGAGGAACTACTGGAAGAAATTTTCGAACGTTGTAAATCAACCATGGAACTGCCGGCCGATGAAGTAAAAAATGAAGTAACCCGCCTGTACCACGGGCTTAGCGAAGAAGAAATAGCCGACGAATGCGCCGCATTATTAAAAACACCAGATGTCAAAGCCGAAGTAAAAATTATTTTCCAAACCATAGAAGATTTACACAAAGCCTGCCCCAATCATCTGGGAGACTGGTACTTCAGCGGCGATTATCCCACACCCGGAGGCAACAAGGTGGTGAATCGTGCCTTTATTAATTATATGGAA
>Ga0068872_10000281_pt1 | contig 43385 bp, 28 predicted proteins | sample NOAtaG_7_FD_66441 | JGI IMG/M metagenome (GOLD analysis project Ga0068872, IMG submission 66441) | Freshwater lake microbial communities from Lake Erie, under a cyanobacterial bloom - NOAA_Erie_Diel1S_2200h metaG | ecosystem: Environmental > Aquatic > Freshwater > Lake | place: USA: Ohio, Lake...
AACTTTTATTTCAAAATTCATTAAAGAGTAATGAAGTACTTTGTTACATATTTATTTTTAGTAATTGCCATTTCCATATCTAACGCACAATCATTTCCTCATTTAAATGCTTCATCAGGTAATACAGGAGAGTTTATTATTGACAAGGACACGAACATGTATCTTTTTTACAAAGATCAAATAGTAAAAACAAATAAAGATCTTAATACTATTTGGTCTTATACTTATAATGGTTTCGGTTTTAAGGGAATGTTACTAAGTAAAACAGGAAGTATATTTTTCTATGGAGAAAAAACATTTGGAAAGTTGGATAAAGATGGAAATGTGATCTGGGCGAAAAGCTTTGATAATGTGGAGGCTTTATATGGTTCTAACGCTCATAATCTCACAGTTTCTAATAATAGGATATTATTAGATAGGAATGATGATCTTTTGATATCAGGCGTTCTTTCAAGCCCAATGATGTCACCACCGCTTAGTTCCGGATTTTTTCTTAAAACTGACACCAACGGTACTGCGATAAAGTTAAGGCTGTTCACAGTTTATCATTCTGCTGGGAAATTCCAGCTCCTTTTCGATACCGCCGGGGTGTACAAATTTTTATCGTATGGTCAGGGTGGCATACCACCATCAGGCGAAGTCCAATATGTAAGCTACGACGACAATAGTGATCTTATTACAGACGCTAAACAGATTTTTGCATACTCAAGTACTCCAAACAATAATTATGCTTACCAATGGGAGATCTTAAGATCTAAAACAAACAACAACTTCTATTTGAACATAACTAGTGCGCCAAATGGAATGGGTGGCCCAGCCTTTTCATCTGTTCAAAAAATGGACATCAACGGTACAATCTTTTGGCAAACCAGGATGTATGGATTAATGGGCATTACCTTTGGAGGTTCAATGGTAGAGAATACGAATGGTGAAATTGTTTATGAATTATTTAACGTTGGGCAACCTATAGCAACCAGGGCAGTGGCCGTTATCAGTCCTGCCGGAAGCACAGACGGACAATGCATTAGAACTTTTAGCATTACCATACCACAATTTCAAAACAATTATAATGTTACTTCGAGTCGTCTTCAATACTTGTATGGTAATAAGTACTTTGGAGAAATTATTAATAATGATTTTCCTTTTAATCCTTTAACGATCAAAAAAATAAACACTGCCGTTTCTCAAACGTGTTCATCTGCTGCTGCATGTCAGGTTACTCTCAACGTTGTGAACTCTACTTTTTCTCAAACACCAGGATGTACCTTAACTCCTGTTAGTAGCTACGCGATAAACTCTTTATCTCTAACCCCACAAGCCTTCTCATTCACTTTAATAACTAACGATTGTGTTGTCTCCGGTTTAGATGAAATAGAACATGCTCAAAAATTAATTAAATTATTTCCGAATCCCACACATTCAGAACTCATTATTGATAAAGTTCAATATGAAAAGGCTATTATATATGATGCTTTCGGGAAAATCGTGCTTGAACAAAATGAGTTCACGCAAAAAATAAATGTTGAACACCTTTCAAAAGGATTTTACCTCTTAAAATTAAGATCAGGAAGCCTTTCTTATACCTCAAAATTCCTCAAAGAGTAGTTTTGCCTAACACAAACTAATTCTCTAAATTCATGGTTCAAAATCATCCATGAAAAAACTACTCACGTTTTCTGCATTTTTTTTAAGCCTCAACTTAATCGCACAATTAGGCGCCGACTACGGATTTAACGTTCAATTCAACGCCAACGAACCTTTTGTGCGATTTAAATGGGATGATGGCAGCTTTAAAACTAAACAAGTAACGGTGTTATGGAATTGTCGTACACAAAAAACGGCTCTATTTTTATTTCCGATTGGGCCGATATCAATTGGCAAAAACCTTTTAGCATTAAAACAGCATTTAAAATGGAAAGCGGAAGCAGCGATAGAGGCTTTGGGATCTTATGGGGCGCCAGCGGTATTGATAACGCTTATGTTTTTAAGATCAGCGATAATGGGATGTATACCTTTTATAAATATGAAAAGGATAAATATGTAGAAATAAAAGCGTGGACAAGTTCGCCTAACATTCTCGCAAATAAAAAAACCAATGTAGTAGAACTTAAAAGCGAAAATAGTGTTTACAATTTTTATGTGAACGGCGCCCTTACGTACACGCATGCTGCTATGCCATTTTATGGTTTAGTGCATGGTTATTTGGTTACCGGGCCTGTAGTAGTTGCTTCTGACTATTACATCATCAATCAAAAACAAACCGACAAAATAAATTTAATTGAGAGTGCGAATAGCTTTGGTAAAAAAGTAAAACTTAGCGCGGCCATAAATTCAGATGATGATGAATTATGCCCTATAATTTCATATGACGAAAGAACACTATATATTGCCCGAAAAAAAGCGTCGTATTACGAAAACACTAGTTACGATGATGATATTTGGTACTCGAATTTTAATGTGAAAGACAGTACTTGGGGAGTAATGAAGAATATTGGCAAACCATTAAATAACAAAACCAATAATTTTGTGCAGTATGTGAGTCCCGACAACAACACTTTAATAGTAGGAAATCAATACAATAGTTTGGGCGAATATCAAGCGCCGGGGTATTCCATGACACACCGCACTGCACACGGCTGGACAATTCCAAAACCATTAATGATCAAGAACTATTATAATAAAAGTAATTATAACGAGATATGCTTATCGCCCAATGGAAAAGTGATGCTACTAACAGCTCAGCGCGACGAAACCCAAGGCTTTAAAGATATTTATGTATCATTCTTAAATACAGACAGCATCTGGGGCGAGCCTAAAAACATTGGTAATGTAGTAAATACTTTTGCTAATGAAACCAGTCCATTTATTGGTGCCGACGGTGTAACTTTATACTATTCAACTTGCGGACACCCCGGTTTTGGAGGTAACGATATTTTTATGACCAAGCGGTTGGATGAAACATGGACCAACTGGAGTAAACCAAAAAATTTAGGTCCTAAAATCAATTCTAAAAAGTGGGATGCGTATTACACCATTCCTGCATCGGGTAAAACAGCGTATTTAGTGCAAGAAGACGGCACCAATAACAATGTGTACACCGTAAAACAACCTGCATCTGCTAGACCAGATCCCATAGTTTTAATTAGAGGCAAAGTTTTTAATTCGGAAACCAAAGAACACATGCAGGCTAATATTAGCTATAGTGAATTAGGGTCAAAAAAAATATTAGGCCATTTAAATTCTAATCCCAAAACAGGAGAATTTATACTGGCATTACAGCGAGGAAAAAAATATTCGTTCACGGCCAACAAGCAACATTTTTTAGCGGTACATGAGAATATAGATCTTGTTGACTTGAAATCTTATGCCGAAAAAGAAGTAGATCTACATTTAACTCCTATTAAAAAAGGTGAGAAATTAGTGTTGAATAATTTATTCTTTAAAGCAAACACAGCAGATATTTTACCGGAGTCGCACGAAGAGTTAGACAAGATCGTTGAAGTTTTGAAATTGAATCGTAGTTTAAAGATTGAAGTATCGGGCCATACCAGTAAAAATAATTCAAAACCTGAATGGAACATGAATTCATCTACGAACCGCGCTAACTCTGTAAAAAAATATTTTGTTGATGCCGGAATTCCCGAAACGCGAATCATTGCGATTGGCTATGGAAATTCAAAACCTATTTTTGCCGGAATGGATGAGGCTACTTTAGCAAAGAACAGAAGAGTTGAGTTGGAGATATTGGAGAATTAGAACTATTCCTTTACAAATTTGTTTCGATAGATCTTATCCTTAGAATAGATGAGTACTTGGTATATTCCTTTCTTAAGTTCTCCAACATCTAGTTGATCTGAAGAACCAAAATTTTCCATGATTCTTTTACCTTGAAGATCAAATAATTCAATTTTATCTATTTGTCTACCTTCTTTATTTTCAAAACGAATATAGGTCATAGCCGGGTTAGGGTAACTTATAAAGTGCTCTGTTAAACTATTCTCTTTAACACCCCATATGATCACAACATAATTAAAGACCTTACAAAGAGAATCGCTTCCACAGGAATTCTTTACTTTGAGACACACAGTATATGTTCCACTAGTCGTAAAATTAGGGCAGCTATTTATTACTGTAGAATCAACATATCCATTGCTATAAGTCCAATACCATTTATCTGCCCAATAGGAATTATCACTCATGCAATTTCCAGGTGTAAAACTTGCTACAGGCGGCTGGCAAATACAAGCGTTATTTATTATCTCGGTTGCGTTGACACCAGAAACTACTGGATTAGAATAGTTTGTAAAAGATAATGAAGTTATAGATGCGGTAAATGGCACCATAGAAATTGATTGAACTGAACTTGACAAGGCAATTGTTGAGGAATGACAAGAGTTTCCGCTAGTATCTGTTTTAATTAGGGAAATATCAAAACTACCTGACGAGAAACTTTTTGTTTGACCTGCTATTGCAATTCCTTTGGTCTTCGCATATGTCATTGCGACCCCAATATCATCATGCGCACCTCCATATTGCATTGCCCATTTTATTACACCATTAGAATCGAGCTTTGCTGCTACAGTGTTATAAGTGTAATACTGCGCATTTGAAAGATTATAAATGGCAAGAATATACATCTCATTATTAACTGAAAGGTGATCACTCATAAAAAAATTGAACAAACTCCCATAACCAATAACAATGCTCTTACCAGAACTACCATCGGGCTTTATAGACAAAATACCAGGAAATGAACCATTCCTATAAAACTGAATTTCTCCATTTTGACGTTCAAACATACCTCCAAAACCTAAAGGCATCGAAATAGTCGGATTTGTGACTTGCTTAAGCCACTGCATAACTCCGCTCTTATTATATTTTCCCATAACCAAATAATCAGTCATACCATTTGGACTATATAAATACGATACCGCATAACCAGAATCTGATTTGAGTTGAAGAACATCCATAGCAGCAAAAGTCCCAAACACCGTTTGATTAAGTAATTTAGACCAGAGAATGTTTCCACTCGCATCGGTTTTAATAAGTACATTATTCTGAGAAGCCTCCCTTCCTGCTGCAATATAGCCACCATCATAGGTCTCTTTGATACTATATAACCCACCTATTGTAACGTAAACATTTAACCATTGCAAAACTCCTGTTGAACTAACCTTTGCTATGTAGCCCCTATTGCCAAGAGAACTAAAAAAATTAGCCGTACCGCAGAAAACAAATCCTCCATCGCTTGTTTGCGAAATATTCCGCTTAGAGTTTAAATAAGGCCCAGGAATATTGTAATTCATTGACCACTGTTTGACACCAAGAGAATCCGTCTTTATAAGGTAAGCCGTATTATTTCCGTTTGCTCCTAGTATGGCAAATCCTTTATCACTCGTAGAGCAAATTCCGGCTGCTTCATCGGCACTTGATGCGATTCCAAATGATCTTTCAAAACTAGTTTGAGCTTTTATTAAAAAACAGAAACAAAGTAAAACCGTTGCTACACTTTTTCTCATGTGATTCGTTTTAATAAATATACGAAATAAATGGTTTACCTCAAAACTCCACTCCCTTAACCGTCCAAGCTTGCGGCTTATCATTAAAAAGCACTTTGGTTTTGCTCCAAACCGAATTGAATAATTCCGAATCGCGGTATGCGTTTAAATGGGCTTCTGAATCCCAATGGCTGTATGTAAAAAAGATATTTGTTTCATTTTCGCCTTGAAGCAACTCCACATGATTACATCCTTCAAAACCTCTTATCAAATTCCAATTCGCTTTATACACCGCTAAAAAATCATCTACCTTTTCAGGTGCAAAACTCATTTTTACAATACGCTTGATCATTCGAATTCTATTAATAAATTAAAATCAAACTCTTTCCCTATTTGCCTTGGGTGCAACATTTGGTATGCGCTTTTTCCGTTAATGGCGATCTCTAATAATCCAAATGAATTGAACATGGCCAACACTTCTCCAAATTTTACATCATCATAAGTATCACTTATTTTTTCGATCACCGCTCCGGGTAAAATAATAGAAAAATTACGCTTGCCTCTTGCTTTCTCAAATTCTTCACGCGTCACATTGGTGATCACATTACCATAATCATCGGTGTAAATATTCTTACCGCGTAATTGGTCTTCGTTCTTGTAACTATTAAATTGAAATGCTTTGTAATAATCATCGGTTACCGATGCAATGTCTTTAATTGGTTTTTTATGCGCCAGATGCGCAGCAATATCCACAAATACATCTTTCATAAAGAATTGATGTTGCTCTTTATTATCAAAGTAGATCTGGTACACAGGCTCACTAAATGTTTCATCAATTAACGAGATCAAACCATTATCCAAACAAATGATGTATTGATCTTTGTATTTGGTAAGCAAATACCGTGTATTGTCAATTCCTTTATTATTCTGATTAAGCTGACTATTGTTCACGATCAGTTTTACAGCCACCAAATGAATGCTATCTTTTGGAAAATACGTTAAAGAATGTTTTAAAATGAAAGCTGCATCGGAAATAGCGTTATTACGAACGTCGCAAGCTAGGTCAACCAAAGTAATATCCTTAATTTTGGCATACAGATTTGCCTTCACGATACCAAGGTAAGGATCGCGATAACCCAGATCTGTTGTTAGTGTTACAATAGCCAATGTTCAAAAATAAATATTATTCTTGGCTAAGTTTTTTTTAAAATTGAATTTGATTAACAGCTTTATAAACAAAACATACATTGGGAGAGAAATTAATTACACTGGATGCAATTGACCCTGTTGAGATCTACGGCGTGAACGACGTAAAACTAAACATCATAAAAAAATATTTTCCTAAACTTAAACTCATCGCACGAGGTTATTCGTTGAAAGTTTTGGGCGATGAAACGGAAATATCACGATTTGAGAAGAAACTGGAGCTGATGGTGGATTACTACCACAAAAGTGGGGTTTTGACTGACAATGCCATTGAGCGTTTATTAGGACAAACAGGAGATAACATCATTGAAGCCAAGGAAGATGCACTGAACAACGATATTATTTTATTTGGAAATAATGGCTTGGTTGTAAAAGCCAAAACAGATAATCAACGACGAATGATGCGTTCTATTCTAAAAAACGACATGCTTTTTGCCGTTGGCCCTGCCGGAACAGGAAAAACCTATACTGCCGTTGCTTTGGCCGTAAGAGCTTTAAAGAACAAAGAGGTTAAACGCATCATTTTAACACGCCCTGCCGTTGAAGCAGGAGAGAATTTAGGTTTTTTACCGGGAGATTTGAAAGAAAAGTTGGATCCTTACATGCAACCCCTGTATGATGCCTTGTTTGAAATGATCCCACAAGATAAATTGAACCAATACATCGAGAATCGCACCATACAAATTGCGCCTTTAGCCTTTATGCGTGGAAGAACTTTAGATAACGCCTTTGTGATCTTGGATGAAGCGCAAAATACAACCGAAAGTCAGATGAAAATGTTCTTAACGCGTATGGGCGCAAGCGCCAAATTCATTGTTACCGGCGATCCAAGCCAAGTTGATCTTCCGGCAAAACAACCAAGCGGCTTGTTTCAGGCGGTTCGAATTTTAAAGAACGTAGAAGGCATTGATGTGATAGAATTAGACAATACGGATGTTATTCGCCATAAATTAGTTCGTGCTATAATCGACAAATACGAAGCTTCACCAAAAAACTAATGTTAACTTTACAGTATGATCCCATTTATTCAATCAAAATTTCAAGCATCGATCACACTTAAAACAGCTGTGATGAATGACATGGCAATTTTAAAATCGGTAAACGAAGCCATCAAAAAAATTACTGATACTTATAATAACAAAGGAAAAGTTTTGTGGTGCGGTAATGGAGGCAGTGCTGCCGATGCGCAACATTTAGCCGCAGAGTTAAGCGGCCGTTTTTATTATGATCGTCCACCTTTATTTTCCGAAGCTTTACACGTTAACACAAGCTATACAACAGCCGTTGCTAATGATTATAGTTACGATGTCATTTATAGTCGCTTAGTTAAAGCCATGTGTGTAAAAGGAGATGTATTGATCGGCTTAAGCACAAGTGGTAACAGCGCCAACGTTGTAAAAGCCTTTGAAGAAGCGCGTAACATGGGCGTGATAACTGTTGGCTTTACGGGAGAAACAGGAGGAAAAATGAAAGCTTTCAGCGATATTTTAATAAATATTCCAAGCACCGATACACCGCGCATACAAGAATGCCATATGTTATTAGGACATACCATTTGCGAAATAGTGGAAATGAATTTGTTTCCAAAGAAATAAAATGGAGATAAAAACTGCCATTATACTTGCCGGAGGATTTGGCACACGATTACAAACTGTTGTGAACGATGTTCCAAAGCCAATGGCGCCAATAAATGGTATTCCTTTTTTATCTTATCAATTAAATTATTTAAAACATTATGGAATTGACACCGTAATTCTTTCCGTTGGTTATTTGCATGAAAAAATAATTGCCTTCTATAAAAACGAATTCAATGGATTGAAAATAAGTTACGTTATAGAAGAAGAACCTTTAGGAACCGGTGGAGGAATAAGAAAAGCAATGGAGCAGTGCAAAGACGTTGAAGCTTTAGCCTTAAACGGCGATTCGTTTTTTGAGGTTGACCTCAACAAATTTCAACAATACCACGAATTTAAAAACTCTTCCTTCTCGTTAGCTTTAAGAAAAGTGGAAAATGCTTCGCGTTATGGGCGGATCGAAATTGAAAATGATAATCGCATTACTTCGTTTCAAGAAAAAAACGATATGCCTAAAGCAGGTTCAATAAACGCCGGGGTTTATCTTTTAGATAGAAAACTTTTTTTACAACACACGCCCGCCAACACAAAATTCTCCATCGAAAAAGATTTTTTTGAAAAAGAGATCCCCTCATTACCAATTTACGGTTTTGAATTTGATGGCTACTTTATAGATATTGGAATTCCGGAAGATTATACAAAAGCACAACATGACCTTAAAGGATCTAAATATAAATAAGGATTGGACTCTGTTCCTCGACCGTGATGGCGTGATCAATAAAAAATTGGATAACGATTACGTAAAACATTGGATGGAATTTGAGTTTGAGAAAGATGTTGTATCAAACTTTAAAAAATTGAATGAAGTTTTTGGCACCATTGTAGTTGTTACAAATCAGCAAGGAATTGGAAAAGGGATTTACACAAAGGAAGACCTTGAACTTATTCACAACAATATGTTGTATGAATTAAAATACCATAAAGGCATTATTGATAAGGTGTATTACTCTCCGTATTTAGCCTCTGAAAACCACGAAACCCGCAAGCCCAATATTGGCATGGCTTTGCAGGCTAAGAAGGATTTCCCTAAAATAGACCTTACAAAAAGCATTATTGTTGGCGACAGCATGAGTGATATGGAATTTGGAAGAACAGCGGGCATGAGAACGGTTTTTATTAGCGATAAAAAAGTTAATGATCCAAAAATAGATCTTCAATTTACTTCACTTTCCGAATTCATTCTTTCACTATGAAGATCTCTATTATAACGGCTACCTATAATAGTGAAGCGTTTTTAGAACAAACTATCAATTCTGTACTTCAACAAACTTATAAGGATATAGAATATATTATAATTGATGGGAATTCAACTGACAATACAATTTCCATTATCAATACATATAAAGATAAACTCAGCCATTTTATTTCCGAAAAAGATGAGGGCATTTATCATGCACTTAATAAAGGAATTGCCTTAGCAAGTGGTGACATCATTGCATTTTTACACTCCGATGATTTTTATACCAGCAACCATGTTATCGAGCGTGTTGTAAATGAATTTAAGACTAAGAACACAGATGGATTATATGCTAATTTGTATTTTGTAGATAAGAACGATCCAAATAAAATAACACGCAAATGGCACTCAGGAGATTATTCGCCAAATAGTTTTATGTATGGCTGGATGCCGCCTCACCCTACTCTATTTTTAAAGAAAGATATCTATAAAAAACACGGAACATTTAATTTGGATCTAAAAACCTCAGCCGATTATGAATTGATGTTGCGCTTTATTCATAAACATCAAATTTCTTTGACATACCTTGATGAATTCATCATCAAAATGCGCGTTGGCGGACAAAGTACTGCAAGCGTTAATAATCGTGTAAAAGCAAACATTGAAGACAGAAAGGCTTGGGAAGTAAATGGATTGAAACCTAAATTTTTTACGTTGTGGTTAAAGCCTTTACGCAAAATTGGGCAGTTCTTTTAACCACGAAACTCACGAAAGAGAACGAAATACACGAAATCGATTTTGTGCATTTCGTGTAAAATTTTAGTGCGCTTCGTGGTTAAAACCTTTAATCAAACCGCAACGTTTTTATTGGGGTAATTTTAGTGAGGATAAGCGTTGGTAATAATAACATCAACAAACAAACTCCCGTAGTTCCTAAATTCAACATTACATAAGACATCCAATTAAGATCAACAGCTACTTGATCTACATAATAGGTAGAGCTATCTAATTTTACAAGGCCAAAATAATATTGGATCAAGCACATGCCAATTCCTACAATATTTCCCCACAACAAACCTTTGCCCAATAATTTTAAACTGATGTAAAAAAATATTTTGCGCACATTTACATTACTCATACCTAATGATTTTAGCATTCCAACCATGTTTGTTCTCTCCAGTATCAAAATAAGCAATGCGGTGATCATATTAATTACTGCCACCAAAATCATCAACACAATAATAATAACACCATTAATATCTAATTTATCCAGCCAAATAAAAATATTCGAAAAACTATCCTTCACACTAATTACCTGACAATTGATTGCTGTATTATCGTTGATCGCTTCAATAGTACTTTCTAGCTTTTCAAAATCATTTACTCTTACTTCATAATTTCCAACCACTCCGGTACCCCAATAATTTAATTTCTGAATATGTCGAATATCTACAAAGGTTAAGTTATTATCAAAGTCGGAAAATGAAGTTTTGTAAATGCCGCATATTTTAAAATTACGAGAGCGTTGCTCGAATTTTGTAAAGTTTGCTTTTTCAATTGAATCATACACATCATGTTGAACAACAAAATACACCAGAAATTTATCTCCGGCATTAAGATCCAAACGTGTTGCTAAGTTCTCAGAAATCAAAACATCATTGCTTGCATCAGCTCCGTTAAGTTCAGGCAACTTTCCACTCAGCAGGTGTTTTTCTATGAAGTCAAGATCATAATTGGCGTCTATTCCTTTGATCACTACGCCTTCGTTCTCGGTCTTGGTTTTTACAATGCCATTTTTCAACGCACTACCTTGCACGTGTTTTACATTTGGGATCTTTTTAAGGATACTTATACTATCAGCTGAGATCTTTACCGGAACCTGCTCACCATTGCTTCCAAAACTGATATTACTAATGGTCACATCGGCCGCTAAACCCGTAACCTTTTTTGTGATCTCCTTTTTGAAACCTACTACAATACTCACCGTTAATAACATTACAGATAAGCCAAGAATTATCCCCAAAATACCTATCTTTACAATTGGCTTTGAGATACTTCCTTGATCTTTATTTTTGGAAGTGATACGATCGGCTATATAACGTTCAACGTTCAATTAAAATGCACTTAGAAAACAAAAATACTAAATTGATATTGGTTGCAATACTTTATTTTACGGTATTTATCAGTTACAGCCAGGAACTTGTATTCAAAGAGTATAACTCACTTTCTGTTGGCGCGCAGCAATTTCATAAGTACATTCCAAAACTTAAAAATAAAAAGGTAGCTGTTGTTACTAATCAAACTGGTGTTATAAACGGTGTGAGTATTGTGGATACACTTTTAAAATTCAAAGTAGATATTAAAAAAATATTTGGTCCTGAACACGGATTTAGAGGAGATACAGACGCAGGAGAAAAAGTAACCAGCAATATTGACAAAAAAACAGGCTTGCCCGTTATTTCGCTTTACGGAAGCAATAAAAAACCAAGCGCTAAAGATCTTGCAGGAATTGACGTTGTGATTTACGACATTCAAGATGTTGGCGTACGTTTTTATACTTACATTTCTACAATGTGCTATGTGATGGAAGCATGTGCAGAGAATAATAAGGAAATGATAGTTCTTGACAGACCAAATCCTAATGGTTTTTACATTGATGGGCCGGTTTTAAAACCAGAATACAAAGGCTTTTTAGGCTTACATCCTGTACCAATTGTATACGGAATGACTTGTGGCGAATATGCACAAATGGTTAATGGCGAAGGATGGTTATCAAAAAAAGTAAAGAAGAAAGACGTAGTGATCAAATGTAACCTCACTGTAGTTCCTTGTTTTAATTATGACAGAAAGGTAACCTATAAATTACCTGTAAATCCTTCACCAAATCTACCGAATCATACAGCTGTATTACTTTACCCAAGTTTAGGTTTGTTTGAAGGAACCATAGTGAGTTTAGGAAGAGGAACACCGTGGCCGTTTCAAGCCATTGGTTATCCGGAGTACAAAGACAGTTCATTTTCTTTTGTTCCACGCTCTACAAAATTATCAGCTTCACCAAAATATTTGGATAGAAAATGTAATGGTTTAGATCTTCGGAAAACAGATATTACAAAACATAACAGAAAACTAGATCTACTTTATTTGAACAAAATGTATTCAAATTGGAATAAGGAAGATTTTTTTGACAAGAACTTTAACTACCATTCGGGTAATGCCGAACTGCAACAGCAAGTTAAAAGTAAACAAAGCGAGACGGAAGTACGTTCCTTGTGGGAAAAAGACCTCCTGACCTTTAAGTCAATACGTAAGAAATACCTCATCTATAGCGATTTTGAGTGATTTTAGACCAAGCTTATTTTAACACGTTAAATAATTTTGGCAATGCCGCCAATACCCTTATTTTTGTAGCTCTTTAAGATAAAAACAATGGCGAATTTCGATTTAATAATGCCTAAAATGGGTGAAAGTGTAGCAGAAGCTACCATCATCAAATGGACAAAAAATGAAGGCGACAAGATCAAGATCGATGAAACGGTTCTTGAGATCGCAACCGATAAAGTAGATAGCGAAATTCCCTCGCCGTTTGAAGGAACTCTTGTAAAACGTTTATTTAAAGAAGGTGATGTAGTACAGGTTGGTGCAGTTATTGCGCAAATCAGTAGCGATGCCGGTGCGGCAGTTTCAGATGCGCCAAAAACAGTTACACCTGAAGTTAAAAAAGAAACCACTACTGCACAGCCTACTGTAAGCTCTACGAGTACTGCAGCATCTAGTTCAAATGATTATTCTCAATCCAATAAATTCTATTCTCCCCTTGTAAAAAGTATTGCTAAAGAGGAAGGTGTTAGTTTATCAGATCTTGAAAACATAAAGGGCACAGGCCAAGAAGGAAGAGTTACAAAGGCAGATATTTTAGCTTACGTTGCAAATCCTAACAAGCAAAAAACTAGCACTACAACTACTACAAGCACCACAACTGCGCCGGCAAATACAGGTGGAAGTGGAACTATCACTATAAACCGTCCTGCTGTTTCATTAATGGCAGGCGATGAGATCATTGAGATGGATCGCATGCGTAAGATCATTGCCGATAATATGGTAATGAGTAAACATGTTTCTCCTCACGTTACCTCATACGTTGAAGCAGATGTGACTGCAATGGTTCAATGGAGAGAGAAAGTGAAAAAAGAATTCGAGAAAAAAGAAGGTGAAAAAATAACCTTTACTCCTCTATTCATTGAAGCAGTTGCAAAAGCTATTAAGGACTTCCCTATGATCAATGTATCTGTTGATCAAACAGGCTCGAAAATAATTAAGCGTAAGTCGATCAATATAGGTATGGCGGCAGCTTTACCATCAGGCAATTTGATCGTTCCTGTGATCAGAAATGCGGATGAGAAGAATCTTTTAGGAATAACCAAAAGCGTGAACGATCTGGCAGCCAGAGCACGTGCTAATAAACTTCAACCGGATGAGATCCAGGGCGGAACATTTACCGTAACAAACGTTGGAAATTTTGGAAACGTTATGGGAACTCCTATCATTTTGCAACCTCAAGTTGCAATTTTGGCTGTAGGAACCATCAAGAAAAAACCTGCAGTTATTGAAACACCACAAGGTGATGTGATAGGCATTCGCCACTTCATGTTCTTATCTCTTTCATATGATCACAGGGTGGTTGATGGTTCATTAGGTGGTACTTTCTTGAGAAAAGTTGCCGATTACCTTGAGCAGTGGGACTCTAATCGCATCATTTAATCAGTCAAAAAGGGGTTTCACCAAGGCCCGAATGGGATCTATTTTAACAAATTAATGGTTTACTCATCCAAAGCTTATATTCAATAAGTTGGGGTCATTTTTAATCATTATTATCATTGGCCAAGTAATAGGACAGCTATATTTGTACCATGAACAATACAATTAAAAAGTCATTATTTGGAGCGCTATTAACTTTAGGGTTTATAAGTTCGTTCTCTCAAAATAACTGTCCAAGTTTAGGGCCCGACCAATACTTACCGTGTGGTCAAACTCAGGCTACGCTGAACGCTAACTTCACAACCTGTAACCCATCAACGGTTCAGGCAAGACAAACTAACACCTATGGCGTAGTAAATATTCCTTTTGCGCCACAGCCAACAGTTGGAGCTACGAATGTTGTTCTGTCTGATGACTCTGGAACAGGTGCCTTACCAATAGGTTTCACCTTTTGTTTTTTTGGTAATTCTTATACTCAATTTTATATTGGTTCGAATGGATGGATCGCTTTTAGTCCTGGTCAATCAACCGGTTTTACTTCTTCGCCTATTCCTAACGCAGGCTTTGTTCCAAAAAATTGTATCATGGGCCCTTGGCAAGATTGGCACCCTGGTATTCCCGGAGGTCCTTATATCTGTTACCAAACTTTAGGTGTTGCGCCTTGCAGAAGATTAGTTGTAAGCTGGAGACAATGTCCTATGTTCTCATGTACCACTACAAAGGGTACTTTTCAGATCATTATTTACGAAACAACAAATTTAATTGAGAATCACTTAACAAGTAAACCAGCTTGTACGCAGTGGGCCGGCGGTACTGCCGTAGAGGGAATTCATAATCTTCCAGGAACAATTGGAATTACAGTACCAGGGAGAAATTCAACTCAATGGGTTGCAACTAACGATGCTTGGAGATGGTTCCCTAACGGAGCTGTAATTACTCCAACAATTACTTGGTTCCAAGTTGGTAATCCGGTAGCAATCGGAACTGGTCCAACAATTACAGTAGTGCCTGCCGCAACCGGAAATTCATATACATGTAAACAAGACTACGGTCCGTGCAACACTGGTTTTGAGATCTGTTCGGCAATGCCGGGAAATGGGCCCGACACCGTTTTTGTGATGCCAATGTCGGCTATTATACCAACCATAACAGCTCCAACTTGTATTGGTAGTCCTACTCAAATTTCATGCGCGCCAGCTACTGCAACAAATAATTATTTATGGAGCGGACCAAGCATTACCGGACCAAACAATACACCTACCATTACTATTTCAGGCCCCGGCACATACACTTGTGCTATTACAAGTACTAACGCCGCTTGTGCAGGAACAGCCGCAGTAACAATTTATCAAACGCCTACCATCACCATCGCTTCCACATCACCAAGTATGTGTGCGTTCAATACAAATAACTCTCTCAATTCCGTTTCGCTTACCGCATCCGGAGCACCAAACTATACTTGGTCAAACTTTGTGAATGTGGCCAATACATACTCTTCGCTTACAACGCCATTCATTTCACTTGCACCAACAGCTCCGCTTGGCATTGGATCGGTTGATGTTTTAGGCTCTAGTGGTCCGTGTACCAACACCGCAACCTATACGGTTCTAATTATTCCGAACCCAACTATAACAGTTACGAGTCCTAGTGTTTGTGCAGGTAATACTGTTGCGATCACAGCTAGTAACGCGAGTTCATTTACATGGACACCTCCTGCAACTTTAAGTAGCAATACCGGCTCAACAGTTATCGCGAATACACCAACTACAACTATTTACAGTGTTACCGGCACAAGCTTAGGCTGTAACAGCACTACAGAGAATACAACAGTAACGGTTGTTGCAAATCCTACTGTGATGGTTGCACCATTTACTAATACAATTTGTTTTGGTAATAGTTTAAATTTAACAGCAAGCGGCGCAACAAATTATACCTGGTCGCCCGCCAATTCATTAAGTGTTCCAAACGGACCAAATGTTACAGCCTCGCCTACGATTACAACTAATTATATAGTTATTGGTGAAGCCGCAACTTGTACTACAAGTACTGTTTACCAAGTGTCAGTAATAGCATTACCTAGTATTTTATCTTCGCCTGCTACACATACCATATGTCAATATAGCAGCACCAATTTATTTGCCAATGGTGCAAGTTCATATGCGTGGTCACCTTCTTTAGGTTTGAATACAAATACCGGTAACAATGTTATTGCTTCACCAAATCTAACCACCATTTACAATATTATAGGAAATAATGGTGCTTGTACGGCCTTTGGTCAAGTAACGGTTTACGTTGTTCCATTCCCAAATTTAAACATCTCTTCACCTGTAAGTAAAATATGTGAAACACAAACAACCACTATTTTTGCCACAGGTGCGCAATCCTATACATGGGCACCGCTTACAGGATTATCAAATCCAAACTCATCATCATCGCAAGTTTATCCAACTGTATCTACAAATTACACCATTATGGGCGTAAATACAGGATTTGGGATCAACTGTACAATGACCAAAGAGATACTGATCGAGGTTCTTCCTAAGATCTCACCAAGCATTAGTCCTAGTGTTACAATATGTAACGGACAAAGTACAAGACTAATTGCTGATGGAAGCAACACTTATAGCTGGACACCTGCAATCAGTTTAAATGATGGAACATTAGCAAATCCGGTTGCAAATCCATCTGTTACCACTATGTATACCGTTAATATTTCTAACTATGGTAATTGTACAGTTCCCGCAACAGTTTTAGTTCGCGTTAATCCTACACCAACAGTTAATGCTGGTGAAGATTTTGTGGTTAACTTGGATGAGCCAATGTATTTAAATGCAAATGGTAGCGGAACGTTAACATGGATAGCCGGTGAAGGCGTGTTCTGTAACGTTTGTCCTAATTCACAGATCATGCCTAAACAAAGTGGATGTTATAAGGTGAGAGCTGTAAATAATTTCAACTGTATTGCTGAAGATGAGGTTTGTGTAGAGGTTACTACAAATTACAATATTTACATTCCAAACATCTTTACACCTAACGAAGATGGATTGAATGATGTGTTCATTGTATACGGAACCGGACTATCGAAATTTGAAATGATCATCTTTGATCGTTGGGGTGAAAAATTATTTACCTCTAATGATCAGTTAAAAGGTTGGGATGGCGTATTCAAAGGGAAACTATCTAAAAATGATGTGTATCCATATTTGATCAAGTACACTTCACTAGATGGGAAAACGCATACAAAATCAGGACACGTAACCCTATTGAAATAAAATACATTAAAACAATTTAGAATGGAGCGCCGGTTTTATAGCCGGCGCTTTTTTATTTTAAACTGATTACTAAAGCTTTAGAATTAAGTGTGTTAATAACCAATTGAGCTGAAAACACTTTGCAACTAGCCAAACCACTTCCTGACCGAGGGAAGAAAAAGTGTTTTTAATAACTTTTATGTAACATAAAGGGATTGAGAACCAGTTATTTACTACGTTTTTCTACTTACTAGAATATTACAACATATGAAAATAAAATTTACTCTTTTTGTTTCGGGATTATTACTTCTTATTGGATTTGCCAAAGCGCAGATCAATTTAAGTCCTACTCAAGTTGCCAACTGGAATCCTAATATGTTAGGAACGCCATCAGCTAATTGCATGGCGGCACATGTTCCCACATCAACTTCAACCAATCCCAAAGGTGGAGGAAATGAGCAAGTGCAAAATGGTAACGGAACCATTGCCACCATTTACACTATGACTGCGTGCGGATTGAATTACGTATTAGGTGAAGTAAAAACAGGTAAGCGTTATTTTCCTGCTGCTGCTAATCAACCAGTATCAATGGCGATTGCAGGTATTCCTGTGTGTAAACAGATCTTAAGAGCATATTTATACGTAGGTGGTTCAGGAAACGGGATGGCTTTTAGCACTACCATGACCAATCCCGCAGCAACTACTTCTGTTTTCCCTATGACAATGATAGGTACTCACATCGACAAATGCTGGGGCTATGCCGGAACATATAATTACAGAGCTGATGTTACAGCATTAATAACAGGTAACGGTAATTACGTGATCTCTGGAGTTCCTACAAGCATTAGTACTCCGGGAAACGATATGGATGGCGCAAGTTTGGTGATCATTTACGCAGATCCAACACAAAATTACACTGGACATATTGTTATTGGTGACGGATGTCAAGTAAACAATTCCACTTTTGGAATTGTTACCAATACACTAACAGGATTTACCTCTTGTGCTGCTTCTACTTTTGCAAATGCTTTTTATATTATTAGTGACCTTCAAAATATCAATCCAACTGGATTGAATATGAATAGCGCAGCAAATATTTTCACATACCCTGCAGCTTCTAACAAATGGTGGGATAATATTCAAGGTGCAGCAAATCCGGTTACTGCTGGGCAAAATCAATTTTTCTTTGGTGCCACAAATACAGGCGACTGCTATAACATTGTTACAGAAGGCGTTTATTGGAGAACAAATTGTAATGTGTGTACTGCAGGTAGTATGACAGTGAATACAATTGTAACCTCATCATGTACAGTTGGATCTGCAACCGCAATTGTGACTGGTGGAAATGCGCCACACTCATACACATGGACACCAACTGCACTAAATACTTCGGTTATTACCAATGTGGCGGCTGGAAATTATACTGTAACTGTAAAAGACGCATCAGGATGTTTAACTGCAACAGCGCTTGCGGTTATTCCTATTAGCTCAACAACCTTGGCAGTTAACAGCGCCACTATTTGCGCAGGTAAAACCGCAACACTTACTGCCAGTGGTGGCAATACTTATACCTGGACACCTGCCGCAACTTTAAATTCCGCAAATGGAAATCCTGTTTTTGCAACACCGGCGGCCACAACAATATATACTGTTACAGGAACAAACACTGCAGGTTGTACAGGAACATCTGTTGCAACCGTAGTTGTAAATCCAATACCTATTGTTACGGTAAACAAACCAACAACTTGTGTTGGCACAACTTTCACATTGATCCCAACACCTGGCTTCACGGCGTATGCTTGGACAGGTCCTAACTCTTACAACTCACCAATTCAAAATCCAACATTTGCAAATGCGCAAGTTTCGCATAGTGGTAATTACACTGTAATTGTAACAAGTGCTGTAGGGTGTACAAACTCAGCTGTTGGAAATGTTTCTGTCGTTCCTTTGCCAACAATTACAATTGCCGGAACAAATACTCTGTGTTCACAAAATTTTAACGGATCACCAAACACGGTAGTACTTACTGCCAGTGGTGGTAACACATACCAATGGACTTTGCCAGGAGGTTTTTCCGCAAGCCCGAACTTAAGCAGCAATCCTATTACCTTAACTCCTCCTGCAACTGCAGTACCTTTGGTTGCAACAATGACTGTAGTTGGAACATCAGGCTCATGTTCAAACCAGGCAGTTTATACCATTACAGTTATTCCAAATCCTACAATAGCTGTGACTTCAGGAAGCATGTGCGCCGGCACAAGTGTTACATTAACTGCCTCAAACGCTACAACGTACACTTGGAGTCCAGCAACAGCGCTTAACACCACTAATGGTCCTGTTGTGATCGCAAACCCTGCTGTAACTACAGTGTACAGTATTATTGGAAGCAGTGTAGGTTGTAATAGCCAAACACAAAATGCTACTGCAAGTGTAGTTCCAAATCCTACTGTCACTATTAATCCAAATCCGGCATTGATTTGTTTAGGAAGTTCAATAAACTTAACAGCTACCGGTGCCACAAATTATACATGGACACCAAGCACAGCATTAACAACAACAAATACAGCAAATACTACAGCGAATCCAACTGTTACAACAACGTATTCTGTTATTGGATCACAAGCAACATGTACTAATTTAGCTACCATACAAGTTTCTGTGATCGGCTTACCAACCGTTTCTATTGCAGGAACAAACACAATATGTTCGCAAAACTTTAACGGTTCTCCAAACACTACAACATTAACTGCAAGTGGCGCAAGTACCTATCAGTGGGCATTACCTGTTGGTTTCTCTGCAACTCCTAACTTAAGTAGCAATCCAATTGTTGTTACGCCTCCTGTAACTTCTGTACCAATGGTTGTTACAATGACAGTTGTTGGAACGGCTGGCTCTTGCACAAATCAAGCTGTTTATACGATCACTGTTATTCCGAATCCAACCATTGCAGTTACATCTGGAAGTATGTGTGCAGGAACAAGTGTAACATTAACCGCAAGCAACGCTGCAACTTATACATGGTCGCCTAGCGCTTCATTAAATACACCAAATGGCCCTGTTGTAATTGCCAATCCTGCTGTAACAACTGTATATAGCGTCATTGGAAGTAGTGTTGGATGTAATAGTCAAACACAAAATGGAACAGCGAGTGTTGTACCAAATCCTACGGTAACTATCAATCCAAACCCTGCATTGATCTGTTTAGGAAGTTCAATCAACTTAACGGCGATTGGAGCTACAAACTACACATGGAGCCCAAACATTGCATTAACCTCTACAAACACGGCAAACACAACAGCTAATCCAACTGTAACTACAACCTACTCTATTATTGGTTCGCAAGCAACCTGTACAAACCTTGCAACAGTGCAAGTGTCAGTAATTGGTTTACCTACCGTTTCTATTGCTGGAACAAACACCTTGTGTTCGCAAAACTTTAATGGCTCTCCAAACACTACTACACTTACAGCAAGTGGTGCAGGAACATACGTTTGGACTTTACCAGCAGGTTTCTCTGGAAGTCCTAACTTAACAAGTAATCCAATTGTAATTACGCCACCGGCAACGTCAGTTCCGATGGTTGCAACAATGACAGTTTTAGGAACGGCAGGAACATGTGCAAGCTTAGCTGTGTTTAATTTAACCGTTGTTCCAAATCCAACCATAGCAACAACAAGTGGTAGTATGTGTGCCGGAACAAGTGTGAATCTAACAGCGAGTAACGCTACAACTTATACTTGGACACAAAGTGCAACATTAAATACTGCAAATGGTCCTAGCGTAATTGCAAGTCCTGCAGTTACCACAATATATAGTATCGTTGAAGGAAGTTCTGGATGTAACAGTCAAACACAAAACGCAACTGCTAACGTTGTAGTAAATCCAACAATAACCATATTGCCAAACCCTGCAGTTATATGCTTGAATCAATCAATTAACTTAACAGCAAGTGGCGCGAATAATTACACATGGAGTCCGAGCACTGCATTAACAACAACAAACGCTGCAAATACAACAGCCAATCCAACAGTAACAACGGTTTACCAAGTTATTGGAGAGGCTGCTACATGTACTAATGTTGCGAATATCACTGTAAGTGTTTTACCACTTCCTACGGTGAATATAGTACCGAGCAGTCCAACATTGTGTATGAATAATTTCAATGGCTCACCAAATACTGTTTCATTAACAGCAAACGGTGCTGCAAGTTATACTTGGGGACCTATCATCGGATTAACCACTAACACATTGAACGGTTCCATGATCATTGGAACCTCTAACGGAAATCCTGTTGCTACAGGAACTGTGATAGGCGCTAATGGTACATGTACAAGTTCATCTACATTTACTATTAACGCCATTGCTAACCCTATCATTGCTGTTACATCTGCAAGTATGTGTGCAGGAACAAGCGCTTCGTTAAGCGCCAGCAATGCCATCACTTATACATGGAGCCCAAGTGCAACTTTGAATACAGCAAATGGTCCTAATGTGATAGCGAGTCCTGCTGTAACAACTGTTTATAGCGTCATTGGCGGAAGTGTTGGTTGTAATAGTCAAACTCAAAATGGTGTTGTTACTGTTGTAAATAATCCAACAGTAAGTATTGCTCCTACCACACCAACTATTTGTTTCGGAGGTTCAATAAATCTTACGGCAAATGGCGCTAATAACTATACATGGTCGCCTAACTCAGCCATCAGTTCAACTGTGGGTAATGCTGTAACCGTAAATCCAACAGTAACAACTGTATATTCAATTATTGGAGAAGCTGCAACTTGTACGAACACAGCCGCACAAACTGTAACGGTTGTTCCATTACCAAATATCAATATTGGTTTAAGTAATGGTAGCATGTGTATGAACAACTTTAATAGTTCAAATAATCAGATCACTGTTACGGCGAGTGGAGCTAGCTCATATAATTGGATAGGCTTTACAGGAATATCTAATAACACAAGCGCAGGACCAAATGTAATTGTAACTGCAATTCCAAACTCGCCAGTAGGAACAGGAACTGTAATTGGAACCGTAGGTACTTGTACAAACATTGCAAGCTTTACAGTAATTGCAATTCCAAATCCTGTAATTGCTGTTACATCGGCAAGTATGTGCTTAGGAACAAGTGCAACTTTAAATGCTAGTGGCGCTACAACGTATGTTTGGTCGCCGGCAAATACATTAAATCAATCTACAGGAAGTTCAGTGATCGCAAATCCGGCAAACAGCACTGTATATAGCGTAATAGGTACAAGCTTAAATTGTAATAGTACAACTCAAACAGGAACTGTAGATGTTGTTGCAAATCCGGTAATAGTAATTGCACCGGTAACACCTACCATTTGCGCTGGAGGCTCAATTGGCTAAAGTGCATTTGGTGCTACGAATTATACATGGGCTCCTTCTAACTCTTTAAATACTGCATTCGGAGCAAACGTGATCGCATCACCTATGGTAACAACAAACTATATTGTGATAGGTGAAGCTGCAACTTGCACATCTACAGCAATGAGACAAGTTCAGGTTATTCAGCTACCTACCTTACAAGCTATTGTAGATAATAGTGTTATCTGTTTAGGCGAAAAAACAAATATCAATGCTAATGGTGCTAACTCATACACTTGGAATCCTCCGCATGGCTTGAGTAGCGGTAGTTCAAATTTTGTAGTTGCAAATCCAACCTCATCAATGAACTATACATTAATAGGGACTAATGGTGTTTGTACGGCTTCTTTAAGTGTTCCAATTATCGTTCTTCAAAAACCGGTATTGAACCTTACAACAAGTGCACCAAGAATTTGCTTCGGCAACAAATCAACCATCTTCGCTTCCGGTGCACAAACATACAGTTGGGAACCAATGGCTGATACAACAGTTGCCAATTATGCCATCGTAAGTCCGTCTGTTACCACTAACTATACCGTAACAGGCGTAAACTTTACAGGAACTGTTGGTTGTGCTTTCACTAAAGAAATTCAAGTTGAAGTTGTACCGCAGGTTACAGCATCTGTTAGCAACAGTGTGGTTATTTGCGAAGGTCAATCAGTAAGATTATCGGCTGGAGGAAGTAATACGTATCTATGGGCTCCTGGTGTAGGGTTAAATAATCAAACAATAGCACAGCCGTACGCAAACCCTAACATCACCACTGAGTACACGGTATACGTTTCTAACGGTGGGTATTGTTCAAGCAAAGCTACCGTGTTAGTGAAAGTAAATCCTATGCCTGTTGTTGATGCCGGACCAGATCTTAAATTTAATTCAGATGAGCCAATGTACCTAGATGCAAAAGGAACTGGCACCTTAACGTGGGTAATGGGTGATGGCATCCTGTGTCATGTTTGTCCTAACTCTCAATTCATGACCAAGCAAAGTGGCGTTTACCAAATAAGAGCGGTTAATGAGTTTGGCTGTACTGCTGAGGACTTTGTAAACATAGAGGTTACAAACGAGTACAGTATTTATATTCCAAATGTATTCACACCTAACTTCGATGATAAAAATGATACCTTCTTAGTTTATGGCGTTGGAATATCAGACATATCTGTAACCATCTTTGATCGTTGGGGTGAGCAAATTTATCACGACGACAATCAAACCAAAGGATGGGATGGCGTTTATAAAGATGAGATAGCCAAGAATGATGTATACATTTACTTGGTTAAATACACTGCTTTGGATGGCAAGAAACATACTAAAACAGGCCACGTAACTTTATTGAAATAAATTATACTTATAAATTAAAAAGCCTCACTTAATAAGTGAGGCTTTTATTATGCTTTATATTTAAAGTTAATTAGTTTTATTCTTGCCTAAATTGTACCAATCGATCTTTCGAGTGTAATTCATAATAGCAAACATCACGGCGAACAATCCTAAGCTTCCAATAAGCAATGCGTAGCTCTCAAGCTGAATTATAACGAACATAAATCCGTAAAGCAAAGTAAGCATACCACCAATGGCTGTATATACACGCGTACCCTTAAATAAATAATAGATAAAATAAGTGATCGCCGCCACGGTCATTACTGTGGCAATTAAATAGGCTAAAGAAAATATCATATACTCACTAAAGGATAACAATAAAGTATAGAATAAACACAGTGCAAAACCAACAATGATATAATTGAACGGGTGGATCTTTTTTTGTTGAGTGATCTCTACCAAAAAGAATACAAGAAAGGTTAGCAAGATGATCATCATGGCGTATTTTACCGAACGGCTGGTTTTCTGATAACCATCAATTGGCATAATAAGATCAACACCAAAAGCACTATAAGAAATATTATAGCCGCTATCAATAAAGAGTTGAGGGTAATTTCTGTTAAGATGTAACACCTTCCAGTTTGCAGTAAATCCTTTAGCATCAATAATGGAAGTATCGGGCAGGAACTGACCATTAAACGCAGGCGTTTGCCAAGCGGAATTTAATTTCACCTCCGTAGTTTTACCAACCGGCACAAAAAACAGCTGCTCACTTCCCTTCAGATCAATATCCAAACTTAGATCATGTCCGGAAGACAAAAACTTATCCACGCTATCGAGCATCAATTGTGAGATCGCACCGGATTCGAAAATATCACGCGCAACAACGCCCGGATTAAATTGATACGTAGCATCGTCAAATCGCATTTCCAATTTCTCTTTTATGCCTCGCATATCACTTAAACCAAGTACTACAGAAGCTTCCTTCCAAATAAAATTCTCTTTTGGTATATTAATACTATTCAAATTTAATTTTCCAAACGACGCATTGATATTAACCTTTGAATTGTAAACCACAACCTCATAAATGTTGCGGTGTCTTTTCTCCGGAAGGATCTTACCATCAAAATCAACTTTATCGGGTAATACATACAAATGATGTTTAATAGAGCGTGTTACATTATTTGTATCTCGATAATACTCCAAATACGGCAATACCAAAATTGGGCCGGTAATTGTTTGCCTTCCACTCCATTTGTTGGATATATCATAGAACGCCTGTGCCTGATTACTTTCACGTTCACTGATAAGCCCATTAATAATCACTTGGGGAATGATGAAAATTAGAAGGAGAACAAAAATGATGATGCTTTTGATGAAGATGTGGTATTTACCAAATACACTTTCTTCCTTTTGAACTTGTGTAAGTCCAGGTTGTTGCTCGTTATTTACTTCCATGTTGGGGATTTTATACCCAAAGGAAGATATTAAAAGCCTTGGTTAAACAATTTTAACGAAGTTTAGAATTTCATAGAACCACCGATAGCTTTTCGCGATTTGCGTTTAGCAGGCCCTTTGGATCCAATTTCGTAGCCCAAGGTTAACTCATGCGCACCGGCAGTAGTTTTAGAACCTAAACTAGAGATGGTAAAGTCATAACTATATCCAACCCTGAAACCCTTACCTATTGGTTCAAAACCCAATAGAAAAGCAATACTCTCGCTATTTTTATAACCTGTATAAGTTTTAAAAGGAATACCTCTATACCATACGGTAAAGTTTATCATTTTGAAAAAATACGCTACACCAATGTCTAATTGATCATTTACTCCCTGATGTCTGTAATGTAATAATCCGCCTACTGAATGTGGAGAAACATCAGCCGCATTTTCCGGCTTCACAATTTCATAACGGTAACCACCATGTACACTAATAAGCATGGGCAAAGTTGCTCCAGTACCTAGTAAACCTTGCTCCGGTCTATTTAAATGACGAGCCGAAACACCAACCCACATGAGTTTTGAATCGAGAAGTAAACCACTTCCTACATCAAAAAATTGTAAAGGTGCAGTTGGTCCATTAGCATCCAAAGATGTTGGTGAGTTTGTGATCAACTGATCATTAAATATTAGCCTGTTTACCTGGTACTTCTTTTGGTTAAAACAAGATTGTAAGCCTGCTCTTAATTTGAATTTTAGGTTAATGTCAAAAGCATACGATAAGTTCAATCCAACTTGGGTATTTGTAAGATAGGAACTGCCGGCCTGATCTTGGAGAAAATAAAGTCCTGCTCCGGCATTATACTTTTGTAAGCTTCCATCATACGATGCTAGGTAACTTGAAAAAGCTCTTTCAACTCCGGGCCACTGGTTGCGATATGCCGCAGCAAAGCGATGAATACTTGATCCGGCACCGGCAAAAGCAGGATTGATGTACTGAGGCACTGAATTGAACTGTGTAAATTCAGCATCCTGACCAAAGCCCTTGGAAACTATTCCAAGAACAAAGAATAAATACATTAATTTTTTCACGTTACTTCTTTATTAGTTTAATATTTAATTCTGTTTCACTCTTTTCTGCCGCCAATGGTTCTAATTCTAAAACCACTGATTGATACCCTTCTTCTTGAACAATAACCTTATACGTTTTTAATGGATTAACCACTATAATGAACTTTCCTGTTTTCGGATTTGAATTATAAATACCTGCCACCTTATTGGATTCATTATCCAACAATGTGATCTTACCTTTACCTGCAACGTTATCCTTAAACAACAAACCACTTTTTACCTTCAGATCATTATCTCCAAAACGTGTATCGATCTCATAAATATCAGTACTGCCATAAGTATCATCTTTTAACGACGAATAATAACCTCTCTGCCCATCAACGTTCAAAACAAAAAACACATCATTACCAACAGTATTGATCGGGTACTCCAAATTCTCTGCAGGACTAAAACTATTGGTCTCTTCATTATATGTTGTTCTAAACACATCAAATTCTCCCATGGTGTTATGGCCTTTTGAACTAAAGTAAAACGTACTTCCATCTACATGCATGTAAGGAGATTCTTCATCATAAATGGTATTGATGCCCGGACCAAGATTATAAGCGGCCGACCACTTTCCATTTGGAAGTCTTTTTATTCTGTAAATATCCTTTCCACCATAACCACCCGGCCTTGTGCTGCAAAAATACATCACACTGGTGTCGTTGGTAAAGCATGCACTCGATTCGTGGAACTGAGAATTTATTTCCAATCCAAATACGATCGGCGTTTCCCATTTTCCTTTTACGTTCAATTTAGTTTCATATAAATTTCCATTTATACCATCCGGCGTTGAACGGTATACGATCATCTTATAACCATCCGGACTTATAGCAACACAACCATCATTCTCCTCAGTGTTTACGGGTTTGCCTATATTTTCGGCCGGACCCCAAGCACCATTAACCTTGTGACTAACGTAAATATCTTCGTAATAGTAACCAAACTGATCTTTATTATTATTTACGCCACCTTCTCTACGGGAAGTAAAATATAAAGCATGTTCATCGGAACTCACAATGGGGACATATTCAGGGTACGCTGAATTAATATTTTTTCCAATATTTCTTACTATTGAACGATGCGGATTGGTCATATATTTTTTCGCGTTCCTATTCACGCCGATCATGAAATTTACGCCCTCATCGCTCACAATACGTTTCTTGTTTTTCAAACACTGCTGTAAAATGATAATACTTTCATCAAACAGTTTTTGCTTGTGCTTGATCATTGCCAAACAATACAAAGCGTCTGATCTTTTAGAAGCCTTTAGTTCTTTTTCATGAATAACTAAACTGTCTAAATGATATTGCAACTTTAACTTACAAAATGTTGAAAGAATATTAGCTTCCTCTTCTTTAGGGTCGTGAGCTACGATCCTTCTATAAAAGCCTAAAGCATTATAATAATCTTCGCTCTTAAAATAAAAATCGGCTTCCTTCTTCAACAACTTCACAAAATCTTTACTTTGCGAAAAAGACAGAAGCGAATTTACAACTAGAGCTATTATGAACGAGAACTTGCGCATAGAACTATCTTAATAAAGTAACATCTCCTGTTTTATCAATGATCTGACCATTGTATAATTCTACATATATCTTATATACGTAAATATCCTGATTGCATATTTTGCCTTTGTAATAGCCGTCCCAACCTTGAGTAGGATCTTCTGTTGCAAACATCACCTCTCCCCATCGAGAGTATATTGTGAACTTCATTTTTGCTACACCTTTCATGTTACCATGAAAGATATCGTTGCTCAGATCTGCCGGATCAAACGTAGTTCCAGGTGATCCATTTGGATTTGGCGTGAATGCGTTTGGCATTTGGAAATAACTATCGTCTAGCACAATTACTCTTTCTGCAAGCTTAAATGTATCGCGACAACCTTTCGAGTTCGTTGCCATCAACATTACAGAATAACTATTTGCTGCAGAATAAGTATGCGAAGCGTTTAATGTATTTGTTGTGGTAGAAGTTGTACCATCACCAAAAGACCATGTATAACTTGTTGCTCCGGTAGTTAAGTTAGAAAATGTGACCAAAGCTCCTGGAAGATAAACAGTTGTTGTTGTTACCGGAGAGAAATTTGCAACCGGTGCAGGGAATACTCTAATATTCCTTGAAGCAGTATCTGAACAACCATGAATATCACTTACAATTAAAGAGGATGTAAATGTTCGTGTGGTTGGATTGAAATTCACATATTGTGTGCTTGCGCTCGCAGAACTTGCAGAACTTGCATTTCCAAAGATCCAATTATAAATTGTAAATCCTGGCACAGAAGGGAAGTTGACTCTTAAAGGCGAACAACCACTATCAGGAACCGCAGTATAGGCTACATTAGGCTTAGGATAAATAATTGTGTTTAAAGTAAAGGTATGTGAGCAACCATCAGAATTTGTTACACTTAATTGTGTAACGCTTCCTTGTGGAGAAGCACCGGCATTTGTATACTGAAATGCAGGAATACTAACCGTGCTGGATCCTGAACCGCCAAAATTCCATGAATAGGTAGATGCTCCAATTGAAGTATTTGTAAACGTCATTAGCTTAGGATGACAAACTTCTGTCTCTGCAATAAATCCTGCAAGTGGTTGAGCATATAATCCTATATTATTTGTAATTGAATCTTTACATCCATTTGCATTGGTTACAACAAGTTTCACAGGTATACTCAGTGAAGCAGAACCCGGTGCACTCGTATAAGTTTGAGAAGGATTAGTTACTGTTGTGGTATTACTAAAGCTAAGATCCCAAAAATTACTTGAGCCACCAACACTTGTATTTGTAAAGGTCACATTGTGTGGTGTACATCCAATGTTAGGCGAGAAAGTAAATGAAGGGGCTGGATTACCAAATAAAACAACCGTCTTCTTAATGCTATCACCACATCCTCCCGAATTATTAGCGATCAAGGTAATTGTATACGTTTGATTTGCTGTGGTAGGAGAAGCGTAAACGTGTATTGGATTAGCAACTGTTGTTGTTGGAGATGCATCTCCAAATTTCCAAATAACACTTACAGCACCTGTTGAAGTATTTGTAAAATTAACGGCTAAGGGTGCACAGCCTGCTGTTGGGGTATGCACAAAATTTGGAACAGGCAAGGCTAATACGAAGGCTGTGTTTGTATAAGTATCAGTACAAATTCCATTTGAGACCGTGAGCGTGACCGTATATGTTCCCCCGGTTGCATACGTGTGCGTTGGATTTGTGACCGTAGTGGTTGGCGAGGCATCGCCAAAATTCCACGTATAACTTGTTGCTCCTATTGATAGATTCGTAAATGTGGTCACACTTCCCGCACACACTTGAGTGGCACTAAATGAACCTGTTGGCAAAGCATCTACTTGTACGGTTTGCGTGTTGGTTGCCTTACAACCATTAGCTGCTGTTATGATCAACAAAATTGTATGTGTGCCCGCAGTGGTGTAGCTCTGCGCAGGTGGCACCTGAAGCGTTGATGTATTTAAATTTCCAAAATCCCAGGTCCACGCAACCGGTGGCCCTGCTGTGTTATCCGTAAAAGTTACATTGGTTAAAGGCAAACACGATTGGTTTGGCGAACAAGCAAACGTAGCTGTTGGCCCAGGTAAAATCGTTATCACCACTTGGTCAGTATCACTACATGCTCCGCCAAAAGGAATAAACGCTACTAATTTAACTGTGTTTGTAGCGGGAGTTGCGTACGAATATGTTTTTGGTCCAAATGGAAAATTGAACCATCCTGACCCATCACCCATATCCCATTTATAAAACACACCTAAACTACTTGCATTTGTAAACGTCATTAAACTGTTAGCACAAAACGGCCCCGTAGGAGGAACAATACTTGCTGTTGGCGCATTAAAAATATTTACGAGTTGAGTGATAGAATCAACCCCACAAACGTTACTGTCTTTTAACTGAACAATAAATCCACCCATGTTTGGGAATGCAACCGTTACAGGCGTGTTTGGAGGAATATTTTGCCAAGGATAAATTGAATCTTGAAAACTATTGAATGCCCAGTAATTTCCTAATTTCCAATATTGCTTACGCTGATAGTTATTTCCGAAGGCCGTACAATTTTCCACTGAAGTATTGGTGAATGTAAATACATTATCGGGCCAACATTTGTTTTGAACTGAGGTTGTGATCTGTGCAATATCGCGCGCATAAACATTAACCGGGCCAATAATAGCGCTGGTTGTACTTGTGAACGAACAATAATTCCAAGCAAGCAAAGTAGCCGATGTGGCACAGGTTACATTGGCCGCAGAATAAACGTGACTTGCACTTGTATTTGTTGAATTGAAAGTAGTATTTGGTGTATTATCTCCCCAAATGTAAGTGAACTGTGTTGTAGGGCTCACATTATTGCTCACATTACTAAATGTAATATTGGCAGGTGTACATCCTGCTAGTGTTCCACCGATAGGAATACTTAAAGCCGCATTTACCGGTAATTCCATTACCACTAAACCGGTCATGGTACAAGTTTGTGCAGGAATTGTAAGCGTTACAATAAAAGAGTTTGTTGCCGAAGCATATACGTGCGGAATAATACTATTCGCCACATAACTTGCGCCAACAAAATCAGGCGAAGCATCTCCCCAACTGATCGTAAACGTTGTTCCCCAATTAGAAGGCGATTGAAAATTCAAAGTGTAAGGTCCTCCGCTACAACTTATCCAAGTAGGACTACTTGAAGGGTTATTTAGGTAATCTAATACCTGAGGACATTGGGCTTTAGCTGCAATTAATGTCAGCTGTAAAAGCGCTAAATAAACTATTCTCTTCACAAGCATATAATTTTTAGTTCTACATACAGGCATATAAGCCGGGTTCTGTTTCATCTTGGCAAAGCCAAAATATAAACTACCATTTATCTCGTCGACCTACCCGTTGCGGCTTCCTTGCGGAAATAAGCGGGACACTTGTACCGCAACTTATTTGGTCTTTCAACACCCAAGGTTTACCAAACACCTTCATCACTGAAAATGCTTGTAGGCTCTTACCCTACATTTTCACTATCACCTCGAGGTTTAACTCAAGGCTACCTTGTCTCTGTGGCACTGTCTGTTACATAAACTATCGGTTTATGCACCCATATTTTCATATGGTGAGTTTCCCTGCGTTGCCCGGACTTTCCTCCAGAGGTTTAACCCTCCGGCGGTAGTTCTACCTGTGCCTTAAATGTACGATAATTATTTTAATGACAAAGTGCCCTAAAACGATTTTCTTAGCCGGAATTTAACAAAACACCATTAATTAGCCCATTTGTACATTTTTTCTGACAAACTGGCTTTTTCTAAATACCTATATTTAGCGTTTAAATTATTTAGAGAGCTCTGAAACGAATAGCACTTATAACCGATGGTATTTGGCCTTATGTACTTGGTGGGATGCAAAAACATTCATACTATTTATGTAAATATTTTGCCACAAACCAGATCCATGTGGACCTCATTCACTTTAATAAAAGCGACAAGGACATCAAAAAACTTGAGTTCTTTTCGGAAGAAGAAAAGAAATTCATCCACCCTACTGTGATCGAGATGCCCGAATCGGCAAAATTTCCGGGACATTATTTACTGAACTCATACAAACATTCAAAGCTCATTTTTGAGTTTTTAAAGCCTGAGCTTGAGCACTACGATTTCATCTACACCAAGGGATTTACCGGTTGGTACTTGATCAATCAAAAATTTAGTGGACGTATTAAATGCTGTAAGATCGGCGTGAAATTTCACGGCTATGAAATGTTTCAACCATTACCGGGATTTATTTCGGGCATAAAATCGCTTTTTTTAAGATGGCCCGTAAAAAAAATCAGTCAAAGGGCAGATGTGGTTTTTTCGTATGGCGGAAAGATCACAGATATTATTCTATCCTTAGGTGTAAAAACATCACATATCGTTGAATGCGCATCCGGAATTGAAGAAGAATTTATTACCGAGAAATATGAACCAACCGGCAATATAAAACGCTTTTTATACTTAGGAAGATACGAAAGAAGGAAAGGTGTTGAAGAACTTACTCTGGCAATCAACCAACTTCTATCAAAACACGAAGGTCAGTTTGAATTTCATTTTATAGGCGCTATTCCCAAAGAGAAAAAGATCATTCATGAAACTATTTTTTATCATGGCGAAATTCGTGATAGACATATATTATTAGAAAAGATGCAGCAGTACGATGTGTTGTTATGTCCAAGCTACAGCGAAGGTTTTCCGAACGTTATTTTAGAAGCCATGAGCAATGGATTGGCGGTTGCAGCCACAGATGTAGGCGCTGTAAAGCTTCTGGTTGACTCGGAAGTTGGATGGATCATTGAAAACTCAAATGCTTTGAAGATAAAAAACACCTTGGAAATTATCCTTGCCGAGAACGCATTTGATATAGATCAAAAAAAGCAAAAGGCAATTCTCAAAATAAAAAACGACTTTGTTTGGAATAAGTTAATAAAAAAGTTAATAAAATTGATAGCGCCATAATTCAATTTAATCTGCGCACTTATCCATAAATACCAACCAATTACAAACAAAAACCGCATTTAAGCTAGGGAAATGCACCGTTCAACCATTTTAACATTTGGATAATTAACTTTCTAGTCGTAGCTTTATAACATAAATTAAATCAACAGACATGAAAAAACAATTACTCTTAAGCGGTGCACTTTTATTAAGTATCGGTGCATTCTCGCAAAAACAAACGCATCTTTTTCAAGGTGCGAAAGTTGTTGAGAATAAGCATTTTCTAAATTCTTTAGCGAAAGCGAATTTAGAATTTAATATCTCAACCACTTCAAACAAAGCTATCGGTCCAGTAAACGAAGAAGTTAGTACTCCGAACTCTAGCAGTTCAAATAGTTCTAGTGCTCCTATTCTTAATAACGTTTGGTATAGACTTTCAGGTTCAGGTAACGTATACGGATTCCTTGTATCAGCCTCAAAACCACTTAACTACCAACGTATTTTAGGTTCAGTTTCGTTTATTCAACGTAAATCACAAACCTACGTGGTTAGCCCTGCGGGCGATGGTAACGTAGGTAGTATCGTGGCTTATTGGTCTAAAAACGATGCTAATACCAATAGCTTAGCAAGTTGGGATAGTACCCTAATTTATGCTGATGCTACAAACGGTGGTCGTTACCCAAGTGGTGGTATTTGGAATACTATTCCAGGAAATGCAAATACTGACCTTAACAAGGCAATTGCTGTAGGTTCTGGTCCTGTTACAACCGGTTCTGGTTGGGTAGGAAGCTGGTATGCAAGTAAATCACTTTCTTTAACTCCAAAAAATGCAGCTGGTGCTGATGAGCAATTCTTCGCTAACGCATCACCATTTAACTCGGCAACTTCTCCAAGTATGACAAAGCACGATTTCCCTCGTTACGGATTTAACGTGTGTGATAATGCAGTTTATGTTGCTGGTCAAAAAATGGCTGACATCAATGGTACTACTAATCTTGCCCAAGCATACAGAGGTGCTGCGATCTCAAAAGGAACCTTCAACTCAGGTGTTTTTGTTTGGACACAAGATTCAATCATCCCTAATACTGTACTTAGAACTGAAGGTACAAAATGGCTTAGTGAGCCTTATTTAAAATTTACTCCTGATGGAGTGAATGGTTATTGCATGTTCCTTGGTGTTCGTGCAGGAGCTGCTGTTGGTTCATCTAACAGAGGTACTCAACCAATTGTATTTAAGACAACAAATAGCGGTGCTACTTGGGTACAAGTGAATGGTATTGATTTTGATGCTGTTACTCCTCAGATCACTCAAATTAAAAATACTATGCGTGATGTTGGTGGCGTTAGTCCTTCAGTTACTGCTCCATGGTTTTGGGGTGAAGGTATTGATATGACAATTGATGCGAATAATAAACTACACATTGTTGCTACAGCAATTGGTCACGCGTCATCTCACCAAGATTCTTTGAATTACTTAAGTACATGGACAATTAATGGAGATCCAGGTTACAACTGGCCGCATAGGAACACTGCTCGTCCGTTGATCGTAGATTATTATGGTGACGGAGCAGGTTCTTGGACCACTTTAATTATCGACTCTTTAGATACTGAAGGTCCTTCTGCAACTTCTGGTCAGGGTGGATTCAATGTTAACCCTTGGGCTGACCCAACTCCTGCCAACTCTGTTTCTTCTGATTCTCGTATCCAGATCACTCGTAGTTATGATGGTCAATACCTTGCATATTCATGGGCTGAGACTGATACATTAATTACAACTAGTTCTGGAAAATGGAACGAGTTCCCTAACATCAAAGTAAGAGGTTTTAGAACTTGCGACGGAAGTTTAAGTACTGAACCAGGTGGCTTTAATGTTACAGGACAAACTGGTGTTTTAGCAGCTGTAAAAGATAAGGCTTATTTCCACTATATGTCAGGTGAAATGAAAGCTGGTGCTTCAACTGCAAACTCTGCAACATTTGCTATTCCTTTCTCAGTTTCAAGTAATCCTTTAACTGAAGGTATTAACCCTGTGAGTAACTACTTTGCAATGACTCATATTGGAATGTCATTCCCTACTGCTGGTTGTGGTGCTACAATTACAACAGGTGTTGCTTCTGCAAAAACTGATGCTTCAGAGAGTTCATTATTCCCTAACCCAACTGAAAATAACTTTAACGTTCGTTTAACTTTATCTACTGCAAATGATATCGCTGTTAGCGTGTTCAATGCTTTAGGTCAAAAAGTTAGCGAAACAAAAGTAAACGGTACAATTGGCGAGAACAATGTTTCAATGAACATGGATAACGCTACTGCTGGTGTTTACTTTGTAAAGATCAAAGTTGGAAAATATGAGAGCACTAAGAAATTAATTGTTCAATAATAGAGATCAACCTTTTAAAAAACCCCGGCAAAATGTCGGGGTTTTTTTATTTATGGCCACCTGTGGTTCATTAGGCCAAATAAATACAAAATAGGTGGTTCAAGATGGTCACCCTTCTCTAAAAATCATTAAATTTGCAGCCAAATTAATTCAAAGAGGTGGACAGAAATTCATTGATCGGTTTAGGGATCATCGCCGTTATTTTAGGAGGTTGGTTATGGTTTAACGGACCAAGTAAAGAACAAGTAGCACGCAACAAAGCTGTAAAGGATTCTATTGAAGCTGTTCGTAAAGTTGAAGACCAAAAAGAAGCCGAGCGCCTTATGGCCGAGGCTAACCTGCCTGCCGGCAAGGCAGGGAAAAAGGATACAGTAAAAGTTGTTGCTGCTCTTAACGATTCAACAAAGGCTGCTTATAAAATAGATGCGTATAAAGATCTTGCTGTTAGCGCAGAAGGTAAAGAAGAATTTTTTACGTTTGAGAATGACCTTGTAAAAGCCACGGTATTAAATAAAGGAGCGCAAATTTGTAAGGTTGAATTAAAAAAATATTCACGCGCTGATCAAAAAGCCCCATTAATATTATTCGAAAAAGACTCTACTAATTTCTCGCTGAAACTAAACGCTTATGATCGCTCACGCATTTTAAGTACAGATAGTTTTTATTTTAAACCCGTTTCAAAAACAGCAAGCGCTATTACATTGCGTTTAGAAACAGCCAATGAAAAAAGTTATATTGAATACACCTACTCTATAAAGCCGGGTGACTATTTAGTGAACTGCGAGATCCGTTTTGTTGGCATGGAAAAGATCATTACGCAAACCGAAGATCAATTGCAACTTCAGTGGGGAATGCTTTTACCATCGCAAGAGAAATACATTGGTAAGGAACAAAAAGCAGCAGCTATTCATTATAAGCAAACGGTGAACGATCCGGATGATATCAACCCATTAAAAGATGAAGAGCTTAGCATTAGCGAAGCGGATGTGAAATGGGTTTGCTTTAAGCAACAATTCTTTAATTCAACCATTATTGCCGACGAGGCTTTTATGAAAGCCGGAAGTTTAGTAAAGCAAGGCTTAAGAGATAATTCAACCACAGCAGTAAAAAGCATGTTCACTGAATTAGGGGTTCCTTATGGTCATAAGCCGGATGAAAAATTCTCATTCAAGTTTTATTTTGGCCCTAATGATTACCAAACCATGAAAAAATATGGTAATGATCTTGAGAAGATCATTCCTACCGGCTGGAGCGTGTTTAGTTATATTAATAAATGGTTAGTTATTCCATTGTTTGACGCTTTGTCAAATATGAACATGGGAATTGTGATCTTGATATTAACGCTCATCATTAAAGTTCTACTATTACCAATTGCATACAAAACTTATTTAAGCGGAGCGCGCATGCGTGTTTTAAAACCGGAGTTAGATGCTATTAATGCAAAACTTGGCGACAAAGCAGACGCTATGAAAAAGCAACAAGAGCAAATGGCTTTATACAGAAAAGCCGGCGTTAGTCCACTTTCAGGTTGCATACCCTTATTATTACAGTTCCCTATTTTAATTGCCTTATTTGCATTTATTCCGGCAGCCATTCAACTTCGCCAGCAAGGATTTTTATGGGCAGATGACTTAAGTACATACGACAGCATTTGGACATTTGGACACGTGCCATTTATTAGTTGGGCTTATGGCGATCATGTGAGTTTATTTGCCATGCTCATGTTTGTAAGTACAATTATTTACACATACATGAATCAAAGTTTAATGCCGCAGCAAAATACACAAATGCCGGGCATGAAATTTATGATGTACTTTATGCCTGTGATCTTTTTAGCGGTAATGAATGAATACGCTGCGGGCTTAAGCTGGTATTACTTTTTAGCGAACATGTTCACCTTCTTGCAGAATTGGATCATGAAAAAAGTGATCAGCGATGAGTCACTTCGTGTGAAGATCGAAGCCAACATGAAGAAGCCTGTTACAAAATCCAACTTCCAAAAACGATTGGAAGATATGGCAAGACAGAAACAGCAAACGCTAAAGAAATAAAAGGTCAAGGTTTTTTGCCACCTATTTCACTGATTTAGGCAGATTTTCTTCACAGGCTATTTAGAGGAAGTATTGATTGATCTGTGAAAAAAAACCCGTGGTAATTTGCGGAATCTGCGGCAAAAAAAAAGATTTTACTACCCCTAAACTTTCCGCTTGATGCTTATTACTCTGGAAATAAACTCCTACTACTTCTCCTTAAAAAGAAAACTCGTGATCTCGTGAATGATCCCTTTAGCCTCCTTATCTGTTAGCTGCATTCCAAACCGAATGGTTTTATGTTGACAGGTGAACGCGATCCTTTCTCCCCCTTTTATCCAAAAACTACTATTGATCACCGTTGCAAAACTTGTTTCTTCGGCTTCTATCAATTGAAGATCTTGGATCAAGCTAAAATCAAATTCCTGAATTTTTCCGCGCTTATTTACCTCTTGTTGGTAGTGAACTTTTCCTTCACTTATCCATAATTTTTCTTTACCGGATCTGCGCCAAACAAATACCTTGGCGATCTTGTATTCAAAATACAGCCAAAACGCTAAGTAAACAATAATAAAGATCTTTGTGTTTTGATCAGTTACTTTAAAATAATTAGCCAGAACAATAAAACCGCAAACAGTCCACGCCATCAACCAAAAGAACATCAGCCAAACTTTTTTATTATCCTTAATTGGCAAAATAACAACACTCAAAAGGTCATCCTTTTTTAAGATACTTACTCTATCTCCTATTACCTTCATTATCGTTTTGTTTTACGCAAATTTACATATCTTTATTACGTTATAAAACAAATGAGCAAAATTGAACCAAGATTAAACTTAATGGATGTGGTGATGCTGGTTTCGGGCAGTATGATCGGATCAGGGATCTTTATTGTTAGCAAAGATATGATGCTTGCATTGGGCTCTCCATTTTGGGTACTTATGTGTTGGCTGCTCAGTGGCGTTATCACCTTATTTGCTGCACTTAGCTATGGTGAATTAGCGGCTATGATGCCGGAGGCAGGTGGGCAATTTGTTTTTTTGAAAAGGGCTTTTGGTGACCTCACCGCTTTTGTATATGGCTGGACGGTATTTTTAGTGATTCAAACAGGGGTTATTGCCGCGGTAGCTGTAGCTTTTGCAAAATACCTTGGTGTATTATTTCCTTCCATTTCTGAAGAAAATGGCATTCACATTGGCTCATTATTCATTTCTATTTCACAATTCGTTGCCATCCTTTCTATTATAACTTTAACGGCCATTCATACAAAAGGAATAAAAAATGGCACTTTGATCCAACGCATATTTACCATTTCAAAATTGCTGGCACTTTTTGTTTTGATCGTTTTGGCCTTTACAAAACTTAGTTCCGAAAATTATTTTAGTCAAAACTTCAGTGACCTTACCTCTGCTGTTAATTATAATGAGCAAACCAATGTAAGCACACCTTTAAATGGCTTAAGCATATTTGTTTTTCTTGGCACTGCCCTCATAGGCGCTTTATTTAGCAGCGATGCCTGGAACAATGTTACATTTTTATCGGCCGAAATTAAAAACCCTCAACGTAATTTACCTTTGGGCTTAAGCTTAGGTGTGTTTATTGTTACCGTTCTCTATATTCTTGCCAACATTGCCTATTTTATTTTGTTACCTGCTATGGGCGATGCAACGGCAAACTCGCCGGAAGGCTTAGGTATACGCTTTGCCGATCATGGAAGAGTTGCAACAGCGGCTTTAAACACTTTTTTTGGAAACACATCCATTTTTATCATGGCGATCTTGATCGTTATTTCCACTTTTGGTTGCAATAACGGATTGATACTTGCAGGCTCTCGCCTATTTCAATCCATGGCGAATAATAAATTGTTTTTTAAGCAAGCTGCACAGCTCAACAAATATAATGTGCCTTCCAAATCGCTTTGGATACAATGCCTTTGGGCTTCTTTACTTTGCTTAACCGGTTCGTATGGGCAATTGTTGGCCTATGCTACTTTTTCGTCGCTGATCTTTTATATTGTAACCATCATTGCATTATTTGTATTGCGAAAAAAAGAACCCGATACGCCTCGCCCTTATAAAGCCTGGGGTTATCCCATAATTCCGATGCTATACATCATCATTACATCTTTAATTTGCTTGGATCTTTTGATCTTCGATCCCAAAAATTCAATTTTAGGCGTTGTGATCATTTTATTGGGAATACCTGTTTATTTTTTATTCAGCAAAAAACAAAATGCTGCTTCGGAATTTTCTAAATAGTTATTTTGGCTTTAATAAGCAGCAGCGTAATGGACTATACGTATTATGCAGTATCAGTTTATTTTTGTTGATCGTTAGGTTAGTTTATCCCTTACTCATTACACCGGATTCTATTCAATTAGCAAACATTGCCTTGGTGGAGGAAGAGATAGACGCTAAAAGAAGTTATGCACTTGAATCCAAAAACAACTACGAAACCGCTGGCACTTTATTTCCTTTTGATCCGAACACCATTACCAAGGGAGATTTGATAAAATTAGGACTAAAAGAAAGAACTGCAGAAACCTTCGTTAAGTTTAGAAACAGAGGATTTATATTCAAACAAAAAGAAGATCTGCAAAAGATCTATGGTATCTCTCCAAAACTGTACTCAAAACTTGAGCCGTATATTTTGATCAAGAATACAAATGCAGTATCGAACAAAAAAGAGAACTCCGAGAAAAAAAATAGTGTAAGTAAAAAACTAGAATTAAACTCAGCCGATAGTTTAGCGCTGTTAGAATTACAAGGTGTTGGTCCGGGCTATGCCAAACGCATTTTAAAATACAGAACTTTATTAGGTGGATTTAATTCCATCACACAGGTAAAGGAGATCTATGGTATGAGTGATGAGCTATACGAATTGATCGCCGCTCAATGCACTATCAATCCTTCCTTCATTAAAAAGATCAACATCAACACGGTTGATTTTAAAACACTGAATAAACATCCTTACATTGATTACGAACTTACAAAACGCATTTTCACTCTAAAGAAAAACGGGAAGTTCACCGAAGAAAATATTGACGCAGCCATTGAGGATGACGAATTAATAAGGAAGATCAAACCTTACCTAGAATACTAGGTTTATCTAAGGCTATTTGAACACATAAGAGTGCATTATTTGCATAAAACTGGGTCTTTTTATGTTAAAAAAAATGAGTAAATTAGCCTTAATTCCATAGCATCCCTAACAACATGAGCGATAAGCAAAAAACCATAAAACAGGCGGTTTCATTGACCGGGGCCGGACTTCACACAGGCACCGCTGTAACCATTACGTTTAATCCTGCGCCTGAAAACCATTGGTACAAATTTCAACGAATGGACCTTCCGGGGCAACCCATCATTGAAGCAGATGCCGACCTGGTCGTTGACACCTCACGTGGTACCACACTTGAAAAAGATGGCGCACGAGTATATACAACCGAACATGTATTGGCTGCTTTAGTTGGTTTAGGAATTGACAATTGTTTGATACAGGTAACTGCTCCGGAAATGCCGATCATGGATGGTAGCTCTTGGAAATTCATTGAAGCTTTGGAAGCTGCTGAAATTGTTGAACAAAATGCTGATCGCGATTATTTCGTTCTTACAGATAATCTTACCTATGAAGATCCGGTAAAAAAAGTGGAGATGCTTGCCGTTCCTCAAGATACTTACCGTTTAACTGTTATGGTAGATTACAACAGCGAAGTGTTGGGAACACAACACGCGAGCATTTATCATATTGATGAATTTAAAAAAGAGATCTCAAAGTGCAGAACATTTGTGTTCTTACACGAATTAGAAATGTTGTTGCAACACAATTTAATTAAAGGTGGTGCTTTAGAGAATGCGATCGTATTGGTTGATAAAGAAATTTCACAAGAAAAAATAGATTACCTGCGCACCGTATTTAAAAAAGAAACAGTTGAAGTAAAAGGCAGAGGCGTTTTAAATAATACCAAATTGCATTTTTACAATGAACCTGCTCGTCATAAATTATTAGACATTATTGGTGATCTTGCCTTAGTTGGAAAACCAATGAAGATACATGTACTGGCTGCACGCCCGGGTCACGCGGGTAACGTTGCATTTGCTAAAAAATTAAAGCAAATGATCAAAGATCAGGTAATGCGTAAGAAAAAGAATTTACATGAGCCCTACGATCTTAACAAGCCTGCCTTATACGATATCAATCAGATCCAAAAAATATTACCACACCGTCAACCATTTTTATTTGTAGATAAGATCATGGAAATTACGGAAGAGGGAATTGTTGGCGTAAAGAATGTAAGCATGAACGAAGATTTCTTTCGTGGACACTTTCCTGACGCTCCTGTTTTTCCCGGTGTATTACAAATTGAAGCTATGGCGCAAGTGGGCGGTATCTTTGCATTAAGCAAAGTTCCGGATCCTGAAAATTATCTTACTTACTTCATGAGCATTGATAAAATAAAATTTAAGAACCAAGTACTACCCGGCGATTCTATCGTTTTTAAATTGAGTTTAGTATCTCCTATTCGTCGTGGCATTGTTCACATGCGTGGTGAAGCATTTGTGAGAGAAAAACTAGTGATGGAAGGCGAAATGATGGCCATGCTGGTAAAAGTAAAAGGTAAGGAAGTAAAACAAAGTGTAGAAGTATAATTTATGATCTCGAACTTAGCATACATTCATCCCAAAGCAAAACTAGGTAACAATGTTACCGTTGAACCTTTTGCGAGTATTTATGGCGATGTGGAGATTGGCGACAATTGTTGGATAGGTTCCAACGCTGTGATCATGGACAAAACACGCATGGGAAAAAATAACCGAGTTTTCCCGGGCGCTGTAGTTGGTGCAATTCCACAAGATCTAAAATTCAAGGGCGAAGATAGCTTAGTTGAAATAGGCGATAATAACACCATTCGTGAATGTGTTACCATTAATCGCGGCACAGTTGACAGAATGACCACGCGTATTGGTAACAATTGTTTATTGATGGCGTATACGCATTTAGGGCACGATTGCATTTTAGGAAATAATATCATTATTGCGAATAGCGGTAATTTGGCCGGACACATAACCATTGAAGATCATGTGATCATTGAAGGAATTGTGGCGGCACAACAATTTGTGAATATAGGTGCGCATTCATTCATTGCCGGCGCATCCTTAGTGAGGAAGAGTGTTCCTCCCTATGTGAGAGTTGCTCGCGAACCATTACAATTCATTGGCGTTAACACGGTAGGTTTGGCGCGAAGAGGATTCAACAAAGAGGTGATCAAAAACATTGAAGATATTTATAGGATCATTTTTGTACGTGGACACAACATCAGCAATGCCTTAGAAATTGTTGAGAAAGAGATCCCCGATACTGCCGAACGTCATCAGATCGTTAATTTTATTCGCGAGCAAAAGGATGGCATCATAAAAGGAATTTAATTTTGGAGAATACTATTTCCATACACCTTAATTCAGTTTCAAAAAAGTATAATAAGGAATGGATCTTTAAAGATCTGAATTTACAAATTGCGCCAAGCGAGCGCATTGCATTATTAGGTGCAAATGGTTCGGGTAAGTCAACTTTATTACAGGTGATATCTGGTTATATTATTCCAGATGCCGGAAAAGTAAATTTTACTTCCAACAACACCGAAGTAAAACAAGAAGATTCACACGAACTTATTTCCTTTGCTTCACCCTATTTACAATTGAACGAAGAATTTAGCTTGAGAGAACTCGCCGAACACAC
>Ga0068872_10000282_pt1 | contig 43274 bp, 26 predicted proteins | sample NOAtaG_7_FD_66441 | JGI IMG/M metagenome (GOLD analysis project Ga0068872, IMG submission 66441) | Freshwater lake microbial communities from Lake Erie, under a cyanobacterial bloom - NOAA_Erie_Diel1S_2200h metaG | ecosystem: Environmental > Aquatic > Freshwater > Lake | place: USA: Ohio, Lake...
TTCAACTACTAACATTCCATTAACTTCTCTAGTAACGGGTTCATGGTATTCGTATGTAATCTTAACTTCGTCATAAGCTTTTTTCAATTCGGCAATATCTTGTATTAAGGCATCAAACTCTTCATTACCCTTAAAAGCTTCAACTAATATATTAATTTGATCAAGCGCAACTTTCTGTTCGCCTACACGTTTTATTAGTTCCTGGTTATTTTCTGATTTCCCTATCGAAGAGGCAAGGTGCATAGATTCTATCCATCCTCCCATTAACATAAGAGTGCTGATGTTGTCTCTTTGTTGTTTCGCTAAATAATCATTCATCTTTTCAAATGAAGTGGTAGAAATATAAATAATTGAATCAATATTTTTATCATTTGACGCCAAACGTTTAATGGTTTCAAAGTCGAAAAATTGACCAACATTTAAGTCGTTTGCTAATGATCTAACTGCGTCAAGGTATTGTAAAGACTGATAAGTTTTCTCATATAAATTGATATATCCCAAATCGGCACCATATAGGCCCAAATTGAGCGCTTTGTGATAAGTAGTGGTGTATTTGGGTGCATTTTCAGTAGAGTTTAATAACTCTGAACGAAAGGAAACGCCACTTTCTTTTATTAAAGAGGTGATTTCTACCGGAGGAGGGATAGATTTTATTACTTCATGAATAACGTCACTTGAAATGTTTACATTTTTCTTTACTGAAGTACTGTCTTCTAAATCAACATCTTCATTTTTACTTCCACCGCATGCGCCAAGCAAAATCCCAATGCTTAAGAATAAAAACGCTGCTTTTTTGTTTGTTCTTTTCATATGTTTATTTTTCTAATACTATAAGTTCTGTTCTTCTGTTATATTGATGTTCTTCTTCATTTTGTGCATTTGCAATAATAGGAATTGTTTCTCCAAAACCTTTATAGTTCATTCTTTGTTTTTCCACATCTTCAATCATTAAAAACAACACCACATTATGAGCTCTTTCCAAAGATAACTTTAGGTTATAGCTTTCATCACCTCTGTTGTCGGTATGCGATCGTATCTCTATTTTAACTTTAGGATTTAATTTCATAAAGTCAGCTAATTTTTCAAGTTCGGGTAACGACTCAATTCTTATATTAGGGCTGTTAAAGTCATAATATATATTATCTAAACGAATAGCCTTGTTTAATTCAATGGTATTCATTTTTATAGTGCCATCTGTAGTTGTGTTTGCTAATTTATCGTGTGTGGTTACATAAGTTTCACTGTTAAAGAAATCTTTTGATGCCGCAATTAAACCATATTCTTTACCTTGTTCTAATTGAAAGTTAAATTGTCCTTGCTCATTTGCAGTTGTTTTGCCTACAACCCGGTTTTTGTATGTTAAAGAAACCGTTGCGTTTGCAACCTTTTTGTCATTGTTGGTTACATAACCATTATAGTTAATTGCGTTTTTTAAATTTAATTTTTGATTGATTTTATTAATTGAATTATTTGTAAAATCTGTAGTCGTTATTCTAATAGTTTCTTTATTAAAGCCTTCTTTATTAAATTCAATTTCGTAATTCCCAGGTTCTTTGATGGTTTCAAAAGAGAAATTTCCATCTGCATTACTTAATTTTTGCACCAAAATTTCACCTTCTTTTTTAATACTAACAGTGGTGGCCGACGAAGGAATTCCATTGAACGATACATTGCCTTTTACAATAGAATTCGGATCATAGAATTCATTGACGTTCGAAGACTTTTCGGATTCAGTTGATTGAATTTTTTCTCGTAACTCAGTATTTAATTTAGAACCCTCAGCTACGATTTCTTTAATATTAGAGTTAATTTCATCTTCTAGGTTATCGTCCGAAATTAAATTAGTTTTGCTAATATCTGTGGTAATATTGCTAACGGGTCCGGCGCTGTTGTTTAACGAACTGGCAAGAAGTAATTCCCTTTTTCCTGTTTTTTCATAAACTTCTATCTTAATATTTTTCGCAGGATCGATACCAGTTAGTAAATATTCTCCTTTTTGATTAGTCTCGAGTAAATCGAGTAATTTGCCGTTTTCAATTACTCTAATCTCAATGTTTGAAAGTGGTATACCGTTATTAGTCAATTTTCCTTCAATTGGAAATGGTGAACCTTTAATATTGTTGTTTGAGTTGGAAGCCTGCTTTTGGATATTACTATTAGAGTTTTTGGGGGTTTTAATAAATGTTATTTTGGGCTGACTGGAATTATATATCTGATTTCTGGAAATAGTAGATACGTATTCAATATTGTTAATTTTAGTCTTTGCTAAATATTTTTTAGTAGGATCGAGATATACCAAATCGATTTTGTTTTCAGAGTTTGTTTTCAATTTATCTATAAGGTTACCATTTTCAAATATTTCTACTTCAGCCTGAATAAGTTCATTATTTAAGGCGATTAGCGTAGATATTTTTTTCTCATTGTTTTGTGTTACGGAATGGTGGTTTAATTCCGGATCTTCAAATTCAAATATTTTTTTTCCAGTAGCAAGTTCTTTAAAATCTTGTTCGGTCATATCCTCCACAATGATATTACCACTCTTGTCAATAAATTCAATTGTATTAGTATTCTTGATGTTTAGTTTACTTAATTCAAATTTACCATAAGTGTCGGTTTTACCTTCCTCTGCTAGTTGTCCGTTAACAAATAATTTAAATTTGGTTTGCGAGAGAGGAATCCCATTTTTATTTAACGTTCCAGAGCCTTTGCCGGATGAATTTAAATCCAATTTAAGCGGTATTATGCCGTTTTCGTTTAATCCTTTACTCACATCAACTGTATCTCCAATGGTAAAGTAATCCGAACGCGCGGGGATAGGAACAATTGTAAATTCTTTTTCTCCTTTAGCAATAGATACATCGTACGATTTGTTGGGGTCTAGATTTCCAAAATTTACATTGTTGTTTTGGTCGAGGGGAACTTCTGCACGCAAGTGTCCATTTTCAAATAGTTTTACAGTTACACCTTCATTATTTTTTCCTAATCCCTCTACGTGCATTTTTAAATCTTCCGTGTTGCCTTTTTTGTTTCGTTCCGAAATGGCTATACCCCCTTTTAAATTTATATTTCGTAGTAATTCATTTTCTTTAGTTCTTTTAAGATCTTCTTTAAGGATTTCAAACTTAGTTATGCCTGTAAGTTTAGAAGAGACTACAAATTCATAATTAAAGTTAGTGTTTAACTTATCAAAATTATAATTTCCTTCTTCGTTAGTTTTAATTTTTTCAATTAGTTCACCATTTTGAAATACTTTAATTTCGGTTGATTTAAGAGGTTCTTCGCCAATAGAAAGGTTACCCCTAATTGTTTTTAAATGCTTAGCGAAATAAAGTGAATCGGTTGTATTGAACAAATTGGTTTTATTTATTTTCTTGAGATCTTTATCGATTAGATTCTTGTTAAATTTCCCGCCTGTAAAATCTATTTGTTTGGATACTATATTTATTTTAGAATCTCTGTATTCGTTGGTATCTAATTGATAGATGTTTTCTTTAGCATCATTATTGGTAGCAATAATTGTATAAGATTTTGTTTTATCTAAGTGCTTTGCTCCAACAAAACCCTCTTTATCGGTTATAGTTTCGGTTAAAAGAGCTCCGTTTTCAAATATCTTAACAGTGGCATTATTAAGAGGTTTTCCTTTATCGGTAATTTTTAAAGCAAGTTCAAAACTTTTACCGGGTTTTGTTGTAATTGTATTTTCGTTTAAATTGTTTTTAGCTAATTCATTTGTTAATTCCGTGCTGATACTTTCAATTGTTATATTCTTATAAACTCCTTTATCTTCTGCTCCAAGAAAGTCTTCTGCCGAAATTTCATGAAGTGATTTTTTAAATCCAGATTTAGAGGTCACCACAACAAAATCGTTTGCCGGAACTAAACCATTAAAATTATAAAAGCCTAAATTGTCAGTCTTGGATGAATCATATACAATTCCATCTTTCATTAAAAGAAGCTCTACATCCTGAATTGGGATGTTGTCATTTAATACTTGACCGGTTAAGGAATATGTGGTTGCTTTCCCTTTTTTTGTACTAATTAAATCGTATGTTTTCTTAGGTTCTAAAAATTCTTTAAACTTAAATAATCCATTAATATCTGTAGCCGTTTGATTAAGAGTATTACCGTTATGTCTAATTAAAACATAATTTGCTGCTACAGGTTTTTCTGTTTTTAAACTATCGCTAGTTTCTTCTGTATAAGCTAAAAGTTTACCGGCTACTTGTATTTCTTTTTTATTGGGTTTTATTTGCCAGTTTAAAAAGTACTCGCCACTATTTCTTCTCAGGTTCAAATCTATTTTGTTATGTGAGAAACCATCTTTTCTAATGGAAATAACATAGGATTTACCGGTATCCGGTGTAAAGTGATAAAAGCCGGCACTTGATACCATGTCAGAATCCTGTTTCGTATCTTTCTCTTGTATTTTAAAGTTTAAACCATCAAATATCGAGTTGTCCGGAATTTTAATTGTAGCTCCCTCTGCAATTATTAAAGTAGGATCAAACTCAGAAAAAGCATATATATCATCTAAACCTTTAGAATCAAAGCGGTCTGAACTGAAAAAGCCATGCTTGCTCTGTCTATCCATAATAAAACCAAAGTCATCCCCTATGGAATTGAAAGGAGGCTTTAAGTTCTGTGGTTGCGTCCATTTACCATCAATGTACTCTGTTTTAAAAATATCTAATTTGCCCATTCCTGGATGAGCGTCAGAGGAGAAGTATATTGTATGGTCGTCCAATATATAAGGATAAAGTTCACTTCCAAACGTGTTTATGATAGATCCTAAGTTTACGGGTGTACTCCAGCTATTTTTTCCTTCGCGATAGGATATGTATAAATCTGTAGCTCCTTGTCCACCTGGCATATCACTGGCAAATACCATAAAACGGTCTGAAGGAGCAATACTGGGATGTAAGCAATTGTAAGATTTACTGTTAAAGGTAAAAGCGCTAACGGGTTTACTCCATTTGCCAAGGTTATTTCTTTGGCTTGTATATAATTGAAGTGTTTTTAATCTTACGTTTTTCTTCAAGTCTCTAACTCCCTTTACGGTTCTGGTAAAATAAATCGTATCTCCATTAGGAGTGAACGAACATGGGCCTTCGTGCTGGAAACTATTTAATAAATCTTTATCAAACTTTTCTACTTTTAAACTATCATAAGGTTTTTTTAAGTTTATAAAGTAAAAATCTAATTTTGGTTCTGTGTTTCCTCCTTCAAAATCTATAAAAGGTCTTTTACTGTTTTCTCTGGAGCTACAAAATAATACTCCGTTTTTCCAGAAAGTCGTTGCAAATTCACTATGGGGAGTATTAAAAATCTCAGGATGTTTTACCTCGTTGCCTAGTTTTTCATCCAGCCATAACTGAGCTAATTGGCAAGATTCAAGGTATACTTTACCCATAGGATCGTTAGGTTTAAGTTGTATATATTTTTTAAATTCATCTGCTGCTTCTGCATATTTAGAGCTTGCCTTTAAGCTACTTGCGTAATGCAGTAGATGTTCTGCATTGTTTGTGTTTTTCTTTACTAATTCTTTGTAAAGCGCTTCAGCTTTCGCAAAGTCACCAATAAGCCTGTAACAGTTCGCCAGTCGTTCTGTTGCTTTTTCTTTTGTTTTAGACTCTCTTCCTTCTTTAATTTCAGCTTCGTAAAACGGAATGGCCTCTTTAAAGAACGAGCGGTCGTAATATGCGTCTGCTTTCTGAATGTTTTTTTGAGCAAATGAATTAATGCCAATACAAATCAGTAAAAACGAAATAGCTATATGTTGTATCTGCTTTTTAAAATACATAATAACGGGGGTGCATCTCGCGTTGACGCGCTGGAGGTAATAATTTTTTTCGATACGAAAGCATTATCTCAACCGAACCCTTACTATAAGGCGAAAGACCGGAGATGATTTTATCATATGCTAAACCTAATCTAAATTGTTCTTTTATTAAAACATCAATCATTCCGCAAACCGATTCTCCTGATCTTACAGAAATTCCAGCCCCTATGGTGTTTAATGCCAGAGTTCTTAAATTAATATCATACTGCAATGGCGATGCTGAAACGGTTTTAATTAAAAAGGAAGGTTCAAATCTTAGTTTATCATTTAAGCCCAAATTTAATCCGCCGGTAATAAAATTGTGTGTATATAGTTGGGCTATTACGGGCCTGTTTTGTTTTGTAAGATCCAAGCTACTCTTAATAAGTTGCATGGCTGAGTATCCTATAAAATAATTTTTAGTTTGGTAAAATATGCCGAATGATGCGTCAGGACTGATCCTTGATAATTTATTATCGGATAGCGCAGCATCTATTGCGTCTGTTCGGATTAGATTTGAATAATTTAAAGAATAATTAATTACTCCTAATGATATGCCCAAACTTAATCTACCCTTACCTAAACCAATATAGTATGAAAACATACCATTAATTTTGGTGGTGTTTAATGGTCCGGTATTATCATTTATCGCATTTAATCCTATGCCCACATTTTTAATTTGCCAGGGTCCATGTACGGATAAAAACTGGGTAACGGGAGCTCCTTCAATTCCGTTAAACATGCTCCTATAGGCAAGTGTGGAACTGAAGTAGGGTTGTGTGCCTACAAATGCAGGATTAATAATGGCTTTATCAAAAAAATACTCAGTAAAGGTTGGTAATTGTTGCGCATATAATTTATTCACCAACGCAGGTAATGCAATTAAAATTATGTAAAATATTTTTCTCATTATCTGTGTATTACCACGAAACCGTTATAAATTTTATTCTCAGTATTGTTAATGTTTACAACATAGTAATATGTTCCATCCGGTAATTCAGCACCTTTCTCATTTACACCTTGCCAGTTGTTTAAATAAGGTGATGCCTCCCAAACTACATTTCCCCAACGATTATATATCACCACTTTGTTTTGTTTAAAATAATCGATATCCGGAATTATCCAAGAATCGTTAGCACCATCATTGTTCGGACTTATAATTTGAGGGATAGGGCCAGTAATGTCTTTCAAACATTTATCTACTAATATTCTTACCGTATCCTCATCACTGCAAGCTAAATTAAATGCAACTAATTGAAATGTTTCCTCTTTTAACAGCTTAACATATACTGTTTTTCCACTTCCAATTAAATCACCGTTTTCATGATACCAAAAATAACTCTGCCCGCCAGTTCCTGTTAATTCGATACTGTCACCTTTACAAATAGTGCTGCCCATACCAGCATCAGCAGTGGGTAAGGGTTGATCGTCTACTGCTATTACTACAGTGTCTGCAATAGAAGAACAAGAATTTAAGTTAGTAAAAGCCAGATATGTTGTGTTAGTAGAAGGACTTACTGTTATGCTCGGTGTTGTAGCACCGTTACTCCACGAGTATGTTAAACCACTTATCGGTGGGTTAACAACTGAAGTTAATGTGTAAGTGGATCCCAAGCAAATTGCAATGGAATCGTCAACGTTTATAATTGGTTTATAAGTAGGCTTTATTGTAAATCCAAATGCAGAAGAAATTACCGACGGGCATTTAAAATTATTAATTGCAATTAGTTTAATGCTATCTCCGGTATCAAAAGAGTTTGAACTGTAGATGTTAGAAGAACCGGTTTGTACCAAAGTATTATTTAAATAAAAGTTATAGGTACCTATCGAGGGTGGATTTGCATTTAACGTAACATTTTGATTTCTGCAAATTGAATCTGAAGTGTTACGAGTTAAACTAACCACCGGTAATGCAATTACCTTAAATTTAACGGAATCGGTATTGTTGGAGCATCCTCCGGAATTTTCTGCAATTATAGTTAGTAGATTTGGATTACTGTTTGTAGGTATAAAGGTTAAACTTGAGGAAGTTCCGTTTTGAAGTACACTATCATTATAATTAAACATATAGTTGCTTAAGTTGGATGGAATAACGTTAACCGTTATTGAACTTCCTTCACATATCGTGTCTGGCGGTCCTGAAAAATTGAAGTTTAGAACAGGGGTTTGAAAATAATTTAAATTAAGAGTGTCTCCAATTCCGTTGCACGAATTTTCCTTTGGTATTAATACTAATTGATTTGATCCGAATACTAATGGAACATTATTCCAATATGGACTGTTACCTGATTGAATTAAGTTATTATTGAGATAAAACAGATAATTGGAAATATTTTGTGGAGAAGCCGTTACATTAACAGTTGTTCCTTCACAAAGATTAACAGAGTTTGCAGTTGATGTGATGCTTGCGTTTATAACGGGCTGAACAATTACAAAATCGGATTTGCTTACCGAAGGGCAATTAGGTTCGGAGGTGTTAGTTACAGTAACATTAATAGTAGTGGAATTGCTGGCATTTGTAGTATAGGTTAATTGATTTCCATTTCCGCTGTTTTGCCAGTTGGTTTGATAGTTGGAAATATTAAGATTAGATATAGCAGCATTAATGGAAGTATTTTCACAAACAAGTGAATCAATTGATAAGTTGAAATTGATGCCGGTACAATTTCTGGCTACACAAGTAGCTTCAGAGGAAACAGCACTGTTTCCGCATGGAGGAATTCCAAGCGCCCTTACAACTAATTTAATAGAGTCGTTAGCATTTAAACCACTTACTAAATGATAGGTTCCATTACTTCCGGATGATGGAGCAGAAAAAGGTCCACCATTTAAACTAATTTCATAACCATTAGCATTATATACCGAATCCCAATTAAAGTATATTAAATTGGTAGTGGAGGTTGAACAATTAGGTAAGGGAACCATTAAGGGAGATACGACGGTAATATCCAAAAGGTTAGAGGTATCCTTACAAGTACCTTTTGTTGATATAACTTTTATGTTTTGATTATTTAATAAGTTATTAGTGGTGTAATAGGGATTGCTGCTATTTTGAACTAATTGAAAATTATTGAAAAAAGTATAATTGTCGTAACTAAGCGGGCTTGCTGTAAAAGTTACGTAAGAACCCAAACAAGATGAATCGTTGCTTGTGCTGATATATACTACGGGTGTGTTGATTACGTTTACGTTAATATATTTTTTTGCAACCGGACAAGAGGTTTCGATATTATTTTTAACACTTACCTCTATTAAAACGCTGGTATCGGCTATAAATGAATAATCTAAATTATTTCCCGGCAAGTTACCATCCCATACAACACTATAATTAGGTATAGTAATACCTGAGATATTTAAACTAACACTATCGCCTTCGCAAACCGTAATATCATTGCTTTTTATGAAATTGATAGCTGTGCAGGGTTTAGCATAGCATGTTTGGCTAAAAGAGTAGTCGCTATTGCCACAAGGGTTAGTTCCGCTGGATTGAACCACAATGGTTAGACCTGTATTCGGATTTAATCCGTTAACAGTATGGGTTAAACCTAAATTTCCGGAGCTGGGTGTTGTAAAGGCTCCACCATTAATGCTAATTAAATATCCTGTTGAATTAGAAATTGAGTCCCAATTAAATGTTATGCTGTTATTGGTGGTAGTGCCGCATGTAACTTGTGGTGTAGAAATAGGCGGAATAACTTTAATGTTTGAAATTACGGAGGCCGTATCGCTACATCCGTTCGTATTTCCAATTACCCTAATGGTATTAATTGGATTGGTTAATACCGTAGTTAAAAATGGAGATGGACTATTTTGAAGTAATACGAACCCATTGTAAAAGAGATATTGATTATAGGTTGTAGGATTAGCCGTAAAGTTGATAGTAGTTCCGCTGCACACACTGTCTTTATCAGCAGATAATGTTATTTGAGGAGTTTGAATTACTTCCAGAGGAATATTTTTGACAACAGCAGGGCAATTTATTTGTAAACTGTTCTTAACCGATACGATAAGCGTGGTGTCGGTTGTTGGATTAAATGAGTAAGTTAATGTTGTTCCATAATTAGTATTCATCCAATTACTTTGAAAAGAAGTTGGAGTTATGTTTGATAAGGATGCATTTATGCTTTCGCCCTCACAAATTTTAGTTGCGGTGGTACTTAGCTGAAAATTTATAAGATCGCATGGTTGAGCGATACAGGTTGCCTGATTGGATAAAATTCCATTACCACATCTTCCGGTTCCTTTAGGTAGTACTTCTAATTTAACGGTATCTCCAGATGTTAAGCCACTAATGTAGTGCTCCAAACCGTTAGGACCCGAGCTGGAAATTATAAATGATTGTCCGTTAACACTTACTTCATAACCTTCTGCGCCTAATACATCATCCCACATAAAAGTAATAGAAGTGTCGGTTGTAATTCCACAATTTACTACAGGTGCTGCTATTTTCTTAATTAAAGTAACTGAACTTGAGCTATCTGTGTTGCTTTGGCAGCCTTTGTATGTTCCGGTAACATTTATATTTAAATTTGTTTGAATATTGGGTATTACAAGTGTATCCGAACTTCCATTTTGAATGGGTGAAAAACCGTTTAAAAAGGTATAGGAATTCAGAGTATCCGGGATGGCCTTAAAATAGGCAGTATCTCCCTGGCAAATAGAATCACCGTTTAACGAAATTAGCTCAACTTGAGGATTTGGTTTAATTACAATGGGATTATTACTTGTGGTTGTGTTCGAACAGCCATTTAAATCGGTAAATGCAACACTAACCACCTGCCCAGTGTTTAGGGTGTTGGTACTGTATGCATTTGAAATGCCACTTTGAACCTGATTACCATTTACCTGAAACTGATAATTGGTATAATTGGCAGGCTGAGCAGTAAATATTATCGTAGAACCAAAACAAGCTGAATCATTTACATTATTAGTTAAAAATCCAATGGGTAATTGATTAATTTGAATAGATTGAATAACACTATCAGAACAACCGGCTAAACTAACAGAGGAGGAGATGCTAAAGTTTCCAGTATTGGGATAGGAGATTACATAGGGACCCTGATTACTTCCGGAAATTACCAAAGCTCCCGAAAAATTCCAGGAGTAAACAGCGTTGGTGTTAGAAGTACCAGTAAAACTAATAGTTATAGAATCTCCTTTACAGGCATCATTGGGAAATAAAAAGCTTGCAGTTGGCGATTCCTTAACAATAAGTGGACGGGTAGTGGTGTTGGAACAACCCAGATTATTGGTTGCCTGGAGTGTAATAATATATGTTCCGGGAATAGGATAATTATGATTGAGTGGATCTTTTATAGAGACTACGGGAGAATTGTCGCCAAAATTCCAATTCCAAATTGCAATGGAGTCCGATGTGGTGTTTGTATTATTGCTTATTGATGCATTAAAAGGTGCACAGCCTGAAAAGGCAGCCAAGGAGAAATCAGGGTTTGGAGCTCTTTGTGCCGATACGTAATTAATTTTACTTTCGGTGTTTTGGCAGCCATAATCATCTGTAACGGTTAATTCAACCTTATATGTGCCATCCGTTGTATATAATTTGCATGGTTCCAGAATAGTAGAGGAGGTATTATCTCCAAAGTTCCATAAATAGGTAAATCCAGCTCCCTGGTCGGAGAAATTCGTAAAACATACAGTGTCGGTTAGGGCACAAAAAAGGGTTGTATCTACTTTAAAATCTACTTTAGGTTTTGCAAAAACTTTAACGCTTAAAGTTGTAGTGCTACTGTCACCATTTAAACAAAAGGTTTTAAGTTTTACTATATAGGTGGTATCTCTGCCAGCCGTATTAAACGTGTGAATTGGATTTTGAGCCCCGCTGGTGGATGTGCCGTCTCCGAAATTCCAAACACGATTAACGGTAAATCCAGAACTTTGGTCAAACAGTTGAATCGTTAAGGGGTCGCAACCCTCAACAGGGTTTAAATTGGTATTGATAATAGCGGTGCATTGAGCATTCGATTTTAAGGCCAAACAATTCAATATCAGCGGTAATAAAACAGATATTATAAAGTGATAAGGTTTGATTGGCATATTAAAAAAACGACCTTTAAAAATCATCGATTAAGATACTAAAAATGTGGTTTACTGCAAAATAATTATAAAAAAAGCCGGAATTAAATCCGGCTTTTTTTATAATTTTTTTTTAAAAAGGGGCTCTATCAAAAAATTATTGATTTACTACCTCCACATCAAAAATTAATTCTGATTTAGGAGGAATAACGGGTGGATAACCTCTATCGCCATAACCTAAATCGCTGGGTATAATTAAACGGGCTTTCGACCCCACATTTAATTGTTGTATACCTTCATCCCATCCTTTGATAACTTGCCCATTACCCAATATGAAATTTATTGGAGATCCTCTTTCCACACTGGAATCAAAAATTTTTCCATCGGGTAAATATCCTGTATAGTGTACCAAAACGTTCTTGCCCGCTACAGCCTTATTCCCTTTGCCTTGTTCAACTACAATGTATTTTAAGCCGCTTGGCATAGTAACGGTGTCTTTACCCTTTGTATCGTATGGTTTTGGGATTACTTTCTCAATAATATCCAGCAATTCCACATCAAAAATTAAAGTAGAGTTTGGAGGAATACTTCCGGCAGAACGGTTACCATATCCTAGTTCTGCAGGAATAATCAAGGTCGCTTTTTCGCCTTTCTTTAAAAGAGCAATTCCTTCGTCCCAACCCTTAATAACTCGGCCTTTTCCTAAATCGAATTGAAAAGGTTGACCTCTTTTTACACTGCTGTCAAACACCGTATCGTTGGTAAGTTTTCCGGTGTAATGCACTACTACTTTGTCGCCTGCTTTGGGCGATTGTCCTTTTGGGTTGCTTTGTGTAATAACATATTGCAATCCCGATGCGGTTTTAATGGTGTCCATTTTTTCTTTTTTTAATGAAAAGCCGGCCGATTTAAAAGGGCAATAAATGGCACCGGTTAAAACGGCTAGAGCTAAAAGATTTTTAAGGTTAAAAAATTTCATTTTATTTGGCTGTTACTTTAACTAAATTAATTTCAAAAGTTAACGGGGTGAATGGCTGAATTACAGGAGGAGCTCCATTTTCACCGTATGCTAAATTAGAAGGAATAACCAATCTGGCTTTAGTTCCTTGTGGTAAGGCTAACAAGGCTTCATCCCAACCCTTAATTACTTGACCTACTCCGGCCGGAAACTCAATAGGTTCGCCTCTCTCAATTGATGAATCAAAAACCTTACCGTCTAAAAATTTTCCGGTATAATGCACACTTACATTATCTCCGCTTTTAGCAACCGGTCCGGTTCCTTTCTGGTCTATTATTATGTACAAACCGCTTGCGGTTGGTTTTTGAGAGATTTTGTTGTTTTTAAGGAATTCATTAATTAATTCTGGCTCCTTACTTTTATTCTCGCCGCTCATCTTTTCCAACTCAGCCATATCTGCCTGTTTTTTGGCATCAATTTGAGCTTTAGTCATTATATCTTTTAATTGTATAGTAAAATGCAGCTTGCTTCCCGGCTTTAATTTTTTTGGAACTTCGGTACGTAATACTTTTACAAAAAATGAATCGGCACTGGTCCACATTAGTGCACTGTCTCCTTTTGTCATCTTGCTGATACACTCGTCTATAGAGCCTTTGTAAGAGCATGTTGGATATTGTAGCGTAAGCATATTCCCTTCTTTAAATGAATCGTAAAAAACGGTGTCTTCTGCTTCGTATTTAACCTTCATGTATACAATATCACCTTCTTTAGGGGTTTGTGTATTGGCAGGTTCATTTCGATAAATTTTGTAAGGTAATCCACCCTCGCTGGTTTCAAAGCCGGGATAGGGGTTAGAGTCGCATGCCTGCAATAGACCTGCTATACTTAACAGTGCTAAAAATTTGTTTTTTATAGTCATTAGTGCTTTATAATAGAGCGCAAATTTAGTTTTTTTTACGAGTCAATTAAGAAACTTCGTGCGAACAAAGCTTAAATGTGATTATCTACTTTTAAACATTTATAATTAAACCTGTATTAAAGAATAAAAGCGTCTATTTTCACATAACAACGGTCTATATTCTGTATGGTATTATCTATTATTTTGTTTAATTCGAAATGCCTTTAATACACCTCCTTTTTAGCCATATTTAACATTTTTGTAGCCCAAAAGAAATGTTAACTTTGTGGGCTTTGTTAAAACGTTTAAACCTATGAAAATCAGTAAAATTAAACTTTACCTTACTGCTGGATTTGTATCCTTTTATTCCATTTGTTCTTGGGCTCAGGACAATAGTCCGGTATTGATGAACGTTGCCGGAAAATCAGTAACTAAAGCCGAGTTTGAAAATATTTATCATAAAAATTCTCCTAAGGATAAAGTACAGGATGAAAACTCGCTAAAAGAGTATCTGGAGTTGTTTATCAACTTTAAATTAAAAGTAAAAGAAGCCGAAGATTTGGGTTTAGATACTACCGCAGCCTTTAAAAATGAATTGGAAGGTTATCGCAAGCAATTGGCACAACCTTATTTAACCGATACCGAGGCTAATGAACGATTAATAAAAGAAGCGTATGATCGTTTAAAGAGAGAAATTAGGGCGGCTCATATTTTAATTAAATGCGATCAAAACGCATTGCCGAAGGATACCTTGGCCGCATATAATAAGGCTATCGATCTAAGAAAACGTATTTTAAAGGGTGAGGCTTTTGATAAATTGGCTAAGCAATATTCTGATGATCCTTCTGCAAAAGATAATGGGGGTGATTTAGGTTATTTTACAGGATTACAAATGGTTTATCCCTTCGAAACAGCTTGTTACAACACTAAGGTTGGTGAAGTCTCTACGCCTGTTAGAACCCGATTTGGATATCATATCATAAAAGTATCAGATAGTCGCGAATCGCAAGGGCAAGTTCAGGTGGCGCATATTATGGTTAAAATGCCCAAGCCTGCAACAAAAGAAGATTCTGCTAATGTAAAAGCTAAAATTAATGAAATCTACAGCAAAGTAAAGTCGGGAGAAAATTTTGCCGAACTGGCTGCTCAATTTTCCGACGACAAAGGTTCTTCTCGTAAAGGGGGTGAATTGCCTTATTTTGGGCCGGGTAAGATGGTTTTTGAATTTGAACAAGCTTCCTTTTCCTTAAAAAATAAAGGCGATTACAGCGAGCCCGTTCTTACAGCTTTTGGATGGCATATCATCAAACTATTAGATCGTAAGCCAATAGCTACCTACGACGAACTTAAAGCCGAACTCAAAAATAAAATAGCTAAAGATTCCCGCTCATCAAAAAGTAAAGAAAGCCTGATTGCTCGTGTAAAAAAACAAAATGGGTATACCGAAAATTTGAAGGCCCGCGATGAGTTTTATAATGTTGTAGATTCGTCTTTCTTCTCCGGAAAATGGACCATTGAGAAGGCCTCTAAATTAAACAAAGAATTAATTTCTATAGGAACTCAAAAGTATACACAATCCGATTTTGCAAAGTTTATCGAGAAAAATCAAAGTAAAACGGATAAAACACCTACCCAGTCACTGGTAAATAATTTATTCCGTCAGTACTCTGATCAGATCGTTGTGGCATACGAAGAATTATTGTTACCTAATAAATACTTGGATTATAAATTATTATTAAACGAATACCGTGATGGTATCTTATTGTTTGAGTTAACGGATAGAAAAGTATGGAGCGCTGCAGTTAAAGATACTTTGGGCTTAAATGCGTTTTATGAAAAAAACAAGAATAATTATTTGTGGGACGATAGGGTAGAGGCCCGTATTTATAAATGTAAAGACAAAGTAATTGCTGATAAGGCCAAAAAAATGATTGGCAATAAAAAGAAAAATTATTCCAATGATGATCTTTTGAAAGAATTAAATAAAGATTCTCAATTAAATATTCAGATTGAAGCTGCTAAATATTTAAAAGGCGAAAATGATTTAATTGACAAAATGGATTGGGCTCCAGGTACAATGAAAGAACTAACCCAGGATAATCAGGTGATTTTAATATATATAGATAAATTACTTAAAAAAGAAACTAAAACACTCTCTGAAGCAAAAGGATTGGTAACTTCCGATTACCAGAATTATTTAGAAAAACAATGGATCGAAAGCTTAAGATCTAAGTATACGGTTAATGTTAATCAGGAGATATTAAAAACAGTAAAATAATTCTTTAAAGCCAATGTTAAGATTACATACTATATGTGCAATGGTATCATTGGCTTTTTTTGTTTTTATTTCTTCATGTAAAAACAATGGTGATAAATCGGATGGAAAAATTATTGCAAAAGCCTTTGATAAAAATCTATTTCTCGATGATTTATTGAATGCGATGCCGCCTAAATTAAAGGGTAAAGACAGTGCTTCATTTGCTTCTAATTTTATTAATGGATGGGTTAAAAAACAAGTATTAATTCATAAGGCAGAGGAAAATATTACCATTGATCAAAAAGACTTTGAAGAAAAACTCGAAAACTATAAGAATTCACTTATTACATATGCCTACGAACGCGAACTTATTCGTCAAAAGTTAGACACCAATATAAGCGACCTCGAAATTGAGAAGTATTATAATGAGAATAAGGACGATTTTGAGCTTAAGGAAAATATTGTTAAGGTTGTTTATGTAAAAGTTAATAATTCCTCCCCGAAAATTAATAAGGTAGGAGAGTGGTACAAATTAAAAGGGCCAAAAGACCGAGAGCAACTGGAAAGTTTTTGTTATCAGTTTGCCGATAATTATTTTCTGGATGATAAATCATGGCTTCTTTTTAATGATTTACTTAAAGAGATACCTATCAAAACATACAATCAGGAACAATTTCTTCAAAATAACAGGTATATCGAAATGAAGGATTCTCTTTATTCCTATTTTGTAAATATATTGGGATTTAAAATAAAAGACAATCTTTCTCCTCTGGGTTTTGAAAAGGAAAATATTAGAAACATTATGATCAATAAGCGTAAAATGGAGTTAATTGATAAAATGCAGAATGATTTATATAAGGAGGCAGAAAAAAACAATGATTTTGAAATTTTTAAATAAAGTAAAAATTGTATTCTTGTTGCTATGTATGCATAGTAATGGGCTCTTTTCTCAAGAGTTAGTTCTTGATGAGGTAGTGGCTGTAGTGGCAAGTCAACCAATTAAGATTTCCGACATTACCAATATGAAGCGTCAGCTTAAGGAGCAAGCCGGCGAGGAGTCGGTTATTTATACCGATTGTGAAGTATTAGAGCAATTACTTTTTCAGAAGTTACTAATTTACCAAGCTCAGGTAGATTCCGTAGAGGTAACCGAGAAGCAAATAGAGCAAGAATTGGACAAGCGTATTCGTTATTTTACTCAGCAATTGGGTTCTGAGCAAAAGTTGGAAGAGTTTTACAATAAAAGTATTGCTGAAATTAAGGATGAATTCAGGGAAAAAATAAAGGAACAGCTCTTAACACAAACTATGCAGGGTAAAATAACAGCGGGTTTAACGGTAACGCCTGTGGAGGTTAGAAATTTCTATCGTTCTTTGCCAAGCGACAGCATTCCTTTTATAAATGCCGAGGTTGAGGTAGCCCGTATAATGAAATCTCCGCCGGTATCTGAACAAGAAAAAAAATTAGTTAAAGAGAAATTAGAAAAACTTCGTGAACGCATAATTGCTGGTGCCGATTTTTCCGCCATGGCTGCATTATACTCAGAAGATCCGGGTAGCGCTGCTAAAGGCGGCGAATTAGGTTTTATGGGCAGGGGAATGTTGGTCCCCGAGTTTGAAGCTGTTGCCTTTGAACTTAAGCCTGGAGAAGTTTCCCGAATTGTTGAAACACAATTTGGATTTCACGTTATCCAACTTATCGAACGCTTGGGCGAACAGTTTAATTGTCGACATATTCTTTTGGTTCCAAAAACTAGTGGTGCCGATTTGTATAAGGCTCAGCAATCTCTGGATTCTATTTATAATAACCTTTTAAATAATAAAAGTATAAGTTTTGAAAAAGCCTGTGCTCAGTTTTCTGATGATGCTGAAACCAAATACAACGGGGGGTTAATTGTAAACCCCGCCACTGGTAATACCCGTTTTGAAATGAATGAATTGGATCGCCAGATTTTCTTTGCCGTAGATAAATTAAATATCGGAGAGTTTAGTAAACCCTTATCGTATCAAACTCCGGATGGCAAAAAAGCGTATCAAATCTTATATCTTAAAACAAAGACAGATGCTCATCAGGCAAATTTAAAAGACGATTATCAGCGTTTACAAAATGCTGCGCTTCAGCAAAAACAATCAAACGCTGTAAACGATTGGATTAAAAAGAAAAAACGAAGTACGTATATTCAAATTGATGAGCGCTTTAAAAATTGTGTATTTAAAAATTCCTGGTTATAAATGAAAATAATTAATTCCATCTGCATTTTACTTCTTTTAAGTGTTCTTGCCTGTAAAAACAATAAGCAGGTAACCCAACAAAAAAATATTCCTGCCGAGGTAGTTGCAGAAGCACCAAAAGCAGAAGAAAACGCTAAACCATCTGTATACCGCGAATCTAGAGAGCGTAAAATAGACTTGTTGCACATGAAACTTTGGATTTCATTTAATTACCAAAAACAACATGCTTACGGGCAGGCAATTCTTAAATTCAAACCATATTTCTATCCTCAAAATATTGTTGAGATTGATGGCCGAGGATTTGAAATTAAAGACTTAGGACTTGTATCTGCTAAAAATACAAATGCTAAGAAATCCGACATTCCCCTAAAATACACATACGATAATGAAATTATTAAAGTGAATCTTGATAAACTTTACAACGCAAAAGATACCTTTTATCTATTTATCGATTACGTTGCGAAACCCAATGAATTAAAAGAGGGCGGAAGCAATGCCATCACAAGTGATAAGGGTTTATATTTTATTAATCCAGTTGGTGCCGAACCCAATAAGCCCCGTCAAATCTGGACACAAGGCGAAACACAGTCGAGTTCTGCTTGGTTTCCAACCATAGATTCTCCTAATGAAAAAATAACACAAGAGCTCTTTATAACAGTTGAAAAAAAAGATGTAACGCTCTCTAATGGCTTACTTATTTTCTCTAATGATAATGGTGATGGCACCCGAACCGATTATTGGAAAATGGATCAACCACATGCTCCTTATTTGGTAATGATGGCTATAGGGGAGTTTTCGATAGTTAAAGATAAATGGAGAGATTTAGCTGTTAATTATTTTATAGAAAAAGAATACGAGCCTTATGCTAAAGAAATTTTTGGTAATACTCCGGAAATGATGGAATGTTATTCTAAACTTCTGGGCGTTGATTATCCCTGGTCTAAATATCATCAAGTAGTTGTGCGCGATTATGTTTCGGGAGCAATGGAGAATACAAGTGCAACTTTACATGGCGAATTTCTCAATAAAACGCATCGCGAAATGATTGATGGTAATCAGGAGGATATCGTTGCACACGAATTGTTTCATCAATGGTTTGGAGATTTAGTTACTTGTGAGAGCTGGAGTAATCTTCCGCTTAATGAATCTTTTGCTACCTATGGCGAATATTTATGGGAAGAATATAAATACGGCCGAGATGCAGCAGATAGGCATAATCATCAGGGATTAAATACTTATTTGTCCGAATCCAGACAAAAACAAGTGAACATGATTCGTTTTAATTGGGAAAGCAGAGAAGATATGTTCGATTCTCATTCTTATGCAAAGGGTGGTCGCATCTTACATATGTTACGTAAAACAGTTGGCGATGAAGCCTTTTTTAAATCTCTAAACGTATATCTAACTAGAAACAAATTTAAAGCAGCTGAAATTCATGATTTACGTTTGGCTTTTGAGGAAGTTACCGGACAGGATTTAAATTGGTTTTTTAACCAATGGTTTCTGGCCAGCGGTCATCCTAAATTAAAAATAGTACATCAATATTCAGACAGTTCTAAAACATACACGGTTACTTTAAAGCAAAATCAGAATTTAGAAAATACTCCATTATATCGTTTACCCATTGATGTAGATATTTATGAGAGTGGAAAGGTTAAACGCGAAAGAATTATATTTTCTGAAAAAGAACAAACCTTCAGTTTTAAAGTATTATCTAAGCCTGATCTTGTAAATGTTGATGCCGAAAAGATGTTGTTAGCAGTAAAAGAGGAAAAGAAAAGTAAAGAAGAGCTTGTTTTTCAATATAAAAATGCGCCTCTTTTTTTAGATCGTTTAGAGGCTTTAGAATCTTTATCAAAACAATCCGGTAGTCCCGAGGCACAAGAAATTATTTTAGCGGCTCTAAATGATAAGTTTTGGGCAATATCCAAACAAGCCATCGATTTTACATCCAAATTCCCTTCCGATAAAAAAGTTCAGGTTAAACCTCTATTGTTAAATATCTTAAATACTAATTTAAAATCTGCTTTGCGCGAAGAAGCTATTTATAAATTGGCTGATGATCATGCTAGTCCAGACCTGGCTGATTTATTTATTGATAAGTTATATAAAGATTCATCATATGCTGTTCAGGCAGCTTGTTTGTACGCTTTAAAAAAAGTAGATCAAGATAAGGCAATGCAAGCCTGCAAAACGTTAGAAAATGATAAAAACTCGGATATTGTTTTAACTATTGCTGATATTTATAAAGATGCAGGTTCAGCCGAACAAAACGAATTCTTTGTTAAAAGTTTTAAGAGCCTTAATGGATTTAGTCGTTATAGTTTAATTCAGGTTTATTCGATGTATTTAAATAGAATGAATGATGAGACAGTAAACAGTGGCTTGCCTTTAATTGAAGAAACTGCACGTAATGAGAAAACATGGTGGATTCGATTATCCGGAATTCAGGCACTTAATGGTTTAGTAGGAAACTATGAACGTAAGGAAGCAGAGTTAAAAAGTAAAATTGAAGTTGCAGAAGGTAATAAGGAAACGGCACTGGTATTTAAATTAAAGGATGAGCTTAAAGCAGCAGAGGAACAGCGAAAAAAGATTGACCTAATAGTAAGTGATATCAAGAAGGGTGAAAAAGATCCTAATTTAACCCGTTTTTGGGATAAATAGGTTTTTCAATTTTATCTTTAAGTTTTATTTAAATTAGTTTAAAATCCAACGTTCTTTGACTAATTATAAATTTAAACCTAATTATGCAATGGAAATGCAACGAATGGTTGTAAATAGAAGTGCAATTGGAGGAGTATTTGAGTGAATCATCATTATGCCGTTTTTCATCCTCATTATTACCTATTATGTATTTTCTTTTTCAAAACTAAAACAAATTAAAAGTTTTATATACTAACCTACTTTTTCTATAAAGGAAATTCAATAACATATAGTTTATCAGAAATATATTGGATTTATAGAATCTATAATCAGTAATTTAAATTTGAACTAAATATATTTTCATTTTCCTTTTTAATTATTTAAAAATAAATTCAAATCAATTACCAATACTTAAAATAGCTAATCTCAAGTTCCTTATACATTTTATCTCTGCCGTTTGTTCTAAAAATTTCTTCTTTTAATTCGTTGGTAGATTTATATTTAATTTTTTTGGTGGGATGTAATAATTTTTCTTTTTCAGGGTTTAATATACTAACAGAAGTTGCAAAGTAAGTTACACTTCCGTCTTCTTTTGCAAGGCCCAGTATGGCACCTGGCAATCCGTTATAACTTTCCGGCCCGGTGCTGCAAATTAAATCTGGTGCAAACCAGGCATAAAATGTATGCATGCTATCAGCCTGCCAAAGAGCCATGCGGCAGTTAAATCCGCAAATTTTTCTCTTTACATCTGTGATTTTCCATTTTCTGAAGTGTAAACTATCTGAGATATAAACCTCCTCATCCCAAATAGAGCGTTTAGCATATAGTTTATTTTGCTTTAAATTTTGCCATACGGTATTTTTTTCGGTAGTCCACCATAGGTCCTCTCTTATTTCATTTTCAACGGGATAAAAAGCAGAGACGGTATCGTTATAATATAATTCAAAAAAATCAATTTTGGTTTTACCTATCTCAGCAAGATAATCTTTCATCCAATCGCTTTTAGCATATTTTTTTTCCAGATTAGTTTTGCGTTCGTAATTTATTTTCGCTGCTCTAATCTGAGCTCTACCCTGTAAGTTGATGGTTACAATTAGTAAAACACTACTCAACAAAAATTTCATCTTTAGCATTGTTTCCTTTGTTTTTAAATCGATATGTAATATTTAAAGTAAAATAACGGGCTATAATTGTGGTTTTGGAATCACTAATTACATTTCCATAGGCAAATCTATTAACGCTGATGTTATTGTTGAGTAAATCGTATGCATTAGCACTTAAATTAAGATTTTTTTCTTTCAAAAAATTATAAGATACCATAGCATTCCATATTAATATATTTAGATTATATCCATCGCTTCTTCTGGTGTTTACTGTATAAGTAGCTTCAGAAGCTAGTTCAATTCTTTCACCAATGTAGGTTTTTACCGAACCACCCCAATTATAGGTAGTAAACGGAATATTTACATTATTATATAAAGTGGAGTTTGATAAGCTGTAAGTATATCCGCCATCAACGCTAAATTCTATAAAATCTTTTGTAAAAGAGATGTCAGAACTAAAGCGGTAAGAATTATTTACTGTTCGGTTTTTAATATTGTTTATAAAATTGTTTGATAGCGTGTTCGACAATTCTAAATTAGAACTAATAGTTAGTGTTTTTTTAAAAAACGGCTTGCTAAACCAACCACTCAAACTAGAGCTATAGTTGCCGTTAATATTCTCCCAGCGATTTATTGCACGCCCTAATGAATCGTAAGATGTATTTAACGCAAAATCGTTTTGTTTTTGTGTTACATTGGAGGATAAGCCATAGTAAAAATTAGAAATTGGTTTATACATCCATAAATTAAAATTTACATTATTGGTAATGGATTGTTTAAGATTAGGATTGCCTATTGTTAAGTCGTTTGTATTTAGGCTGCTGGGTATGGGCTGAATAAATCGAATATTTGGTAGTTTTGCGTTCATTCGGTAGGAAATATAGATGGAGCTATTGCTTGCCAGTTCATATCTATAGCTTGCAAAAGGAAGAATATTTAGTGCGTTCTGATTGATCACGGAATCGTTAAATAAATTAATGTTTTCTAAATTTAAATTACGAATATCGGCACCTCCTCTTAACCCCATCTTTTTAGTGTTAAATTGTAATGAATTGGATACAGTTGCGGTGGTTCTTAAAGTTTTAAAATTATTGGTGAAGAAAAAATTTGGACTGTAAATACCATTTAGATTTAAATCGTTTACGTTTCTACTCTTCGATTCGTTAGATATACCACCGTTTATTTGAACATTATATTTTAATTTTTTGGTAATCGGTTCTATAAATCTAATTCCGGCATAATGTGAGTTTAAACCATTATCTTCTGTACTTTTTTGGGACTTCTTAATATTACTTATCTCGCCATTAAATTTGTTATTCTGATTAAATGAAGAGCTGGCGGTATATTCCTCTCTGTTTAAAATATAATTAACGATCAGCAGTCTGTCCTTTTTCTTAAATTTTCTTTCCAGTTTACTATCCAGGTTATATTTAATGGAGGCGTCCTTTTTATCATCGCTTGTTTGAGACGTTCTGAATTGTTCGTTGAGCTCAGTAAAAAAATCTTCTTTTAAATTATTGCTGTAATTTCCGTCTGTTTTTCTAATTTGATTATTAAACGTAAGTTCAGTTAAGCTGTCTAGTTTTAGGTTGTATTCTATATTTAGAGCATTCGACTGGATAGTTTTTTTATTTTCATCCTGGTTTCGTTTTGTAAAGCTGGAATCATTAAAAAAGTATTGATTATTGGTTTTAGTTTGTTCAATTAATGAATTATAGCCATAAGTATAATTCGCATTAATTTTTGATTTTTTATTTATAGTTTCATTCAGGTAGAAACCAGCTTTATGATTTGTAGGTAAACCTTCACCATTAATGTTCATATTACCACTCCAATCGCCATCTTCATTTAAAAACATGTATTCGTTAGACAATCCATACTGTTGGATATCCTCCCAGTTGAAGCTGGTGTTTGGTGTATTGCCTCCTTTATAAAAAAGAGAGATTTTATTTTTTCCGGTAAAGCGATTAAATAATGCTTCACCTTCATGAAAATTTTGAGCATCACTGCCGGCAGAGATCTTTCCAAAATATCCCTTTTTTGCCGAGTCTTTTAATTTTAGATCCAATATTTTTTCGTTCGATTCGCCACTATTTTCGTTTGTTTGCTCCGATTTTTTGTCATACACCTGAACACTTTCAACTGCATCGGCGCCTAAGTTTTTTAAAGCAATAGAGGGATCTTTTCCAAAAAACTCGTCGCCGTCTACCAATACCCTGTCAACATTCTTACCTTGAACGGTTACTTTGCCATCGTTTCCTACTTTAACGCCGGGTAATTTTTTTAATAAATCTTCTACAGTTGCATTTTGTCTTACTTTAAACGAATCGGCTAAAAACACAAGAGTATCTCCTTTAAAAAATATGGGATCTGTATAAGCTTTTATTACAATTTCTCTTATTTCGATTGTTTGAGGAGGTAAAATAATTTCGCCAAGGTTATAATCAAATTTATCTTTTGCAGGAATAAATAATATGTACTGATCACTGTATGAATTTGCCGATGCAATTAGCAAAAGGGTGTCGGTTTTGTTAATTTTTAAATTAAATTTTCCATTTACGTCACTTCGGTTAAACGAAACCAGAGTAGAATCGGAAAATTTTGTGGCCATAACTAATCCCCCCGAAATATTAAATCCGGTTAATGTATCCTTTAAATTACCTACTATTTTTACCTCTTGCGGATAAGCCCTAAAAGAAATAAAGAAAAGAGCAATAATAATTATTGGTGTTTTTTGCATAATATTTAAATTCGATAATATTAACGTGAATTTTAAGTAATTATTCTTTCGAACGGGATTATAAATAAAGGTTAAAGCTTTTTATTAGAACTATAATGCTTTTTTTAAAATTAAATTCAATCGCGATTATCTTGTTTAACTAGGAAATACCAATTATTTTCTAATGGTAAATATCCATACTCATAACAAAAATAATAGGTACTTCCTTTAAGTGTTTTTAATAAATGTGTGAAATATTTAAAGTCGAATCCTTTATCTAACAATTTATCGCGGTGAATTTTAGTTTTATTTTCGGGATTAAGTTCCTCCAAAATTCTTCTATTGCGTCGTAAAACATTATTAATGTTTCTAACCAGGTTAGTTGAATCGCTATTTAATTTATTATTATAAGCATTTCTACAGAGGTCGTTGCAAAACTTTTTATCAATTCTGCCCATTATGGGCTCATTGCATTCTAAACATTTCTTTTTTTCCATTTTTTTTAAGTTGTTCAAAACTAAGGTGTTTTTCGTTTACAAACGATTACAATCGAAAATTAACAAATACAAGCGAATAGCAACCGAATAATTTTTTGAAAGCCCTACATCTTTGCACCATCAAATTTTTATAAACTCAAAAAAAATCTAAGCGCGATGGAAAATTTAAAGACGCAACACATGGAAAAAGAAAATTTTGTAACCCTTACCGGTTTTGTAGGCACACAGCCCCTGGTATGGGAATACGGAAACAATTTTAAGAAAACAGAGTTTGTTTTAGGTAGTAAATTGAATAAGGAAGAAAACAAGGCTTCTTGGCACAAAATTATTGCCTTTGGAAAGTATGCTAACTTAACAATTGAGCAGTGCGAGAAAGGTGCTCGTATTTGGCTGAAGGGAAAAGTTGTGAACCGTAAATATGTAAACAAAAACGGTGAGGAAAAAAGTATTAGAGAAATTAGTGTAATCGCCCTAAAAAAGTTGGATAAATTGTCCCTAAAAAATAATTAGGAGGTAACCTCAATCTTAAAAAAAATAAAATATAAAATCTAGAAACAAATAAAAACAATCAAAAATGAAAGCAGAAATCAGAAACAAAGTAGAATTAAGTGGATTTATTGGACAAAACCCAGAAGTAAGGACATTTGATAACGGTATTAAAAAGGCCAGTTTTTCTTTAGCCACAAACGATGGATACAAATCTAAATCGGGTGAGTGGGTTAACATTACCAATTGGCACAATATAATAGCTTTTGGAAAAGCCGTTGAGCAGATTGAGCAAAAAGTAAAAAAGGGCAGCAAAGTTTCCGTAGAGGGCAAAATTAATTACCGAGAGTATACGGATAAGTTGGGAGTAAAACGAAACGTAACCGAAATTAGTGTTTTTCAGGTTCAAATTATAGACTGAATATTTATAAAGTATGGACTGAATATTACCATATATGAACCAGTCTAAAACAAAAGGGCGGCCCATGGGCCGCCTTTGTTTTAAACGCAAAAATTATAAAATAAGATTTTAGTTGTTGTAATTTTTTCTATTCATTTTCTTTAAAGCCAATCATTGTATACATACACCCCTTCTTTAATACTTTTTCATCATCCGAAGGAGGTACATCAAATTGTATATAATAATTTCCAGGCTTTTTAATTTCAAAAACAGGGGCTCTTGTATCACCAACTTTAAAATCGTATTTATAAAGTTCTTTACGTGTTTTAGCTCTTTTGTTCTTGTCGTATATTCCTATTGAAATACCCTGAGGAACATTATCACTGGCAAAAATTAATTTATAACTTTCTCCGGAATAAGCTGTAAAAGGAGTTTCAATGGTTTTAGGTTGCTTACCGTAAATTAGTTCATTATCTACATAAGCATCCATGTTGTAAGGTTTCATTTCAGCTTTACTGGCTTTAACCATAATTTTGCCCGACTTACATTGCGCATTTGCAATTGATGAAAAAGCGATTATAAAAATGATTAGGAATAATTTAAATCTCATTTTAATTGTTTTAATTAATTAACCACTAAATTGCGTAATTCTGTTACTTTGGCTCCTATAGCATTAGTTTCTTGTGGAGTTAGTTGAAAACTAAGTGGCATTTCTTCACCTTCTTCAAGTGGCTGAGCTTTATATCCAGCAGTATTTTCAAACATGGTATTTATCTCCTTTAACTTAGTTAAAACCTCGTTAAATTCAGGTTGCTTAGATTCTGAGTGCTCCTCTAAAAGTTTAATAAGATTTCTTAAGGAAACATGTTGTTCTGAAATTTCTGTGGCTATTTTATCGTTAAATTTAGTTTCAATTGTTTTAGAGGCCATATAAATTGCTTCAATCCAGGCCCCTGAGAAAATACACAAAGCTGTAAATCGTCTTTCATTTTCTTCTAAAAAGGCTTCACTTTCAGTTTGAATAGTTGAGATAATATCAGACAACGTATCTACATTATCAATGTTTTTTTGAAACCGCTCTACCAATGCTTCGGTGTTATATACCGAACCCATTCCAATTTTATCGGCTAAATCGCGAGTGGTTTTTAAGTAGGAAAGAGATAATTGATTTTGAGAGTTTAATAAACAATACGCTAAATCAGTGGCATAAACACCCATATTTAAGGTGAGCTTAATTTCAGTATTATATTTATTTACACTCTCTGCTTTATTTAAAAGTTTGTCGTCGAATTTTAGTTTAGCTCTATGAAAAATTGAGGCAATTTGCAAAGGTGAGGGAAGAATGTAATTAAACGATTTAGAATCCTCAGTCAAACTTTCTTCGGACGTAGTGTCGCTTAGAGAAGAGTCATTTTCACTTTTTTTCTCACCACTTCCACATGCAAACAACAAACTCAATGGCAATAAAATTGCGCTTTTAAGAAGTAATTTTTTTGTATTCATCACATTTTTTTAGATTCTATAAATATATAAATAATTGACTATAAACAGTATATTTAGTGGGTTAATTAAATTATTTATGAAATTTTTCGCATTACTAACATCTATTATCTGTTCTTATTGTTTTCTAAAAGCTCAAACAAATAATGCTAAACAAACCATTAGCGATCTTATGATTGCACAGGAAAAGGCCTGGAACAATGGAAGTATCGATGATTTTATGATTCCTTACTGGCACAGTGATAGTCTTAAATTTATTGGAAAAAACGGTATTCAACGAGGTTGGAAAACTACCTTGGAAAATTATAAACGTTCTTATCCTACACGAGATTTAATGGGTACTTTAACTTTTGATATTCTTTCAATAGAGCTGTTAAATGAGGATCTTGCTTTTGTTACGGGTAAGTGGTTTTTAAAACGAGAAATGGGTAATTTAAATGGGTATTTTACGTTGTTGTGGAGGAAAATGGAGGTAAAATGGGTAATTGTTGCCGATCATTCTTCTTAAGTTACTCCGAAAAACTTAATTCAGTATAATGGTGTTCTACTTCTTGTAAAGTAGATAATATGTCTTGTAAATTATTGCTTAGCACCAGGCGCATTCTAAACTCCTTAAAGTGATCTAATCCCTTAAAATAGTTCGAATAATGGGGTCGCATTTCCAATATTCCTAATTTTTCACCTTTCCATTTTACCGATGCTTCAATATGCTGTTTACATACTTCTACGCGGTTGTGTATACTTGGTTTTGGCAAATGAGTTCCTAAACGGAGATACTGTTTTATTTCGTTAAAAATCCAGGGATAACCAATACTGGCTCTCCCAATCATTATCCCATCAACTCCATAAGTTTCCTTCATTAATTTCGCCTTTTCCGGCGAATCTACATCTCCATTACCAAAAATGGGAATTTGAATGCGGGGATTGTTTTTAACGGCTGCAATTAAACGCCAATCGGCATCTCCCTTATACATTTGTACTCGCGTTCTTCCGTGAATGGTAAGTGCTTTTATGCCGATATCCTGTAATCGTTCGGCAACTTCTACAATGTTTTTAGTTGAATCGTCCCACCCTAAACGCGTTTTTACGGTAACAGGAAGTGTTGTACAATCTACAATGGATTTAGTCATCTCCACCATCTTAGGAATATCCCTTAATAGCGCAGCACCGGCGCCTTTGCAGGCTACTTGCTTAACCGGACAGCCGTAATTAATATCGATTAAATCGGGTTTCGCAGCCGCTGCTATTATTGCGGCTTCTTTCATGGATTCTATTTCGCTTCCAAATAACTGGATGCCAATAGGTCGTTCGCTTTCAAAAATATCAAGCTTCTGTTTGCTTTTAAAAGCATCCCGTATTAAACCTTCACTCGATACAAATTCGGTATACATTAAATCAGCACCATTGGCTTTACATACTGCTCTAAACGGAGGATCGCTTACATCTTCCATGGGTGCTAATAACAATGGAAATTCGGGTAATTCTAACGAGCCAATTTTTAACATAGTGCAAAGATAATGAGCTTTAAGCTTAAAAAAAAAGCCACCCGAAGGTGGCCTTATAAAGAGAAATTTATTATTTCTCGTATTTTTTATAATCGGCAGGAATCGTAAAAATCTTATTATCCAGCTTTTGTTTGGTAATGTTGTCTACTTTAAGCATGCTTCTTAAATCGCGGGTTAAAGAACGTTCTTCCGCTTCAAATGGAAATACACCTTCATTTTCGGGAATATTTAAGAAGTAATAGGATAACTTGTCTTTACGATTTAATGTTTTAATTAAGGGAATAAAGAAATCATATCCGCCCTTAGCAATCCAATATGTAATTTCTGTTTTATCGTCTGCACTCTTAATACGCCATTGTGTACATTTAACACCCGCAATTTCTTTTGTTAATTTAGTTTTCTGTATCTCGGGAGTACCTTTAAAAGCAGGCGCATTGTTATTAGGAACTTCCATATACATCTTACGTTCCGGACTTAAAGCACGAACCGAGTTAATTTTAGGCAACACTAACATTATACCTACAATTTCTCCTTTTTTATTAATTTCTTCAACTCTAACATTACCTTCTTTAATGTAATATTTGTAATGTGTTGTATCGGAAGGAGAGTATTTCCTGAAATCTAAAATACCTTCAAATCCCTGTGCTAATGAAACTGTTGCGCTAAAGCCTGAAACTACAGCGAGTAAGAAGGCTTTTTTCAATAAATTCATCATAATTTAATTTTAAGTTTTACTAATGTACTAATTTTAGACAATTCAAACTAAAAAAATTGAAAAACAAAATTTTAGGTTTAGAGGGTGAAAAATTAGCCGCTGACTTTCTTTTGAAATATAATTATCAGATACTATGCCAAAATTGGCGACACGGCCATTTAGAAGTTGATTTAATTGCTAAAAAGGATGATATATTAGTATTTGTTGAAGTTAAAACACGTAAGAACCGATATACTGGAAGCCCCGATATTACTATTACTCAAGCTAAGCAAGATCGTATTATTAGGGCTGCCGAGCATTATATTGAAAAAAACAATCTGGATATTGAGCTACGTTTTGATGTTATTTCGATTTACCTCGATAAGGATTTAAACCATGATATAGAGTGGATTCAAGAAGCGTTTTAGTAAAGCGATATATCCGTTTAAGGGCATTAATCAAACTTTCATTTTTTACCCTTTTTAAATGTTATATTTGTAATTACATATAACTGAAAATGAGAGAAAAAAGGAGTAGCTCCTCAAGAGGGAAAAACGAAAGAAAAAATTCGGAACGAAGTGGGTTTGGAAAACAGGATGGTAAAAGACCAACATCATCTAAATCGGGTTCAACAAGTAGTTTTAATAAAAAAGGAAGTTCAGATCGTTTAGATAAAGGATTTAATGATAGACCCAAAAAGTCATTTGGTAAATCGGATAATTTTGAGTCTAAAGGAAGATTTAATAAAGGAGTTGATGGAAAAGAAACAAAATCATTTCGTAATAGAGATAATGATTCCAACGTTCGTCCATTTAAAAAGAGATTTGAAGATTCGGGCGATAGAAAGCCTTATAGAAGGAGAGAAGGTGATTCGGATTCCAGACCAACTTCCAAAAGATACGAAGATTCGGGCGATAGAAAGCCTTATAGAAGAAGAGAAGGTGATTCGGATTCCAGGCCAACTTCCAAAAGATACGAAGATTCGGGCGATAGAAAGCCTTTTAGAAGGAGAGAAGGTGATTCGGATTCCAGACCAACTTCCAAAAGATACGAAGATTCGGGCGATAGAAAGCCTTTTAGAAGGAGAGAGGGAGATTTTGATGCCAAACCTTCATCCAGAAAACCGCGCACAAACTTCGGTGATGAAAGACCCTATAAATCCAGAACCACCGAATCAAATTCCGGAAACGACTTTGAAACTTCAAAAAGAGGATCGTCTAAAAAATTCTTTGATTACGACGAAGAAAAAGGATTTGGTTCTAGAAGGGACAGAGACTATGAGGATGATTTTTACGGAGAAGATTCTGCAAATGATAAAACGCCAAAGCGCGATTTTAGAGAAAAAAAACAAGAGCGTAAATCCTTTCATAAAAAGCAGGAAAAAGCAAAAGTTGACGATGGTTCTATCCGTTTAAATAAATATTTATCCAATGCCGGTATTTGCTCGCGTAGAGAAGCGGATACCTTAATACAAACCGGAGTAGTTACAGTTAACGGTCAGGTTATAACCGAATTGGGTTTTAAAATTATGCCGGGCGACAAAGTTGTATACGGGGGCGAAAAAATCAGAACAGAACGCAAGGTTTATTTGCTTTTAAATAAACCCAAAGACTATATTACAACTACAGATGATCCTCAGGCACGCCGAACGGTTATGGATTTAGTAAGAGGCGCATGTAAAGAACGCGTATACCCGGTAGGTAGGTTAGACAGAAATACTACGGGAGTTCTGCTTTTAACCAACGACGGGGAAATAACCAAAAAGTTACTTCATCCTAAACACGGTATTCCTAAAGTATATCACGTCACTTTAGATAAAAATGTTAGTAAAGAAGATATGGAAAGTCTTTACGAAGGCATCGAACTGGAAGATGGATTAACTCGAGTTGATAATATTGCATACGCCTCTGCCAGTAAGAGTAAAAAAGAGGTTGGTGTAGAAATTCATTCGGGTAAAAACCGAATTGTTCGTCGTTTATTCGAACACCTGGGCTACACGGTAGTTAAGCTGGATCGTGTTTCGTTTGCAGGATTAACCAAAAAAGATTTGTCGCGTGGTAAATACCGTTTTTTAGAGGAAAAAGAAATAGGATATTTAAAAATGATTTCATAAAGTATTTGTAAATGCCAATACTGGGAAACATATTAAAAAAGGCGGTAAGCTTAAGAAAAACCCTGGATTCTGTTAATGAACAATTAGATAAGCTTAAGTTAAGGAGAAACACTTACACGAAGCAAAAAGCAGTTTTAAAAAGCATTTTAACTACCGCTGCAGATACCGAGTTTGGAAGACATTACCATTTTCAATCCTTAATACAAACTAAAGATTTTGTAAAAGGATTTCAGAAGATAGTTCCTTTGTTTGATTATGATTTAATTTATGACAGGTGGTGGCATAAATCGGTAAACGGAAAAGAAGATATTTGCTGGCCGGGTAAAACCCAGTATTTTGCCTTAAGTTCCGGAACCAGTGGGGCCGCATCCAAATACATTCCGGTTACCAAAGATCAGTTAAGTGTATTACGTAAAACCGGTGTAAGGCAATTAACCGCTCTGGCCTATTTTGATTTACCCGAAGATATTTTTACAAAAGGTTGGTTGATGATTGGGGGAAGTACCGATTTAAAAAAGAATGCAGGCGGATTTGAAGGTGATCTATCTGGAATTACAACCAGTAATTTACCTTTCTGGTTTAATCGCTTTTACAAACCCGGATCACAAATTTCACGTGAACGCGAATGGGACATTAAAATCCGGAAAATGGTGGAAAATGCTAAAAACTGGGACATTGCTTTTGTGGCCGGTGTTCCTGCCTGGGTACAAATGTTGTTCGAACAAATTATAAAACATTACAACGTTAAAACCATACATGATATTTGGCCTAATTTAACCGTATACATGCATGGGGGAGTGGCATTTGAACCTTATAAAAAAGCCTTTGATAAGTTAGTTGCAAAACCTTTGATATATATTGAAACTTATCTGGCTTCCGAAGGTTTTATTGCCTATCAAACCAGACCCGATTCTGTTGGAATGCAGTTAGTAACCAATCAGGGTATATTTTTTGAATTTGTTCCCTTTAATGAAGATAACTTTGATGCTGATGGCAGAATAAATCCAAATGCAAAAGCACTAACTTTAAAGGAGGTAGAGCAGGGAAAAGATTACGCCATCCTTTTAACTACTGTTTCCGGCGCCTATCGTTATTTAATTGGAGACACGGTTAGGTTTGTAAATCTGGAACGGAATGAGATTATAATTACGGGCAGAGTAAAATTCTTTTTAAGTTTATGTGGGGAGCACTTATCAGTAGATAACATGACTAAAGGATTAAACATGGCTGCTGAAAAACTTAACGTATCAATTCCAGAATTTACGGTTGCCGGTGTTCCGCATGATGGATTTTTTGCGCACCACTGGTATGTGGCCTGCGACGAATTCGTAGATACCGAAAAATTGAGAATACTTATCGATTTGCATTTAAAAGAATTAAACGATGATTATGCCGTTGAGCGAAAATCGGCCCTTAGAGAGGTGTTGTTAACCGTATTACCCGTAAGTACCTTTTATGATTTTATGCAAAAGCAAGGAAAAATTGGGTCGCAAAGTAAATTCCCGCGTGTTTTAAAAGGTGAAAAATTAAACGATTGGTTAAGTTTTATTAAAAATCGTCAATAATTTATTTTGGGAATTTACGACGCTATACTTCATGGAACCGGATTAGGATTATTACTAAGTATTTTAATTGGTCCTGTATTTTTTTTGTTACTGCGCGTTAGTATTGAACAAGGCGCAAAACAAGCGTTGATTTTGGATATTGGTGTAATTGCCGGTGATGTTTTTTATATCTGGCTAAGCTATATTGGCACAGCAGCCATATTTTTAAATCCAACATACTCAAAACCATTAGGAATACTTGGGAGTTTAATCTTAATTATTACCGGTGTAATCCCTTTATTTAATAAAAAACCGAAAGAGCAAAAACCAATAGAATTAAAAGCTACCAATCCATATGTATTAATTAGCAAGGGATTTTTACTTAACATCACCAACCCCTTTGTAATATTTTTCTGGATTGCCAGCACTGGTTATGCGGTAACTACATTTGATGGCGAAGGTTTTTTAATACTGTTGTATTTTTTGGCTTGTATATCAGCATACATGCTAGTTGATTTTTTAAAAATATATGCCGCAGTTAAAATTCGTAAGAGACTTACCCCTTTAATTCTTCACCGAATTACGATTATTTCGAGCATTGGTATTGCCTTACTCGGAACCATAATGATGTTTAGAGTTTTTAAACTTTAGCTACCAGTAAAAACTCGCGGTGTTCTTTCCAGTAATTTTCCTGATGTTTTAAGAGTGTTATTTTAGAACATTTAAATGAGAATTCTATTTTTTCATCTTTATATTTATTCCAAGCCTCATAAAAGGCTGTTTTTTTTAAATCTCTAAAGGCGAGTGTAATGTGCGGATGAAACCCTAAACCCTTATAGTCTGCATTTAAAATTTGTAAGGAAGGTCTAATTTCATGAATTAGATTATTTCTTAAGTAAAAAAGAGATTCGTTTTTTGTCACATCGGCAAAAATTACACGAGGTTCAAAGCAATTGTAATTTTTTATTGAAATATCAAAAGGACTGTATTTAGAGCAGAATAACGTTAAAAATGAATTTATTTTCTCTTCTTCTTTTTCTTTAAATTCAAAGGGCATATGAAGGGTTATGTGCGCCGGAGATCTGAGGGCACCCTTGGTATTATAAAGGTTGTAAAAATTTTGCTTTAATTGCTGGAGCTCAGTTTTAATTGGTTCGGGAGGAACAATGGCTATAAAATATTTTTCTTTTTGTTCAGCGCTCATAAACCCAAATTATAAACTAGATTAATTACATTATTGTTTTGGGTATTTAATAGATAAGATTTAACTCCGCAACTCTCTGCGCCTTTTATATGTTGGGCCGAATCATCAATAAAAATAGTTTCGGAAGCCAATAAATTTTGTTCGTTTAAAACAAATTCGAAAATTTCGGCATGTGGTTTTCTAAGCCCTATTTCATATGAGTAATAAACCTTTTTGAAGCAATTTAAAAATCGATCATACCCTATATTCGTGTTCAGTATTTCTTTAAATGATTGAATATGTATTTCGTTGGTATTGCTCAACAGAAAAATTTGGTAATCTTTATTTAGGGATTCTAAAAATTCTATTCGTTCAATTGGAAAATCAAGGAGCATAGCATTCCAAGCCTCTTTAATTTTTTCTTCATTTAGACTGTAGTTAGATAATTTTATGATTTCATGGATAAAAAAATCGCTGCTAATCTTCCCTGTTTCATATAAGTCGAATAGTTGGTTTTGTTTAGCTTGCGTGAAGAGCTCGTTAAAGTTGGATAAGCCAAATTCATTAAATTTTTTTTCAGTTGCCGGATAATCCAAGTTTATTAATACTCCACCCAAGTCAAAAATGATGTTTTTTATATGATTCATAAACGCTAAACTATAAAAATTGGCCGAAAATTTTTTATTTCGGTGATATTGATTATTTTTGCGCCCTATCAAAACCGATAGAGGGCCTATAGCTCAGTCGGTTAGAGCACCTGACTCATAATCAGGTGGTCCCTGGTTCGAGCCCAGGTGGGCCCACAAACTCAAAAGCCTTTAAAACCGATTGTTTTAAAGGCTTTTTTTATTTTTTAGGCTTTCTGTAAAAGTCCATTTTAAGGCTGAAAATGGACCCAAAAAGGCTGATTTCTTTACCAAAACCGTATACACTTTTTCATTGGTGCCTAAACCAACAAAAATAGGGCATCTTTAAAGCTCATTCTGGACCAACGCAGAAAGAAGAAAATCTACCACTGATACTTAAAAAACTAATAGCGGGAAATTATAATCACTAATTAACAAAAAAGGTTTATCTAACAATAAGCACCACATAAAATTGGAATCTTCAGTCAAATAAAAGTAAATGCTTATTTATATTTTCTGATGTTTTATCAAGCTGTAAGTCAAAACTTTAAAAAAATTAACAACTATATAGAAATTAAATAGCGATTAAATCTATTGACATTAGAAAATTTACGGGCTAAATTAATTTGTTGAATTTAATTTGCAGACCAAATTTTTTATTGGTCGAAAATAAAAGTGGTTTAGTCTAAAAAAATAAACTTTTACAAATTCCGTGCGTAATAAAAATATAAATGAGTATAGCAGATTGATTTTATAATTTACAATGATCTTAAACCTTGAACATATAAATTTCATTTCGATCAGTTCAAATCTTCTATCTGTAAAATCAAGATTTCACAATATTTGTTCTTTTTTTTCAAAAGTTCAAAAATTAATTGCTCTTGCTTTTGCATTAATTCCCGCATTTTTAATCTTATTAAACAGTGTTTCGGCTCAGACCTATTACCCTATGTCTTCAGGAAATTATTATCAAGATTTCGCGGACATGACTAATTGGACAGATAATTATGCGGCTGGTTCAGGAGCGGATAATTGGAAAGTAGCCGCAAATGCATCAGGCTCATCAGTTAACAATGTAGCAGTTTTTGTATCTAACACAACTGGGGGAGTTCAAAGAGGCGCGCAATCATTAATCATACTTGCAACAGGGTCTAATACTGGTGCGACTGATTTATTGTTAAACTTTTCAGGAAGAACGGCAGGAACTTTATCTTTAGATTGGTCAAAAGTTGTCAATACTGCCCAAACATCACCAAGAAGCTCTGATTTAAAAATTCAGTATAGTATAGATGGTGGCTCTAACTTTACAGACATAACAGGCTATACTATTCCAAGAATTTTCAATAACAGTTCAGCTGAATCTGGAACCTTATCATCAATAACTTTACCAGCGGCCTTAAACAATCAAAGTACTGTAGTTTTAAGATTTTTTGTTTGGAACAACGGACAAACAGGGGGATCAGGAAACAGACCTAAATGGCAATTGGACAATATCTCAGTCACTTCAACGGCAATAGCCCTTTCTGCCCAAATCCTCTCAGTAAGTGCTAATGCAACCGCTGCATGGTGTCCTGGTGAAACCAAAACAATTTCAGTTACTATTAAAAACGTCGGCACTCAAGCATGGACTGATGGTGGAGGAAGAGATTTTAACATTGGTGTTAAATGGAATACTAATGGTTCCAATTGGAATGACTATCATGTTAGGGTTGATGCTGAAAATTTAGCTGCAGGTGCTACTGCAACCTATAATCTAACCTTAACCGCTTCAAATGCTACCGTTGGTCCTGTTTATGGAACATTGTTATCTGCCGGAACCAATAGATTAACCTTTGATGTGGTATTAGAGGGTGATTGTTGGTTTGGTTGGAATTCGGGCAGTTGCGGTCCCGGAAATACTGCCTTTACTACAGGAAATATAACTATAAATTCAGGTAGTCTACCCTCACCTTTTACCATATCAGGTCCTAGTTCTCCTTGTGTGGGTACCTCTCAAACTTATACAGCAACTTCTGCTCCTGGTACTGAGACTTGGACATTTCCCTCCGGTTGGACGATTACAGGCGGACAAGGAACTCAAACATGTGTAGTTACCGTGGGGGCATCTACCGGAAACGTTATTTGCTCGCGTTCCAATAGTTGTGGATCTCTAAATTCCTCAAATACTATTGCAGTAAATCCTATTAGCCTTCCTTCACAGCCTAGTGCTATTAGTGGGCCGTCTTCGGTATGTTTGAATTCAAGTAACACATTCAGCATAATCAATACTTCGGGAGTTAGTTACGCTTGGACTTATAGTGGAGCAGGTACCTTAACAGGAAGTGGATCTAGCTTAAACTTAAGTGCAAGTAGTTCTGGTAGTATAACGGTAACGCCCAGTAATTCATGTGGAAATGGCACCAACAGATTACTTAACATTATTGTTAACTCACCCCCCACTAGTGTTAATGCAGGTGTTGATGCTGCAATATGTGCGGGTAGTTCGGCGCAATTAAACGGGACTGCAAATCCTCCTTCCGGTTCTTTTTCTGTAAGCACAGCTCCAATAGGAGATATACCAAACGCTGATCCTATTGGTTATAGTAGCTCTCTGGTTGTTTCCAACTCGGGTTTAAATGCAAACCAAATATCCAGTATTACCCTTAATATTACTCATACTTTTACTGCAGATTTAGACATTACCTTAATTGCACCTAACGGAAGCTTTATTGATTTAACCTCTGACAATGGTGGCTCGGGCGATAATTTTATAAATACTGTTTTTTCTACTTCTGGACCATCCATAACAACCGGTTCTGCTCCGTTTACAGGTACATTTACACCGGAACAACCATTTAGTTCTCTAACCGGCCCTGCTGATGGTACTTGGACACTTAAAGTTGTAGATGATTATGTGATAGATATAGGTACTTTAGATAATTGGAGAATTACATTTAATCCGGTTTATACTCTCAATTATTCTTGGTCGCCGAGCACAGGGTTAAGTGCCAGTAACATTGCTAATCCGATAGCAAGTCCAACATCTAACACCACCTACACTTTAACGGTTAGTAATAACGGCTGTTCATCTACTGATGATGTTAACATTAGTACCCGAAACATCCCTGCCGCAACTGTATCCAATAATGGACCCGTTTGCATAGGCAGCCCTGTAAATTTAATCGCCTCAAATTTAGCACCCAGTTTGCAGGTTGCCCGCTTTACGAATGCTTCAGGACAGCTTATTTCTAGTCCAAGCTTTAACAGCACACAAAACAATCACACCATAGAATTTTGGGTTAAACCAAACAAAACAATTGTTTTGCATCCTCAAACTAACTCAGGTATTTCAGGTCCGCTTAATCAACCTTTAACTGAATACTCTTTGGCCATTTATCCGGAGCATGGTGGAACGAACGGAGGAATCGGCGTTTCTATAGGTACAAATGGCGTAGAGGTTATACAACATGGCGCTTCTCATTTTCCAGTTACCTTGTCTCATGCAGTAAGTATTTCTAATTCAACTTTTACTCACATTGCTATCGTTCATTCGTCTAATGTCCCTACGTTGTATATAAATGGTCAGCTCATTAAAACCGGTTTAAGTTCTCTGCGGCCCACGTTCCCTAGCTGTGGAGTTTCTGGAGGATCCTATGGCTATTTTGCGGGAGATCTAGATAATATTAGAGTATGGAGTTCGGCTCGTACAGCCGCTGAAATTTCTTCCAATATGTATTTAGAGGTCCCTATAAGTTCAACTAATTTAATATTTAATTTACCACTTAACGGTAATACAAATGCTTTAACGGGCGCTAACGCTACTTTTAGCGGATGTACTTTTCCAAATGCCTCCTATTATACTTACACTTGGAGTGGAACGGGTGCTCCCAGTTCATCAACTAACGAAACACAAGCCAGTTCAAGTTTGTTCTCTAATACTAATTTTACTGTAATTGCCAATGCTCCCGGTTGCAATGGCAGCGTAAGCTCTGTAAACTCGGTAACTGTTAATAATCCTACCACGGTTAGCGCTCTAAGCAATGGAGATTGTGTTTGGAGAGGCTCTGCAAGTAGCGATTGGAATACCGCCGGAAATTGGCTATTGTTTAACGGATCTGCTTTTTCGATACCTGCTTCCGCACCTTTAATTTCTTCTCCACCTAATATTATTATACCAGCTTCTAGTTCTATTTGTGGGATTTCAAATTTTCCAAGTATAAATAATGTTAGTACTGCATTTTGTAATAACCTAATTATTGAATCAGGTGCCTCATTAACAATGGGTGGAACCAATGGAGTTGACACATTGGGAATATTAAATGTTTCGGGTAGTTGGACAAACAACGGAACTTTTAACTGTGGTTTTAGTCGAGTTTCGTTCAACGGATCCGGCAATATTTCTATTAATGGAAATTCTACCTTTCATATTGTTAATTTCAACAAGGGTTCAGGTACTTCAAACACTATAGATGTAAATGGAACTATAACTCAATCATCCAATACCGCTTATCTATATCTTCGAAATGGTTTATTGAGAATACAAAGTGGTGGCTCATGGATTAAAACTTCGGCAGGTCCAATAATAGGAGTAAATTCTGGAATTCATGTAAATGGGGGTACGTTTACTCTTAACGGGGCGTCACTAACAAACAATGGTATTTTTAGAGTTAGCACTGGTACTGCAAATATTGGAAATGGATCTGGAAATTCGTTAGTTAATCAAAGCAACTCCAGTTTTATAATAGATGGAGCTGCTACTGTTAATATTGCCAGTAGGTTGGTGCATTCTGGGAGCGGTAGCAGTTTTAATCAGTCTGCGGGTACTTTAAATCTGTGTGTTAATACAAATACATCTAGCACGTTGGGTACCCTTGACATAACTGGTAATAGTAGTTTCAGTATGTCGGGCGGCACCATTAACATTATAAATCCTTCAACGGGTTCTCCTAAAAGCGATTACCGAAATTTAGCTACCACTGTAAACATAACAGGGGGTACTTTGAATATTGGAAATGCTAGCACTGCCGCTGGAAGCAATTTTAATATTGAAGGTTCAATGCCTAACTTAATAATTGATAATACCACAAATCCAAAAACAGCTACCATAACCAATACAAGTTCAGTTATTGGAAATTTAACCAATAACTCTGGTTCTAACTTAATATTAAATGGGTCTAGTGCTTTTAGATTGTCTGTAAGCGGCAACTGGAACAACAATGGGACTTTTACACCAAATACCAATACCGTTAGTTTTAATGGTTCATCAGCACAAAGTATTTCTGGAAATAATACTTTTTTTAGATTACTTGTTAATAATACATCTGCGGCTGGAATAACTCTTAATAACAATGTAATCTGTTCTTCTTCATTAACCTTAACAAGTGGTATAATATCTACAGGAATAAATACTTTTCATTTAAATAATTCTCAGGCGGATAGTTTATTACATATTGTTGGTTCAGCTAGTTTTATAAATGGTAATTTAAGAAGAAGTATTTCTTCTAATACTTCAACCTATGCATTTCCAATAGGTGATGGTACCAGTGTTTCCGATTACAAAAAATGTGATTTAATTAACAGTAGTTTAAACGGCGTTAGTTTTATTGATGCCAGCGTTAGGAGCATTATAGAATCTGGAGCGGAAAGCGATGCGTTTTTAGACACCGTAACTAAAGTTATTCAACTGGGTACACCATTAAGCGATTTTGTTTCTACCGCTGAGTGGAAACTAACACCAAATGCAACACCCTCTTCAGGTTCATATGGTGTAAATCTTTATGTGGCCAATACAGGTCTTAATAATGCTGATGACAATCGTTTTGCTGTAGTTAAGCGAGATGATAATTCGACCACCTACAATGACTGGAATTCTTTTGAGTCCACAACTAATATTCCTGCTCTTGGTCTGTCGGGTAGAATTACAAATGGAGGAACGGGTTTTGCTCAAAAAACAGGTTTTACTTCTTTTTCCAGATTTGGAATTGCTAAGGCAAGGCGTTTTTCTAGTCCCCTTCCTGTTGAATTAGTAAGCTTACTGCAGAAACTGAAAATAAAGTTGTATTACTAAATTGGATAACTTCCTCAGAAATTAATTGCGATTTTTTTACTGTAGAAAAATCAAACGATGGTATTAATTACAATCTTCTAAATAATGTTAAAGGGTCTGGTAACACCAGTAATATTAGAAACTATGAATTGTATGATATGGAGCCATTTTCGGGAGTTTCTTATTACAAACTTACTCAAACTGATTTTGATGGAACTGTTCATGATTATGGAATAGCGAGTGTGAATTTTATTCCTAGAGAAAATTTCTCTATGTATGTTTATCCTACCCTTGCCCGAAATATTAATCAAATAAAAATTAAATTAAGTGGAGAGGAAAATAGCAATGTATTGCTTGAATTGTATGACGTAGTGGGTAAAAAATTCTATGCTAAAAAACACGTATTAATTTCAAATGAAATATATACGTTAAAAGAAGTTGGTAATTTACCTCCTGGAGTTTATTTTGTAAGTGCTACGTGTAATAATGAACACAGTAATTATAAAATAGTAATTGATTAGTTTTTTTTACAACTATAATATAGTTGACTTCATATTTTTTTTCACGACAAATTATTTTTCTAGATATATTTTTATATCCCCAATAAGCTAAATAGCTCCAATAACCGAAGTGTTTTGGCAATTATCTGATCATATTTCTTTTACTTAAACTTTTTTAAAAGGTTTAATCTTGCGGATAACTTTTATCGTTTGTCGGGCAAATTAAAATGTGCTGAAATCTGTTTTGGCTTGTGGTCCTGTTGCAGCTCATTTTATTTTGCTAAGGGTCGGGAGTTTGTCCTTCGTTTGTAGTCTGTTCAATTATTAAAAGTTTGTTTAATAAGGTTCTAGTTAACGTTTTCGGACTTGGCTAAATAGGCGATTTTCATTTAAATCATATTTGGAGAGCCAAATTTTGATTGACTCAAATGTATTTAAACAGTATTAAAGCTTCACTTTTACTAAATCAGTGATAGTGGATGCACTTCTTTTTTATCGTGGTATTGATATTGACTTATTTCAGTTGCAGCAGAAAAGCTAATGTCGGATTAAAGGATTGAGCATTTAAAACATTTGGCAAAAAAATGTTCATTGCTAAAGTGGTATTTCTAAAGAATACATGCATATTATTTCTTCACAAATTTTTGACTGTAATAAGTATGCCCGTCATGGGCTAAGATATAATAGATCCCTGAAGGTATAGACTCAGTAGATAATTGCTTAACAAATGCTGATTTGAGTATGATTTGCCCCAATTGATTGATTAGCCATATCTCACCTTTACCATTTTCCGGCAGTCCATTTATGTTCAATATTGTTTGTGCAGGGTTAGGGTTAACAACTAATGTTTCTTCATCTGCATGAATTTCATTGTTACCAACTGTATTATTGCAAGCCAAATTTGAAAGTAAAATTTGAAGACATGAAGAAGAGTAATAACTCCCATTCCCGATAACCCCATAAATAGCTTGTGTATTGCTGATATTCAATAACGGATTTTGATTCAATATAATTAAGTCAGCACGTTTGCCAATAGTTATTGTACCAGCATTGTTGCCGAAGCCACACTCTTGTAAAAATTGATAAGGTTTTGCCGTAGCTAATGTCAATGCCTGATGTGGACTTAATCCAGCTTCAACATAAATTTCCAGTTCACGATGAACGGCAAACCCAGCCACTGAATAAGGAGTGATGTTGTCCGTGCCAAGCATAAGTTTTGCATTATTTTGATAAAGGCGTTTTAGTAGTTTTTTGTATTCATTAACATTAGAAAACTGCTGAGGATTTGATGTAGTGTTTCGCCAATTATTCAATAATGACGATGGACAAGCATACTGAACATAGGAGGGTTCATTAGCTCTGATGGAGTCCATGTGTTCTTTGTTCCATCTTACAATCAGTGTCGGGCAATTCCACTTACCTTTTGAGATCGTGCTATCTTCTAATGCCTGCTCAATTGGGTCAAGCGTGTCGTTTGGAAGATAACCCCATAAATGTTCAATACACTTTTGATTTGAATTGATGATGTTGGCAGCACC
>Ga0068872_10000286_pt1 | contig 42711 bp, 42 predicted proteins | sample NOAtaG_7_FD_66441 | JGI IMG/M metagenome (GOLD analysis project Ga0068872, IMG submission 66441) | Freshwater lake microbial communities from Lake Erie, under a cyanobacterial bloom - NOAA_Erie_Diel1S_2200h metaG | ecosystem: Environmental > Aquatic > Freshwater > Lake | place: USA: Ohio, Lake...
TGGCTTTGTTGGACAAAGAGAAATCCACCAAAATGTCCAAACGATCAAAACGGTTGACCGCTGCATTGGATGATGATTACAGAAGTTTGGTGCTAAAATGTTAAAAGCGATTTCCCTGCTCCCAACGGAATGGGTGCGTCTAATATGAGTTCAGCGCGAGTTTTACTATGTGAAAAAGATAACATTATTAACGAGGTTCCAATGGGCGGTTGGTTGTTGGGGGAAAACTATGATCGATACACACTTTTGGAAAGACTTGTTCATGACAATCTATCGTTAAAAAAGGAGGTCATCAATTTGGACAAGAAGATGAAGGTCAGTGACTTTTTACAGATTATTAAGAGGTACAATATCGACTATTTTGACTCAAAAAAGATGGGCGCTGTGGCACCTACCGGCAATTCGATAAATGCAGTTCTGTATACTAATGAGAAACTCCAATCTGAAAGTTATTTGCTTGTAAATGACAGCGTAAAGTACTCAATAAGTAACTCCATACTTGCCAATGTGAAGCTAGTGCCATCTACGACTACAAAAATTTGTTTAGTACAAGGGGACACTAGAATTTGTGACTTAATCGAGGCAAGTTCCTATTTGAGTAATTACTGGAAGGTCTCAATAGAAAGTGGCTACCTTGAACTGAGTCGAGAAAAAAAATTAGATGCTCAAAGAGACATTTCACTAATTTTATCCAAGCAGAAAAAATAATCTCTTTTGAAAACGGTTAAAACACCACTTCATCTGTGATTAAGAGTTTATTCCCCTCCAAAGAAGTCCGGTATTTTAAAAGTCTATTTCTTGCAAGGCCACCAGTAGGTGAGCCATCTGAAAAATCATAGGTAGACTGGCAGCCTTTCATAAAAAGACCTGAGCCGTCTACGCTCACAATCGCGTCATCCTCGAATGAACAAAGTCTTTCATAGGCGATGTAGGTGGTCTCGTCTAGCCGATAGATAATGACACCTCTCATTCCAACGTCATCAACATATTGGTATCCACCATCGAGGCGCAGACGTTGGTATTGTGGGTAATTTAGGTTGATCGTAACCGGAGGAAAAGAAGCTTGGGCGTTGCTGTTGTCAAACATCGCCATGAACAATACAATTGCTGCAAACCGCAAGCTACAAGCAGCCACCCATTTGGCATTGAGGCCTCCGCTGATTGGAGTGTTAAGAGCCAATTTATTTTGTGTAATCATAAAAACCCCTTCCTGTTTTTTTGCCCAAATGCCCAGCCATCACTTTTTGTTGCTGAATTCGGCTTGGCCTAAACTTTGGATCTTGATGAAACGCCTGATATAACGAAGAAGTCACCGCAAAATTGATGTCCATTCCTATCAAATCCATCAATTCAAATGGACCCATTTTAAAGCCTGCGTTGCGCAAAAGCACATCGATTTGCTCATGTGCGGCCACCCCCTCTTCCAATAGTTTTAGCGCCTCCACATAATAGTGGCGAGCGACCCTATTAACGATAAAACCAGGCGAATCTTTTACCACAACCGCTGTTTTATTTAGCGATTTGGAAAAATCCATCATGATAGACACTACTGAGTCATCGGTCGAAGTTCCTCGCACAACTTCTACAAGGTTCATGAGCGTTGCCGGATTGAAAAAATGTAGACCCACAAATCGCTCGGGATATTTTAGGCCAGAAGCAATTTCAGTAATGGAAAGCGAAGAGGTGTTTGACGCAAGAATACTGCCCTTGCTGCTATTCTCTAACACGCGGAACAATTGCTGCTTCACGTCTAGCCTTTCCACCACTGCCTCTATCACGAGATCCACTTCTACGTCTTCTAATTTATTCGCTACCGAGAGACGACCCAATATCAAATTCCTTTCACTCTCGCTTATTTTTGATTTGGAGACGGCTTTATCTAGGTTGATAGAAATCGATGAGATGGCCTTTTGCGAAAGACTACTCTCAATATCAAACAACTGAGTTGGGTAGCCGCTCATAGCACAAACCTGGGCAATTCCCTGACCCATCGTGCCGGCACCTAAAACAGCAACTTTTTGAATTTGGCTATTCACTTATACAACCGATTTGAACTGTCGCAAAAATCGAACATCATTTTCCGAGAAAAGACGTAAGTCATTGATGCTATACCTCAACATGGTGATTCGCTCAATGCCCATCCCAAAGGCAAAACCAGTGAACTCTTCGGGGTCAATGCCACCGTTACGCAATACATTCGGATGCACCATGCCCGAACCAGCGATTTCAACCCATCCGCTATACTTACACACGTTGCATCCCTCACCATGGCAGATAAGGCAAGAAATATCAATCTCGGCACTCGGCTCGGTAAAAGGAAAATAAGAAGGTCGCAAACGGATCTTAGTATCCTTTCCAAACATCTCTTTTGCAAAATGATAAAGTGTCTGTTTCAAATCAGAAAATCCCACGTTCTTATCAATGTACAATCCCTCCACCTGATGAAAAAAGCAATGGGCTCTGGCGGAAATGGCCTCATTGCGATACACTCGCCCAGGCATAATGGAACGAATGGGCGGCTTTTGGTTCTTCATCAAACGCACTTGCACGTTGGAGGTGTGTGTGCGAAGCAGCACGTCTGGATTCCCGCCTTCCGGACGGGCAGGCTTCTCCACGAAAAAGGTGTCCTGCATTTCGCGGGCAGGGTGATTTTCAGGAAAATTGAGAGCCGTAAAGTTATGCCAGTCGTCCTCAATTTCAGGTCCATCCGAAACATTGAAGCCAAGGCGTTCAAAAATTTCTATAATGCGATAGCGCGTTAGGTTGAGTGGATGCAGGTTGCCTGTTTTATTAGGAACTACCGGAAGCGATAGATCCTTGGTTTCGCGATCGGACGAAGTGGTATTCTCAATTGACTCCTGAAGTGATTTGAATCTATTCTCAGCAAGTTGCTTAAGATCATTAAGGGTTTTGCCGAGCTTCTTTTTCTCTTCAACTGAAGCCAACTTCAAGTCATCAAAAAGAGACATCAGCTGCCCTTTCTTGCTGATGAATTTTAGGCGAAAGTTTTCTAAATCCTCTTTTGATTTGACCAAGAATGATTCTACTTCATGCTGCAACGCTTTTACTTTTTCTTCCATGGTATTACAAAATGACTTTTTGCGCCTTTTTGACAAAAAAGTTGATCGCCAAACAAAGCACTATTATTGAGGATAAAATTAATGTATCAGATTGGTTTCTCAACAACCAGGCTAGCCCAATGAAAACGAGATTGATCATTACCAGCACGATCACGGTTTTCCCGTGTGAGAAACCAATATTAAGGAATTGGTGATGCAAGTGATTGCGATCAGCTTTAAAAGGCGACTGCCATTTACGCAAACGCAGAATGATCACCCTTAACGTATCAAACACAGGAATGATAACTATACAAATGGCCGTTGAAATCGAGGCCTGAAACTTGGCTTGATGACCAACAGGAAGTTGAAAATTTAAATTGATAAACTGAATGGCCATAAACGAGATAAGAAACCCGATCATTAACGCCCCCGTGTCACCCATGAAAATTTTGGAGGGCTGCCAATTGAAAAAAAGAAAACCTAGGATCGCTCCCGCAAAAGTCATGCAGACCAGACTAAAAACCAATTGATCAATGGAGTAAAACCAAAGTCCAAAAAAGGTAAGCACCACGACCCCGATTGAACCCGCGAGGCCATCCACCCCATCGATTAAATTATAGGCATTCGTTAAGATGATCAGTGTAAAAATACTGATGACCCAGATAATCCAAGTTGGCACAAATGGTAAATCGATTAATCCGTAAGTTGAATTCAGCGTAACATTGTCCAAAAATACAAGCAGCAATACAGGCAAAAACTGGCTGTACAATTTTTGCTTTGGGGTAAGCGCTAGCACATCGTCACGTAAGCCAATCATGAACATGACCGTGAGCGATATGAAAAAATACTTTTGCTCCGACCAATTGATAAGCGAAAGCGACATAAGAAGGGCAAAGATGGCTCCCAGAAAAATTGCCACGCCACCCATAGAGGGTTTGAAGTCAGAATGAATTTTATGGTCACCTGGCGAGTCATACAGCTTCCACTGACTCAGAATTTTGATGAGCACAGGCATCACCAAAAAGGAGATTAAGAATGAAATGGCTGTATATAAAAGCAGGCGTATGATGGTGTTGATGTTTGGTTAGTAAGCTTTTTCACTACCCCGAAGCAAACTTACTATAGTTAGAAAAATTATTCTAATATCTAACCAGAACGACCAATTTTCAATATAGTATCGATCAAGCCTGACTCGGTTCTCCATGTCTGCCAAGTCTTTGGTCTCTCCCCGATATCCCATGCACTGCGCAAGTCCCGTTATTCCGGGTTTTACATAATGACGGGCCATGATATTATTGATCCTGTCAGCAAACTCTTCATTCAATTTGATGGGGTGCGGGCGCGGGCCAATCAGTGACATATCGTTCGTAATGACGTTGATAAACTGTGGCAATTCATCGATACTGCTTTTTCGCAAAAATTTGCCGAGGCGCGTGATGCGGCTGTCGTTTTTTGTGGCCTGTTTGGTGTCTGATTCATTATTGACAACCATCGTTCTGAATTTGATACAACCAAACGGAATATTTTTTTGACCATTTCTTTTTTGAACGAAAAAAACCGGCCCTCGTGAATCCAGCTTGATCAGCAACGCAATGATTGGGATTAGCCAGGAAAGAACTAAAAGGCAAAAAGCGGCCGAAAAAATAATATCGAAAATTCGTTTGACTAATTGATTCCTGGTTTCATCAAGCGGAATAACCGCCACTTCAAAGGCCGGCTGATGATCGTTGTCATCCAACTTCAGAGCACGCTTGCTAATCGAACCTGCATCGATCACAATTTTTACTTGTATGAGGGAGTTCAGTCCAAAATTCACGAGCCGACTCATTTCCAGTTCAGTAACTTCAGGAGCACAACAGAATATTTGATGCACCTCGTTGACAGCGCAGAAGTCTTGCACCTGGTCGACAAAAGATTCTGACAAATCAATATACCCCACAAATCGAAAGCGTTCCGCAGGGTGTACCAAAAAATACCTCCGCAACTCAAAGGCCAGATCATTTCTTCCGATCAAAAGATAATTTCTCACTACTTCTCCAGTCTTCAATTTTCGCACATAAAAAATCGCCAGTTTTGAAAGAAAGAAAATGGGTACAAACACTATGTAAATAGTACCAATCTGAAAAAAACCATAACTTCTTTTGAAGAACAAAATGAGAGAGGTTACCACCATAAGATGTATAAGAAGAAAAACTATCTGGCTTTTGATTATCTTGGGCAGTGTCCAATTCTTTGTGATTCCGTAGGGGTTAGAAACCAACACCAAAAACAACCATGCCAGGCTGGAATAAATAACCAAGTACACACGATTGGCTTCATCAGCTCCCGAAAATCGTGTTAGGTAAGACACCTGAATAGCCAGATTCAAAAAAAACAAATCCGCAAAAAATAATAAGACCCTTACCAAACCAGGCATTGAGTACTCGTTTTAAAGATTACCCGAAAAATCACAATTTATTAACTTTCAATGGTTCTATAGCAGCCGATGTGTCTGGACGTTGTGAAACAAGAATCTGGTGTACCAACGCCAGAAAAACCACACCCTGGTAGCGACCCAAGAACACCTCGGTTACTCCGTACATTAAAAATGGAAAGTATAACAAGATTCCCAATAGATTGCGCTGCGTTACTGAAATATACAAAGGTCTTCCCAGAACTAACAGGAGACTAAACAGGCCGACTAAACCATTCGAAAAATACATCTGAATGAATTGGTTATGTGAGTTAAAATTCTCTTCAGCAAAGTGATTCATTTCATGTCCCCGGTAGTACTCATTTAGCACCAGATTGTAATCTCCTGTGCCAACTCCGAAAAGCGAATTTGTGTTTGCCGCAATGGCAGATTTCCAAAGAGCCATTCGTTCCCAATAATCATTTTGATTACTTAGTGAACGAAATTCAGCGCTTGTCTGAAAAAACAAAACGATACTAAACATGCAGCCTAGCAATATTAAAACTAAAGCAATTGCAAACGATGTTCGTTTCGTCTTCTGCTCTAGCAAATATTTTGAAACAAAAAAGGAAAAGATGAACAAGATACTGATAAATACTGTTTGCCCGCCAGTTAAGAGTAGTATAGTAAAGAAAAAAGCAATCAAACTTACGGTTAAAAGAATCCATCGTTTGGGCAAATCATAGTATAATAGATAGAGGCCATAGGTAATTACAAAAATTAAATAATAAGCAAAATACGTTGGGTGAGAGTCGATAACCTCCGTGAAGTTGTTGAAAAAAAATACGGACCATTGCCCGTTTTTTGAAAAAGAAATGGTGGCATTTACCAGGCAAATCACGCTAGCAGTAAATGCACCACTTGCGAAGGCATAAAACGCATTCGCCAACCTTCCTTTAGAAAAATAACCTAAGTTATAAATAAGTAAAGGCACACCAACCAAACTCAAACTAGTTTCCAACTGACGAAGACCCAACTCAATATCAGTCGAAAATACGAGCCCTATGATTAGGATTAGAAAAAATAAGAGCAAATCCCAGGATTGAACAATAAAATCCTTAAATGCTAATCTGCAGCCTGACAAAAAGAAGCTAACGATTACAAAAATCAAGAGCAACCTAGCGTTCAGAAACTGTGAAAGGGGCATCGTGAAGCAAAACAAACAGAGCAAAAAATGTATTACCTTATTTTTCATCTTATACGAATAAGAGCAGTCTTGCGGCATCAGTCATTTTCGCCTACCGACCTCAAATTAAGTTCAATATCCCCGTCTTTCAATTCGGTTTTAGATGTTTTTAGTGGATCACTACTAAAACTGCAAGCCAGAAAAGACAAAAAATATGAAAAAAACATTACACCCTGTTGCCGTTCAAGCAATGATTCTGTTAAACTGCACAATGAAAACATTAAAATAAAATAAGATAACAAGTAGTTGCTACTCTTGTTTGCTTTGATAGCTATGAACAGAATACACAAGACATAGGAAACCAGACCTAAAATGCCGCTCTCTAGCAAGAATTGAAAATACTGATTATGAGGGTTCATGTCTAATATTGTCTTATATCCCTTGGCTTCATAGCATTCATTTAAATCATTTTGGACATCGCCAATCCCAGTGCCAAGTATAGGATTTTCTAAATACACTTCCCGCACACATTTTAAAATGCTAAATCTAACCCCTATGCTATTCCAGGCATTGTCTCCAGTAAAATAATTTTCAGTATTTACAAGGTACTCAAATCGTGCCCGCGCATCTTTGACACTTAAAATAGTGAAAACAAAAAAAGCCAGCGGTATGATGGCCAAAGCTGCCCCCAACACCCATTTTCTTTTCTTTACAATCAATACCCCTGAGGTACTTACTGCCAAAATTAAAAGAGAAATAATGGCCATCTTACCACCTAGCAAAAACATAAAGAAAAGCAAAAAACAACCAATAGGAATAAGCACAACGGAAAACCAGCTATTGCGTTTTTCGGAAAACAAAAACACGCAAATAAAAATCAAACAAAAACCAAGATAAAGGTTAAAGTAAACATGTGAAATGCCAATTGCGTGATTCGTCATTTCCGTTATGTCAACCATATCAACACCAAAGGGCCCTGGCTTGTTGATTGCCAACGCTAGCGAATAGGCTGCTCCAGCTGTGCAACTCAAAACAAAGGAGAGGAGAATCTTAAAAATCAATTTTTGGTCTATCCTCGTTTTGATAGTACTAAAAATTAATGGAAAAACTAACAGAGAAAGTTTTTTTTCAATAGGAAAAAAACCTGAGCTAGCTGAATACGTTAGCGAGAATACTGATAAAATGAATATTAGGATAGGCATTAGAAAAATAGGATGTTTTAATATTCCACTTCTAATTTCCCCTAAACCACAACTTACCAGCCACAAAATAGTCAGCATAACTGTTAGGAACGCTGATATTTTGATATTGTAAGGAAGCGAGGCTGCCAAAACAATCAGCAATAGTTTGAACACCTTTTCAATCAAAACTTTCATAAATTGCCTTCTTTCAAATGATGAAAATTAATAAAGAAATCCCTCATTTTTTAATTGCAGTCGGTTGTTCGCTGATTTCCATTTTGCTAACGGTACTCTATAGTTTGGCTAGGCTTGGACTAGAAAATGACTGGTTAGAATATATTCGGGTTTTGGGGGCTTCATTGTTTTTTCTAAATGCCTTTGCATTCGTACCAAGCACTTATCGTTCGTTAAATTTTGGTTCGTTCTTTAATATTTTTATGCTTTTAATTATTGCTGTTGTCTTTTTTTTTCTACAGGAAGTCAATATATTTTTTTGGGCCTTGCCAATTATGGGGCTTATCTCTTTTTTACTCCATTTGAGATCTTTGATTTACCATTCTGAATTCGGCAAAGATATTTTGATTTCAGTAATTGTGACTGTTTCCGTAATAGTAATGTCTGTATTTCTATTTGGTATATACTATTCTAATCATTTAAACCCGTACTATATCGAAAACTTAGTCAATGGTGGTTCGGTTGACACCTTGTACCATATAAGTATAGCTCAAATGATAAAGAACTACCAATCTATAACCACTGGATTAGATGGTTTACAATTTATGCATTATCATTTCGGCTCCCATCTTATAATAGGCTCTTTATCAAAGGCCATTGGTATATCCGTAATAGATTTTTATCAAATAGCTTTTCCAATAATTTTTTTTCCCCTTCTTATCCAATCAATACTAAGTTTCTCAACTGACCTGAGCACTATAGGCGATTCTAAGATAAATAGGAACCAAGTTATAATTATCATAGTAATTCTTTTGTCAGGTTTAATTGGTTTTACAAATAATGATGGTGTACACAAATTGAGTATGAGATCTTTGGTAGGTTGGAATTTGATTTATACAAGTGAATCATACTCTATGTCGGTTATGCTTACTCTATCATTAGGCTGTCTTATAGTGTATGTTATCAAAAATAAATCAGCAAAAGGAAATGGCTACTTGAAGAGTTCGGTACTAGGTATATCAGTTTTCACACTTTTCATTGCAATTTCAATTTGCAAAATTTCCTCGGGATTCTTACTTTTTTGCTTAGCCCAATACTTCTTTGTCCGGTTGGAGGCTTACAAAAAAATAGCCCTTATCATTTTGAATATTGTGTTCATTTTAATTTCGGTATGTCTCTATGTTTTAATGAATGACCCTTATGACCCCGAGGGAAATAATGGACAATATTTTCAGATGCTAACAAGTCTTGTGAAAGCGCCTATCTTAACTTTTTTTCTTTTGCACTTCTTTTGGTCATGGCTGGTGATAGTTTTTCAATTGATCTCACTAAAAATTTATAATTTAAAGGATTTGGTCAGCCAATTTCGACAAAGAAAAACACTTTTATCCGAAATATCCATTATCCTTTCAATTTGTGGCTTGATTCCAGGGAATGTCTTAACTTTCAGTGATCGAAACGGAGTTTATTTTTCTGAATTTCAAAGCTGGATTTCTTTGTGCTTTGTGGTACACATTTGTGTTTCAAAAGGTATCGATTCTAAATTTTTAAAAGATTTAATAGAAAAAAACAGGATACTCATAATAGCACTATTAAGCACTGTCTATTTACAGTCTATCTATAATCAATGGATTGATCCATTGGCCTTTTATGCGTTCTTTCCATTTATAATACTTTTTTTTGCTCCGAGTCTGAATAAAATTGAGTATAGGTTACGTGCCATTCTTTTGATAATAGTTTTTGTTCCTCTAGTGAGCGTGATTTTTCATAATACACAAGCGTCCTATGCAGCCTCAAATAATAAAATGAGTTCAGTCAAAAAGCAGTTATTAGGGATTAGTTATAACAGAAATGACTCAAATAAATATATTGCATCATCAACAAATACAATTGAGTATCGAAGAAAAGACTCACTGAACCTTGTAACAAAGATGCTGTTGACATTAGATAAAATGAATGAAGGAGAGAAGAAACTAAGCATTGCATTTGTTAGAAGTAATAACAATTATTTAAAAGTTTTTCCATGTTGGGGTGTTCCATTTATTGTCCCTGCTTTGACAGGCTTAGTACAGTATAGAGGATTAAAAGGAGCAGACGAGTGCAACCATTCTTACTTGGGTCTTGAGCATTATAAAAAGTATGTGTCCTCCGAGCTTGATTCTTCCCTATCTGCTCAAGATTTAGTCAATATTAAAAATCAGGGATTTAGGAGAGTGTATATCCTTGATCTTGATAAGGGAAAATATCAAATCAAGTTTCTAGAGTAAAATCAAATATATTTAGAATCAGAGTAAGCTTGTTCATACTTCCTTGCCATATCCTCTACATTGAAGCTTTTACGAACTAAATCATTAGAAGCTCGGCCGAATAATTTCGTTTTTGTGAGATCGGAAATAATTAGTTTTATTTTGTCAATCGCTTCATGTTCTGAGCTATAAAGATACCCATTGTAACCATTTTCAACTAGGTCAACATTCCCAACGCAGTCACTCAGCAACAATGGCTTGCCTAAATTCATGGCTTCGAGCACCGCAAACGGGAGTCCTTCCCACAAGGCGGTAGAAAGGTAGAGATTTGCTTTAGCAAGTTCATTTATCACCCTTTCCCTATTTACCCAACCCGTTACTTCAATATTTTTAGAAGTTAAGCAATATTCCAACTCTCCCCCTCCAATCCAAACAAATTTAACACCATCTATGTCGTTAAAATTAGATGCAATTCTATTGAACAATATTGGGTTTTTTTGAATGGTAACCCTCCCAGTCGTAGCAATGATTAAATTTCCGTATTTTAAATCTCCATTATTTTGGTAATCAAAAATCTCTGTTCCATTGGATATGTAAGTCGCTGTAATTCCTCTGTTTATCATTTCTTGCGCCTCAGATTTTGAGCATCCAATAACTCTGCCATTCAAATAGTTTGCGAATTTTTCAAGAATAATGTAAACTTCGATCGTAAACTTTCCTACGTCTTTTCTAGCAAAAGCAAGTCCGTTTGGAGTATATATTACGTTTTTCTTTCCCATAAAAAAACATACAACTCTGCCAAGAAATCCGGCCTTTGAAGAGTGTAAATGAATCGCATTTGATTCAACTTTTTTCAGTAATCTGTAAAGTGAAATGGCTGCTTTGAAATCCTTATAAATTTTTACCTCTCGCTGCACATGATTCCAAAACAAAAAATCTACGGATGAATTAGCATTTTTGACTTCTGAAAACCTATTACCAAAAGTCCTCTCACCATATATTACTGTATGATCATGGGCAGGTAAGTATTTAATCAAGTACAAAACAAAATCTGCACTTCCTCCGCTTGATTCAATAATATGAATAATTTTCATTCTAAATACAAGGATTGAATTTTTTCCGCATAATCTTCTATTCTGTATTTACCCGCGTAAGATTGATAACCACGCAGACCGATATTTTTTCTTAATTCAGGAGAACCATATAGTTTCACTATCTTTTTAGATAATCCAATATAATCTTTGGGTTCGAAAAGCAACCCATTAACTTCATCATCTATCAGTTCTTGTGGTCCTTCAATTGCCGTAGCAATCACGGGTAACGAAGCCCTAAATGCTTCAATTATTACAATCCCAAATCCTTCAAAAATTGAAGGAAGAACGAAAACGTCAGCCGCCTCAAAATATCTTTCGGAATGGGCATTCCCAACAAACAAAATAGTTTCATTAATTCCCAATTTCCATACTAATTCCTTAAGTTCCAATTTGAGTGACCCTTCTCCTAATAATAAAACTTTCAGATTTGGTATTTCATTCTTTACTTCGCTTACCGCGTACAGGAGTGTATCAACTGACTTCTGGATTTCTAACCGCCCAACAAATAATAAGCAAAAGTCGCTTTGAGAAATTCCCAATTCTTCCTTAAGCAGATTTTTTTCCTTGAATACAGAACGATCAGCAATCGCGTTGTGAAGCAAGACTATATTGCTCTTAAGAACCCTCAACCTTGTTTTGCAATGATTTGCTACTGCCCTTGATATACATATAACTCTGCAATCTTTGGCTATTGTTTTAAAAAAGATGGCATAAATATGGAAAATCACACGATCAACCCAGTTCCATTTAAACCAAATGTTATGCATCGTGCAAAAGCGTTTAACTTTAATGCCTCTGCATGCCCATAAGCCAATTAAGTCTGCGTGCCCTAGATGAGTGTGAACAACCTCTATATCTAAATCAGTTATGGTTTTTCGGATATTTCTTGCACAATCAAATCGTAGCTCAATACGCATTAATCTGATCAAGGGGTTCAAGTTTGACTGAAAAAGAGGCTCATTCTTAAGGTAGATAATGTAGACTTGGTTATTCTTACACTGTATATTGACCAATTCTAGCAAAAGCTTCTCAGCACCACCATAACCGAAAGTTGTAATAATATGGCAAATTCTCATCTGCGTAAGTAGTAGTCAATAATTTGTCTATCGGGCAATGCCTGATTCCGTTTTAAGCCGATAAAGTAAAATCCTGATGCTCCGTCTGTATCTCTAGGATTTATAGAGGTCAAAGAATCTAAGTATTTAATCCAAAATCCTGTAATACGAGCGAAAAACTTAATTGCAGCACGCATTTTTTCCGTATAACCAAATAATGCAAGTAAAAGGTATTGATATGACCAAGCAAATGACGTGGCGCTACCTGCAGTTGCACCGCTTTTTATTTCATCAAAATACTCAAATAGCTTTCGGTGTCCGGATTTCGAAAATCTAGTAAAATCGTAAGGCCCTCCATGTACTTGCTGCATAAAGGGTGTCTCAGCATATACTAAGCCGTCTGGCTTTAGTACTCTATATATTTCAGAGACACATTTTGTGGGACTAATAACATGCTCCAAGACAGCTTGTACAATAACACAATCAAAACTTTCGTTCTCATAAGGAATAGTATGAGAATCAAAGATGACTTTAGTTCTAGGCCCAAATGATACGTCACTTTCAACAATCTCAATTTTCTCAGAATTCACAAAATCATTCATGCCATCACCAACGATACTTCCTCCAACAATTAGAACCCTCGGTTTATAGGACAAGTCACGTCTCAACAACAAATCTTCCAAAAAAAGAGTGTTTTTTCTCCCAAGATTATTGCCTCCCATATTAGGGGTGATGCGACTGATCAAAGACATTACCTTACCTTTTCTTGATAAATCAAAGAAAAGATTTCGTTGATTAACAAAGTCCTTAAACGAAAATATACTTTCGGATTCATTTAACAAGATTGGAATGCCATTAATTATCGGATAACTCTGTCCACAATATTGACAAAGCCAATTATCCTCAACTATTTGCTCCAATTTCAGCACGCTCTTACACCGTGGGCAGTTCATTCCTTTCAAAATTGAATTTGAGATTATCATTTAAGCATTTTTTAAAAATGAAACCTTCATTCTCTTTGCTATTCTACTTCTAAGGGTAAGACATTCAAAAAAGAAAGAATCGAGTGGCTTGTAATTGAAACTCTTTGCAAGCACGTTCTTGTATTCTGCATTTACTTTTCTTTCATTAAGTAAGTTTTGGGTTTTACTTTCTGAATGTACTCGAAATTTCCCAAGTGTCTTCCCTATCTTCTTAAAAATAAACCCATTAACTAGCGCGCGCGAGAAAAAATCAACATCCATACAATAGTGCAAATCTTCATTTAAGAATCCGACTTTTTCAAACACTCTTCTCCTCCAAAAAACTGTTGGTTGCATGGGTACAAATCTACCATGCATAAACATCCACGCGTCCCACTCTATAGGGTACACATCACAAATCCATTTCCCCCCTGAATCTATCAATTGGTAATCTCCATAAACGATGTCCACTTTAGGATTAGAAATAAAAAAGTTGCGTACCGTCTCAAAAGCTTCTGGTACATACAAGTCATCCGCATTCTGCCAAGCCAAAATATCGCCCGAAGCTAATTTAAATCCTTTGTTGAGAGCATTTGATTGACCACTATCTTTTTCAGAAATGAAAGTGATGTTGTTAAATTTTTTTACGATGCTTAATGTTCCATCGGTTGATTCTCCGTCTATTATGATATGTTCATAGTTTTTGTATGTTTGAACCTCAATTGATTCAATAGTATCTTGTACAAACTGTTCACTATTAAATGTAGGTGTAATAACAGATATCTTCATTTCAGCTTTTCTCAATGTTTAAAGATCTAGTATCAAATAATAAAAGAAAAAAGACAAAAACATCATTGTAACTTGGTTGCGAAAACACAAGGGTGACTAAACAAGGCACATAAATACAAAGTGTTTTCAAACTACCCAACTTATATAATCCAGCAAACCAAACCAATAAATAAAGTACAATCCCAACTAGACCTATTTGGTAGCCTACGCCTATAAGTCCCACAAATTGCTTCGAGTTAACAATGCCAGTCTCACTTGTTTCAAGTCCGTTGTAATAGCCTACACCTAACATAGTGTGCTTCGCCAGTAACTTAGCCGAATTTTCAAAGCTTTCAGATCGATATTGCCCTGATTCTGAAGAAATTTTGCTCAAAAAACCAATCTCGGGGAGATTTGAAAAAGCAATCGCCATCAAAATGAAAAAAAATAGTGTTGATACTATCCTGAAACCATTTGGAATTCTACCTTGGCCGAATAATCTAAGGGCGATATAGCCTCCAATAAAACTCAACAACCCAGACGTTGATAGAGTTAAAAAAGCGCCAATCAAGATAACCAAACGCTTAAGTTTAGCCCTACTAGTTTCAATAAAAAAAGTAACGAAGTAAGCCGTTAGGAAAAAAATCTGAGCCATGCCAGGTTCTCTAAAAATCCCAACATGCCTAGGGATAGAAAGGTTAGTAACATTCAATGCAGACCAGATTCCGGTAAATGGAAAAAATAGGAGATGATCACCTAAAAAATCATTGTATTCATTATTGTAGGATGGGGCTAAGTGACTAAGGTTAGCCACCAGAGGAATTCGAGTGACTTTGAGGCCTAGAAAAAGATAAATTGAATATGTAACAAAAGCTGAGATGCTTAGAAAAAAGATAATGTTAATAAATGATTGTAAAATAAAATTTAAATGCTCTTTTTTCAAAACAAGTAAGAAACAGATTGATGTGCCCAAAATAACAATAACGGAGTTAACGACAACTCTTTTTGTATCAGTCAGAATTAAGCCTTGAAAAAACAAATAGATTAAGAGAATAACGATTAAAAAAAATAGGTAAACAACATTTCTACTAAAAGACCACTTACTTTTACTAGGTTGAATTAACAATAAGATAATGCTAACAATAGTAAAACAAACAAAAACAAATGAATTGAACCGCTCTCCTAGAATAGACGGACGAAAAAGTAAGAGGAGAAGTGTCCAAATGAAAAGCAATACTCTTTTCTTTTGAGAAAGTCCTATTTCTAGTAAATAATGCTCGGTTGCTCGCTGCACTTAAATATTAAACTAGTTATCTCGATAAAATATTCCGTCAACTTGAAGCAATTGACCTGTTAGGAAATCTGAATACGTATTCTCCAACGAATATAATTTAAACCCTTTACCCTCAACAAACTTAACCATATCCCACAGTAAGGTTTCGTCTTTATAGAGTGGCACCAATGACATTTCCAATTTCAGGCCTTTAATCAATGGCAATGACTTTTCTGCTCCATCAATTACCATTTTCTCATAGCCCTGCGTATCGATTTTCAAAAGAATATTGTCACCACTTTTGAAATATTCTTGAAATATTGAATCGAGCTTACGAATTGCAACTATTTCTTGGTTAATATAAATTGATTCAGGTGCACCGGCAAGATGAGCAGGAAGCATTTCAAGTATGGAACTGCTTTGCGAATTTTTTGAAACATTTATAGTTATTTTGCCATCAGTATCGCCAATGGCAATATTTTTTGCGATCCAATTTCTATCACCCTTTCGGCAATTTTCTAAAATTTTGAAAGCAGTTGAAAGAGGTTCAAACGAAACGATTTGTCCATTAAACCCATGATTTCTCATTTCAAGGGCATACTGACCAGTATTTGCCCCCACGTCAAATATTTTATTTATTCCAAATTTATGCAGAGCAGTTTGCCTGCTCTTTAAGTCTCGATCAGGATAACGTTTCACTTGAAGCCCTAAATTTCCTAGAATGCTCTTTATTTGATTTACAACCATGTGAATTTTTTATTAACCTATTAACACTTTGATCTCGTCAGTAACAGTTTTAACTGAGATATCACGCACGCAAATTGGTGTATTATACTTACAATGCCAATTGCAATAAAAACAATCCAATTCTTCTTTTGCTACTCTAAACCGGTCTTGGTTTCCATATGGAAAAAACTTTTTGTAGTGCCCCCCGCCCACAATACATACCAGCGGAGCATTCACTGCAACTGAAATATGCGCTGGCCCGCTATCCATTGAAATACATATACTTGCTTTTGAAATAAGTGCTGCTAGTTGTAAAAGAGTAGTGGCACCAAATAAATTAATTGGCCTCCCTGAACAAACCATTGCTTTAATTTGATCGAACATCCATTTGTCATCTTTTGCCCCGCAGATAAAACAGGGCATTTTATACACATCCCAAATAAAGTCTACAACGGTTGAGAGTTTATTCAAAGGCCATATCCTATAGTTTGCCGAAGCACTTGGGCAAATTACCACAAATTTACCCATAACGTCCTTTTCTATCAATAGCTCTGAACAGTCCAATAATAGCTCATCATTTATACTCAATTTTGGCAGAACATCCTTTGTTCCGGTGTATCCGAGCTGTTCAATCAAAAAAGCATTTCTTTCAATTTCTAATTGCCAAGTATTTGGGCATATTATAAGTTTAGAATAAACACTTTTTTTGAATTTCTTATCCGAATCATATTCATCAGAAACACCAATCTTTTTCTGAGCATCAATTACATAAGCCATTTTATCAATATGCCTGTAGTTTGCTACTAGGTTAACAACTAAATCATATCGTTTGGTAACCAAAGATGCTAAAAATCGAAAGCGATAAATTAATTGAGTGCGAAAAAGAAGTCGATTGACCGTTATCAAATAATCAAATGGCTCTTCGTTGCTGTTGCTAGATTTGATATAATTAGCCACCTCTCGAGTTTCATTAGCCAAAACCAAGGTTATTTCCCACTCGTTTTTGGGATAAAGTAATCTCAAATAACGCAAAACACCTGTAAACAAAATGAAATCACCAATAACATCTGGCTTTAGAATAATGACTTGATTTAAGCCAGAAAAGGTTGGCGGCAATGACTTTGGTCGATGTTTCGCTACAAAATCTATCAAATCCCAAATCAGCCAAGCAAGCTTACTACTAAATGACCTCATATCATGGATTTGCTGTTTTGCCCCTTCTATAGGGATAAATGTAAAAAAGAGTGAACAGCACTCCGCAAAAGACTGCGAGTCCGATAAAGACATTTTCGAAAACGAAGAGGGCAGAAAAAATTACCGTTGGGATCAATGATTTTAAACCGGAAAATCGATCATTATGGTCAATTGCTCGTTTATAAAATTGGTGAATTTGAAAGGGTATTACCAACAATGAGGAAACAATGAGGCCCACGACCAGTCCTATTTGACCGAGTAAATGATATGATAATGGAATCAACAACAACCTAGCAGCGAAAGTAATTACATTGAAAATGGTATTCAGCTTAAAGTTGCCACTGCCATTGAGGAAATAATAAGGTGCAATTGTGCAAGCCATAATAAAGTTTAAAACAACAAACGCATCAATAAAATGGTTTACTTTACCAAATATAATCGGCCCGAGCCAAAAAGAAATAAGTGGGGTTTTTATGAAATAGAAAACGATCAAAGAGAAAGTTACTGAAGCAATAAAAAAAAACTGTACTTCAAAATAAAACACATCAATACGTTCGTTTTGGTGAATCTTTCTTGATACGATGGGGAAAATCCAAGAAATAGAAGCTGAGAAGAAATTATGTATTTGAGTGAAGATTGTTAATGCAACAGAATAGTATGCAAAGGTCTTTATGTCGGATAATGAAACTACTAAAAATTTATCAATTTGACCTGTAAGAATTGACAATACCGACAATGCCCAAGTCCAAACTCCGAAAGAAGCTATTTCCTTAATGTATACTTTTTCATAACTAGGAATGAATTTGTTAAAGCCAGAAAAATTGTACACAAGTCGTGCTTCGACAACTAGGTAGATAAAGCTTACAATGCAAGTACTAACAAAAATTATGATAAGAGAATAGCCTAAGTATGCCAATAAAATATTGACAATTATGATTGAAATTTTCCCAATGATAGAGATTTTAGCAGCCAGATCATACCTTTCAAATCCCTTGAAAACAGCCAGAAAAATTTGCTCAATAAATTTTAAACCTAAAGTAATGCTTGCAATTTGTATTGTAAAGAAAATGGTTAGTCTATGTGCTTTGGGGATCCCGAACAGATCATAGTTTTTAATCAAAAATGAAATTACAAGTGAAACAGAAATAGCGACAAAACATAGAGCAAGGTAAATAGAATATGAAGCCCCTATTATTTTGACTAACCCTTTCCGGTCACCAAGAGCTAAGTACTTCGAAACGAACTTGATTGTTGCATCTCCAAGACCTACGTTAAGTACTCCAATTGTTGCGGTAATAGAATTAACCAACATCCAGATGCCATATAATTCAACGCCCAACTTCTGAATGAAAATGGGAGTTGCAACTATCATCAGGAGAGGATAGATAACAGCTTCTGCTGAGCTCCAAGCCGCATTTGATAAACTCCTTGATTTAATGAATGTTGATATGTTCAGCCTAAGCTCAGCAAGCATTTTATCGAGTTTAATTATGCAGCAGGTTAGCGCAAATATTTTTGAGCGTATACTTCTTGGATACCTTCTTTTAATTGAATTTTATGCTTCCATCCTAAACGTCTAAGGATTTCTACACTCATTAGCTTTCGAGGCGTCCCATCGGGACGCTCACTGTTCCAAACAATCGTGCCTTCATAATGGATAACTTCACAAATAATTTCGGCCAAACTTTTTATCGAAACTTCTTCTCCAGTTCCCACATTGACAAACTGCTCTTCTTTATAATTTTTCATTAAAAAATAAATAGCGTCTGCCAAATCATTCACATGCATAAATTCCCTCAAGGGCTTACCCGAACCCCATACTTCAACGTTTGGCAAGTTATTCATTTTCGCTTCATGAAATTTTCTAATTAAAGCAGGTATTACATGCGACTTTTCTAAATCATAATTATCATTCGGCCCGTACAAGTTCGTAGGCATCGCACTAATGAAATGGCATCCGTATTGTCTTCTGTAATTCTCGCAAAGTTTAATGCCTGCAATTTTCGCTATGGCATAGGGTTCATTGGTTTCTTCTAAATAACCTGACAAAAGATATTCTTCTTTTAAGGGTTGAGGAGCGAGTTTGGGATATATACACGAAGAGCCTAAGAACAAAAGCTTTTTTACTTTATGAACATAACTCTGGTGGATCACATTGCTCTGGATCATGAGGTTTTCATAAAGAAAATCTGCACGGTACGTGTTATTGGCCATAATACCACCCACCTTGGCTGCAGCCAGAAATACATACTCAGGTTTTTCAGTAGTGAAAAAAATCTCAGTCTGACTTTGGTTTCTCAAATCAAGCTCAGAAGAAGTACGAAGCACCAAATTATTGTACCCTTCAGATTGCAGCTTTCTTACAATAGCAGATCCCACCATACCTCGATGGCCAGCTACATATATCTTGGCATTTTTTTCCATTACTCGTGGTACTGAAAAATTTTATGACCACCTTCCTTCAAGTAGTCATCCCGCTTGAATAACTGTAAATCACTTGTCACCATGTCATCGATCAAACTATTCAAATCATACTTCAACTCCCATTTCAATTCCTTTTTTGCTTTTGACGGGTCACCAATTAGCAATTCCACTTCAGTCGGGCGAAAATATTTGGGATCGATTTTCACTACTACTTCACCCACTTTCACTTTTGCTTCTGTATTGATCACTTTAGTTACAATGCCCTCCTCGTTAATGCCAGTACCTTTGAACTCAACAGCAATGCCTAATTTTTGGAAAACCTTGAAAATGAATTCCCGAACCGTAGTGGTAACTCCTGTGGCAATGACAAAGTCATCCGCTTTATGGTGCTGAAGCATCAACCACATGGCATTCACATAGTCTTTGGCATGACCCCAGTCACGCTTCGCGTCTATGTTGCCCATATACACGCTCTTTTGTAAACCGAGAAAAATGCGGCAAGCGGCCCGTGTAATTTTTCGCGTTACAAATGTTTCGCCACGCAAGGGTGATTCGTGGTTGAAAAGAATTCCATTGCAGGCAAACAAATCGTATGCCTCCCGGTAGTTCACCGTGATCCAATAACTATACAGCTTTGCCACAGCATATGGGGAGCGGGGATAGAAAGGGGTTGTTTCGCTTTGTGGCACGGCTTGAACTAATCCATAAAGCTCAGAAGTGGATGCTTGGTAAAACCGGGTCTTTTTCAGCCCCAATATTCGCATAGCCTCTAATATTCGCAATGCTCCAATTCCATCCGCATTGGCAGTATACTCCGGCATATCGAAACTAACCTTCACGTGCGACATTGCACCCAAGTTGTAAATTTCATCAGGTTGCACTTCTTGAATAATTCGAAGAATGTTAACGGAATCGGTCAAATCGCCATGATGCAATTTTAGATGAACATTTTCATCATGCGGGTCTTGATAAAGGTGATCGATGCGATCGGTATTAAACAACGAACTCCGTCTTTTAATACCATGAACTTCATATCCTTTAGAAAGTAACAATTCCGCCAAATAGGCGCCATCCTGCCCTGTGATTCCTGTTATTAGCGCTTTTTTCACTCTTGATGAATTTGTGTAAAATTATAGAATATTAAATCAAACGGTGCAACAAATACCAATCAACCGTTTTTTCTATTCCCGTATCAAAAACCTCCTCTGCGTTCCACCTCAACTCTGTTTCAATTTTAGTTGCATCAATGGCATAACGTTTATCATGACCCGCACGATCTTTTACGAAGGTGATTAACTCCTTGTAGGAACTGCCGTTTTTACGTGGCTTGGTTTTATCAAGCAGTGAACAAATTCGATCGACAATTTGGTTGTTATTTCGCTCATTTCTTCCACCAATATTGTAAGTCTCGCCAGGTCTTCCTTTTTCAAAAGCTAGCGCAATGCCCTTGCAATGATCAAGTACGTACAACCAATCACGTACGTTCTTACCATCGCCATAAATGGGGATGGGCTGCTCGGCCAATGCCTTACGGATGATTGTGGGAATCAATTTCTCTTTGTGCTGTTTAGGGCCATAGTTGTTAGAGCAATTGGTCGTTACCACGTTCAACCCATAAGTGTGGAAATAACTACGCACCATAAAATCGCTACTGGCTTTTGATGCGGAGTAAGGACTATTCGGGGCATAAGCCGTAGTCTCGGAAAACAGGCCTTCCGGTCCTAATGATCCATATACTTCATCCGTTGATACATGTAAAAATCGATTCTTCTCGACACCTGCCTTGAATTGAAAGGGAGCATCCATCCAGGCTTTTCGGGCAACATCCAGTAAAGTAAAGGTGCCAAAGACGTTGGTACGTATGAAGGCCTCTGGTCCTTCAATTGAATTATCCACATGTGACTCGGCTGCAAAGTGGACGACTCCACTAAATTGATACTTGCTGAACAGATTTTCTACAAATGAACGATCACAGATATCGCCCTTTTCAAAAATGTAACGCGAGTGCCCTTCCACTTCTTTTAAATTGCTCAAATCGCCTGCATAGGTTAGAGCATCTAAATTGACAATCCGGTAGCTTGTGTACTTTTCCAAAAAATGAACGATGAAATTGGAACCGATGAAACCTGCTCCGCCCGTCACTAATAAAGTATTCATGATACTAAAAGTTGAAAATTGCTTTCTCTAAAGTTGGATGATTCAGGTCGCGCTGCGAAAGAATGAGGTCTTCTTTTTTCATGACCCAATCTATTTTCAAAGCGGGATCATTGTACATGATACCACCTTCTGCCTCGGGGTTATAAAACTCGTCACATTTATACAAAATTTCTGCTGCCTCGCTCAAAACCAAAAATCCATGCGCAAAGCCTTTAGGCACTAGCAATTGCTTTCTGTTCTCCCCAGATAACTTGATTAGAAATGACTTACCGAAGGTTGGCTTCTTTCTGCGCAGGTCAACCACCACGTCCAATATCTCTCCCGTCAAAACACGCATCAGTTTTGTTTGAGCATAGGGCACATTTTGATAGTGGAGTCCGCGAAGTACCCCCTTCCTCGATTTGGATTGATTGTCTTGAATAAAATGGATATCAATTCCCTTGGATTTCAGGACATCGTACCGATATGACTCCATAAAATAGCCGCGGGGGTCTTCAATCACCTTCGGCTCCAAAACCACTAACCCGTCAAATCCGGTTTCAAAAATATTCATTAGGCTGACTTGATTACTTTTTCATTGGCTACTTTCACCAGGTATTGTCCGTATTGGTTTTTCAATAACGGTTTGGCCAACTCCAATAGTTTCTCTTTGGAGATATATCCTTTGCGGAACGAGATTTCTTCCAAACATGCAATTTTCAAACCCTGCCTTTCTTCGATGGATTCTACAAACGTAGAAGCCCGTATGAGCGACTCGTGTGTTCCGGTATCTAGCCAGGCCATTCCGCGGCCCAATAATTTAACCTGCAAGGTGCCTTCTGCCAAATAGAGTCTATTCAAGTCGGTAATCTCCAGTTCGCCCCGTGGCGAAGGTTTAATGGTCTTTGCTTTTTGAACAACCGTGTTATCGTAAAAGTAGAGCCCGGTTACAGCATAATTTGATTTAGGTTCTTTTGGCTTTTCTTCGATTGACAAGACTCTTCCATGATCATCAAAATCAACCACGCCATACCGGTGCGGATCGTTGACATAATATCCGAAAACGACTGAGCCCTTAGTTAGCTGACTGGCTTGTTCCAGTTGTGAAGAAAAATTATATCCGTAAAAGATATTGTCGCCTAAGACCAAACAAGCCGAATCATTTCCGAGAAAAGATTCACCGATCAAGAATGCTTGTGCCAAGCCATCGGGTGAGGGTTGCTCCCGGTATTCAAGAGTAATACCCAAGTCAGACCCATCACCTAACAAGTTTTTGAACAGCGGTAGATCCTGTGGAGTGGAGATAACTAAGATTTCGCGAATGTTGGCCAACATCAACACCGACAAGGGGTAGTAAATCATTGGCTTATCATAAATGGGCAGCATCTGCTTCGATACCGACTTGGTCAATGGATAAAGCCTTGTGCCTGAGCCGCCAGCCAATATTATTCCCTTCATCTGTTGAATTTTAAACCGCGAATTTACAAAAAGTTATTCGCCCTTTGATTGCCTTAACTGATAGGCTAATTCGATAGATGGCCTTGCTTCTGCTAGTCCAAAACCCCTTCCTGCCAATATTTCGCTATAGCTGTTGGTATGCAGTTCCGTAAAACCATCACTGAACTCAATCTCCATTCCATCCATTTTTAAGGATCGGAAAGTGCGCTTTCCCTTGGCCTTCAGTTCATCTGGCAAATGGTCTTCATTAATGCTCAAAGACCAATTAATGCGGGCCTTTTCTAGTTCCAGGTAACCGGCTGCATGATCAGCTTCATACGCTGAAACCGAGCTGCTTTTTACTTTTCCAAAAACCCACAACAGCATGTCAAAAAAATGGATGCCAATGTTGGTGGCTATGCCGCCAGATTTAATTTCTTCACCTTTCCAACTATGGAAATACCATTTCCCACGTGACGTGATATAGGTCAAATCAACATCAAAAACCTGACCGCCTTTTGCTTCGTCCACTTTCTTTTTCAATGCCTGAATATTGGGATGTAAACGCAATTGAAGGATCGTGTACACTTTCTTGCCCGTTTCTTTTTCAATTTCTGCCAATGCATCCACGTTCCACGGATTCAATACTAAAGGTTTCTCACAAATGGCATCTGCCTGATTACGTAAAGCAAATCGGATATGAGAATCGTGCAAATAATTAGGCGAACAGATGCTGACGAAGTCGATTTTCTGTCCTTGCCTTTTTAGCTTATCGATGTGACGATCAAACCGCTCGAACTCGGTGAAAAAATCCGCTTTCGGAAAATACGAATCCATGATGCCAACACTATCAAAACGATCCAAGGCTGCCAACAGATTATTTCCCGTGTCTTTGATGGCCTGCAAATGTCGCGGTGCGATGTAACCAGCGGCCCCTATCAATGCAAAATTTTTCATTTTGTCTTTGAAACTTTTCCGGCTTTCAAAATATAATTTTCCCCACTTTCAGGACAAGTCGCTTCACCGTTTTTATCAAACGAAAGTTTATGCCCATACTCGCTCATCCAACCGGTTTGCTTTGCAGGATTGCCCATCACCAATGCGTAATCAGGCACATTTTTGGTAACGACTGCGCCCGCTCCGATAAAAGCAAATTGACCGATGTCGTGGCCACAAACAATCGTTGCATTGGCGCCAATAGACACTCCTTTTTTCACCACCGTCTTTGAGAACTCATTTTTTCTGTTGATGGCACTGCGCGGATTAATCACATTGGTAAACACCATCGATGGCCCCAAAAAAACATCGTCTTCACAAATGACCCCGGAGTAGATCGATACATTGTTTTGAACCTTCACATTCTTACCCAAAACTACTTCGGGAGAGATCACCACATTTTGTCCAATATTGCAGTTCTCGCCAATGATACAGCGCGGCATGATGTGTGAGAAATGCCAAATTTTTGTTCCCGCGCCTATTTCGCAGCCTTCATCAATCACGGCCGTTTCATGTGAGAAATAATTCTTGTCAGGCATGGCGAGGATATTCGTTGACAGTCTGACAAATGTACACCAATTCTTCCGAGGTCATTTCCGTATGGATGGGTAACGAGATGACTGTTTTAGAAAGTTGCTCCGTAACCGGAAAGGATCCTATTCCAAAACCAGGCCGCTGATACGCCTTTTGCAAGTGCAAAGGCACCGGATAATAAATCATCGATGGAATGCCTTTGCCCTCCAAATATTTTTTGAAATCATCTCGATTGATGCCTTTTGCTTTGAGCGTGTATTGATGGAATACGTGGGTGGAATATTTTGCTCTTGTCGGTATTTCTAAAAAGGTGCAAGATGTTAGTTCGTTATCGTAGAAATTGGCTGCTTCATTTCTTTTGTGCGTGTATTCATCCAAGTACTTCAACTTCACGTTCAGAATGGCTGCCTGAAGTGTATCCAATCGACTATTGATGCCTATGACGTCATGGTGGTATTTTATTTTCTGCCCATGGCTGGCAATCATCGTCATTTTTTCAGCTAACGCGGAATCATGGGTGAAAATTGCTCCGCCATCACCGTATGCTCCTAAATTCTTGGATGGAAAAAAAGAAGTTGTGCCAACGACACCCATCGTTCCCGCTTTCTTTATGGTGCCATCCGCAAATGTATATTCCGCGCCAAGTGCTTGAGCTACATCTTCAATCACAAAAAGATTGTGTGCCTTCGCAATCTTTAGAATGGGTTCCATGTCTGCACACTGCCCATACAAATGAACGGGCACAATGGCCTTTGTGCGAGTCGTGATTTTGCTTTCAATTTGATCGACATCAATGTTGAAAGTATTCGCATCGACATCAATAAAAACCGGGACTAACCCAAGCAAAGCAATCACTTCGGCTGTTGCCACGTAGGTGTGCACGGGCAAAATCACTTCATCACCATGCTTAAGATCTAATGCCATCATGGCAATCTGCAAAGCGTCTGTGCCATTGGCACAAGGAATTACGTAGGTATTTTGATTTTTAATGGAGAGCGCTTGCGCAAACTCTTTTACTTCTGGTCCTTGAATAAATGCAGATGCTTGTAACACACTTTCGATAGCTGAATCAATTTCAGTTTTAATGCGGAGGTATTGGCTTCGCAAATCAACCATTTGTATTTTTTGCATCATTTGATTCCCCTGATTTGTTTTTCCCATTGCCAGGCGTGTAACAACGAATCTTCCAGGCTCAGTTGAGTTCGCCACCCGAGTATGTTGGCAGCTTTTGCCGGATCGGCATAGATCTTTTCTACATCGCCCGCCCTGCGGGGGCCCACTTCATAGTTTAATGGTATACCTGTTGTTTTGATAAATCGTTTCACCAAGTCGAGTACGGTTACACCGATGCCAGTACCCAAATTGAACACTTCATTTCGATTTTCAAGCGCCTCTACTTTTTGCAACGCCATCACATGCGCTTTTGCTAAGTCCACCACGTGAATGAAATCCCGCATACAACTTCCGTCCGGTGTGTTGTAGTCGTTTCCAAACACCGTTAGCTTTTGGCGAATGCCCGCTGCCGTTTGTGTTACATAGGGAACCAAATTAGATGGGGTGCCAATCGGCAATTCTCCGATCAAAGCAGATGGGTGTGCCCCAACTGGATTGAAATAACGCAACGATACAGATCGCAATGGTTGATTGGTTTGAATGCAGTCTTCCAAAATTCGCTCACACATCTGCTTCGTTGCACCATACGGTGATTCTGCTTTTTTAAATGGAGCCAATTCGTCTACGGGGATGAGATCCGGCTCTCCATAAACTGTGCAGGAAGAAGAGAAGATGATTTCGTTGACGTGAAATTTTTCCATCGCCTTCAATAAGGTTGTCATGGAGCCCACATTATTTTGATAATAGAGCAAGGGCTGTTGAACGGATTCATTTACCGATTTGAAGGCAGCGAAATGAATGACTGAATTAAAATTCTCTTTTGAAAAGACAGTATCCAAAAACTTTTCATCCGTACAGCTTCCCTGATAGCAAACTACTTTTCGGCCTGTGATCCTTTCAATCCCATCCACCATTCGTTTATCACTTCGTGAAAAATCATCCAATACCACCACATCAAAGCCCTGTTGAATAAGCTCTACTGCCGTATGGGAACCAATGTATCCGGCACCTCCCGTTAATAAAACCTTTTTTGAATTCGCCATCTTCTTATAACCTTGCCGAAATCTGAGATCTGTCTAAAAAACCTTTGACATCATAAACGATCGTCTGACCATTTCTGATCAATGCCCAGTCGATTTGTTTGAACTCTTGATGGCTAACCGCCAACACAATAGCAGAATACTTCTTATCCAGTTTATCAATCAACCGGATGCCATATTCATGCTCAACTTCATCACTACTCGCATGTGGATCATAAACTTCAACATCCGCTCCAAAGCTTTGCAACTCTCGAATCACATCAATGGCACGACTGTTTCTAATGTCGGGGCAATTCTCTTTAAACGTAATACCTAGAACCAGAACCTTAGAATTTTTGATGGGCAAATCGTGTTGAGTCATCAATTTGATCACGCGACTGGCAATATGGGTTCCCATGTTATCGTTGATCCGCCTTCCTGCTAGAATCACCTGCGGGTAGTATCCCAGGCTATCCGCTTTGTATGTAAGATAATAAGGGTCTACGCCAATGCAGTGTCCTCCTACCAGGCCGGGCCTGTAGGGAAGAAAGTTCCACTTGGTACCAGCAGCCTCTAAGACTTCGTGCGTATCGATGTTCATTCGCTCAAAAATCAGCGAAAGTTCGTTGACAAACGCGATGTTTATATCCCGTTGGGCGTTCTCAATGACCTTAGCTGCTTCAGCTACTTTGATGCTCGATGCTTTGTGGGTACCGGCAACAATAATTTTATTATAGAGTTGGTCCACACGCTCCGCGATTTCAGGCGTGCTCCCACTTGTAACTTTTTTGATGTTTGGCAGTCGATGTTGTTTGTCTCCGGGGTTAATTCTTTCCGGAGAATAGCCGCAGAAGAAATCAATGTTGAACTTCAGTCCGCTAAACTTCTCCAACACAGGAACGCAATCCTCTTCCGTGCAGCCGGGATACACGGTAGATTCGTAAATCACGATATCTCCTTTCTTCAAAACCTTTCCTACCGTTTCACTGGCTTTGATAAGCGGAGTCAAATCCGGGTTTTTATAAATATCAACCGGGGTGGGCACTGTCACAATGAAGTAATTTACGGATTGAAGTTGTTGGGCGTTTGATGTGAAGGTCAACATTTTTGCAGTCTTCAATCCCTCCGCATCCACCTCTAGCGTTCTATCAATGCCATTGGTAAGCTCAGCAATCCTCTGTTCGTTAATATCAAAGCCAATTACTTCTGCAATTTTACCGAATTCAACGGCCAGTGGCAGCCCAACGTAACCGAGTCCTATAATTCCAATTTTTTCCATTCTACAACTTTACTTTATAGTAATCCAAGTACCAATCAATAAACTTACCAACACCTGCCTCAATGGGAGTAGAGGGTTTAAAGTCGATTTCATTTAGTAAATCCTGAACGTCAGCAAGGGCATCTGGCACATCACCGTCTTGCATAGGCATAAGGTTCTTTATTGCTTTTTTACCTAATTTTTCTTCAATAATTTCAATATACCTAACGAGCTCAACGGTAGCGCTGTTGCCAACGTTAAGTATTCTATAGGGGGCAAAACTTGTTGCCGGATCCAATTGTATCCGATCCCAATCTTTATTCGATTGCGGTATTTTGGGAATAAGACGAACAATGCATTCTACCAGATCATCAACAAAGGTAAAATCCCTTTTCATTTTACCGTAGTTAAAAACATTGATTGGCGTTCCTTCCAAAATCGACTTAGTGAAAATGAAAAGCGCCATATCTGGCCTTCCATAAGGTCCGTAGGCGGAGAAAAAACGTAAGCCTGTCGTAGGTATGTTATACAAATTTGAATATGCATGAGCCATCAACTCATTCGACCTTTTACTCGCTGCATACAATGCAAGTGGATGGTCTACATTGTCACTTGTAGAGAAGGGCATTTTCTGGTTACCTCCATATACTGAGCTCGAAGAAGCATAAATCAAGTGCTTCACTGGGTTATTTCGACAACACTCCAAAATGTTCAAAAACCCTTGGATGTTGCTGTGCAAATAGGTGTAAGGATGTTCGATAGAATGACGCACACCGGCTTGAGCAGCGAGATTAACAGCATATTCAATCCCAGCGGAATAGAACAAGTCATCAACCTGCGATTTGTCACTAATATCCAGTCGTTGAAAAGTAAAGTTTGGATAAACCTTGAGGATTTTTAGGCGAGCATTCTTTAACTGTACATCATAATAATCGTTAATGTTATCTGCTCCAATTACTTGATTGCCTTCTTTCAAAAGACGTTCTGATAAGTGGAACCCAATAAACCCAGCGGCTCCGGTTACTAAAATACGATTATTCACTAAAACAAATTTGACCCAAAAGTACATCAATTCTTATTAGATTTGCAGAAATAATAACAGCCTATACCCATGATTGAAAATCAAAAGCAAGCCAATGCCAGTTCCTCCGATGAGATCGACTTAATTGAGCTTTTGGCGAAGGTTACGCTTGGTATCAAAAATAATTTTAGGTCACTTGTTCTTGCTTTTGTAATTGGCTCACTATTAGGACTTGCTTTCTATCAGTTTGTACCCAAAGTATATGAAAGTAATATGATCATCCAATCTGACATTCTTACCGAATCGTATGGGGAAAGAATCGCGGAAAGCATGGATTTGTTGATCAGGGAACAAAACTTTGAAATACTGGGTAGTCGCATGGGCATAAGCCTGGAAAAGGCGGCCTCTATCAATAAAATAAAAATTGAGAGCGTAAAACAGAAACAAACGAACACAACGGAAAAAGAAAACAATACTTTTTTTATTACAGTCCGTACGACAGACAACACTCTCCTACCTGACCTACAAAATGGCTTGATCAATTACTTGAGAAACAATGAATTTGTAAAAGTGAGAGTAAGGCAACGACAAGACTATTACAAAGCCATGATCGAAAAAGTCGGTCAAGAAATTAGCTCGTTGGATAGTCTTAAAAAGAGATTATTTACCGGCAAACCTATTTATTCAAATAGTGCTGAAATGATGTTAGTTGACCCGACCAATATTTATTCAAAAATTATCGAACTGAATAAAGAACAGATCAACTATAAAAATGGTCTGGAATTGGTGAACAGTATTCAACTAGTAGAAGGCTTTACTATTTACAAAAAACCAGTGAGTCCCAAACTATCGATTAGCTTAACCGCTGGTGCCTCGATAGGGGTCTTTTTTGTTTTGACTCTCATTGCAATAAAAGGATTGCGAAAAATAGTCGAGCTCTCAGAAGAGAAACTTGGAAAAAATTAAAGAACTTCTTAAAAAGGAATTCACCCTTGAGCTTAGGAGAAAATCCGTTTTCTCTGGGCTAGCGCTCTACCTATTCAGCACGGTTTTTATCTATTATCTGACTTTTAATTTGAGGCAAAACCTGATCAGCCCGCTGGTTTGGAGTGCATTGTTTTGGGTGACAATTTTGTTTTCTTCCATTAACACTATTGCCAAAAGTTTCATTGGAGAAAAGAGGGGGCAGGAATTGTATTTTTATTCTTTGGTAAGCCCCGAATCCATCGTTTTATCGAAACTGATTTATAATTTTCTCCTTTGCCTCGTCCTTGCTATGACTGGTTTGGGGTTATTTGTTTTGTTTCTTTTCAATCCTGTAGAAATCCTTTGGACTTTTATTTTAACGATTGTTTTAACATCGTGGGGCTTTGCCGCTTCGCTGACCCTTCTCTCGGGTATCGCTTCAAAAGCAAACAATAGCCATATCGTGATGACAGTCCTTAGCTTTCCAATCGTTATCTCCATTCTTTTGCTTTCCATCAAAATTACCAAGAACTGTATTGACGGACTGGAGGCTAGTACTAACTATGATGAACTATTGACCTTATTGGCAATTAATTGCTTGGTTACCGCAGCGTCTTACTTACTGTTCCCGTATATTTGGCGCACTTAATCGCAAATGAAAAAACAGTGGTGGAAAATAAGTGCTGCTCTCCTTCTGATCTATTCGGTAATGGGTGGCCTGTTACTTGATGTGCCCCGACTGAACATCGTTAATGAAACTATCCGAGCCCTTTATTTCCATGTACCCATGTGGTTTGGAATGGTGGCTATGTTTTTAGTCTCGACTTATCACGCCATTCAGTACTTGCGAACTTCTCAACCAATTCATGACACTCATTCTATTTCGTTTGCTACCGTTGGACTAATACTAGGTCTCTTGGGTATTGTAACCGGTATGATTTGGGCGAACTATACATGGGGTTCTCCGTGGCATGGTGACCCCAAACAAAACGGTGCCGCGATTGCGCTACTTGTTTATTTTGCTTACTTCATTTTGCGTGGATCGGTTGCCAACCAAGAGCAAAGAGCAAGGCTGAGTGCGGTTTACAATGTTTTTGCTTTTGCTGCTATGATTCCTCTAATATTCATCATTCCAAGAATGACCAGCTCCATGCATCCGGGAAGCGGTGGAAATCCGGGTTTTAATATGTACGACTTAGACAGCAAAATGAGAATGGTCTTTTATCCGGCTGTCATTGGCTGGATTGCCATGGGAACATGGATTGCTTCGCTACTTGTTCGAACCCACCTGTTAACCGAAAAACTTGAAGACCTTGAAGATGAACAAAATAGTTAAAATTTGTTTGGCATTGTCGGTAAGTCCATTAACCCTTCTAGCACAAGAGGTAGAAATGGCTGATAGCTTACGCTCAAGCGGCAAAATTTATGTAGTGGTCGCCATCGTGCTTGTGATCTTGTTGGGGCTAATTGGGTATTTAATATCCTTAGACCGTAAAGTTTCTCGTTTAGAAAAACGACTCCCCGAGGCGAAAAAATAGGCAAATCCTCATTTACGTTTGCTTGCTGCTTTTTGCTATTACCTGTCCTACTTTTTTAGTTAAAATTCTGCCGTGCGACTTGGTTTTGGATTAGCTTTGTCGTTGAAAAGGTCTGATCTATGAAAAAGTCGCATATTTTGGCAATTGGAGTGATCGCAGTGGCAATTGTTATTATAATCTCTACCGCGGGAGATGCTAGTACGTATGTCAATTTCGAGCAGGCTTACCAACTCGCCTCTACTGGAAGTTCTACCCAAGTTCACGTGGTGGGTCAGTTGCCCAAAGACGGGGCTGGGCAGGTCGTGGGTATCGAAAAAAGTACTGATAACCTTTCCTTTTCCTTCCTATTATTAGATGACAATAACAAAGAACAAAAAGTCTTTTACAACGAACCGATGCCTCCTGACTTTCTGCGCTCTGAAAAAGTGGTGGTGATCGGAAACTATCAAAACAGTCAATTCATTGCAAAAAAGATCTTACTGAAGTGTCCTTCAAAATATCAAGAACAGAAGTTGAATGCCGGTGTTTAATTTGAAGATTGACTTCGTTCGACTAGGTACATTTTCAAATTATTTCATTTTCAAATTTTCAAATTGATGCATTACTTCATTGGCAACCTAGGCCATCTTCTGGTTATCACTGCTTTTGTTACTTCATTGCTAAGTGCATTTGCCTATTGGAAAGCTACTACACAAAAAGAAATTGAAGGCAAGAACTCTTGGCTAATTAATGCCAGGTTCGCTTTTGTTGCCCACGTACTCGGAGTCTTTGGAGTCGTTGCTGTTTTGTTTACGATCATCTATAAACATTATTTTGAATACCATTATGCCTACGCTCATTCCTCATTGCACCTGCCAGGGCAATATATGCTTTCCTGTTATTGGGAAGGGCAAGAGGGCAGTTTTTTGCTTTGGATGTTTTGGCACGCGATTATTGGACTGATTCTTATTAAAACCCAGAAAAGCTGGGAGGCTCCAACAATGGTCGTCTTTACGTTGGTTCAGGCTTTTTTGGCTTCTATGATTCTGGGCGTTGTTATTCCGGGCATCGATCTCAAATTAGGCAGCTCTCCGTTCATCTTGCTGCGCGATGCCATGGATGACCCCATTTTCAAATTACAACCCGACTTCATTCCGAAAGACGGAAATGGATTAAATGCTTTGCTCCAAAACTATTGGATGGTGATCCACCCTCCTACACTGTTTCTTGGATATGCACTCACACTTCCCCCCTTCGCATTTTGCATCGCAGGGTTATGGCAAAAAAAATATGTGGAGTGGGTAAAGCCGGCATTGCCTTGGTCACTGCTGGGTGGTGGCATTTTGGGGTTAGGCATTCTAATGGGTGGCTATTGGGCTTATGAAACTTTAAATTTTGGAGGCTATTGGAATTGGGATCCTGTTGAAAATGCAGTGTATGTGCCGTGGTTGATTTTGATCGCTTCCATCCATACCATGATCACCTACAAAAACAGTAAGACTGCCCTTAAGAGCTCAATCATTCTGGTCATTGCCGTTTTCCTATTATTGCTTTACGCCACGTTCCTTGTGCGCAGTGGAATCTTAGGCGATGCCTCTGTTCATGCATTTACCGACCTCGGGCTTTCCGGGCAACTATTGATTTACCTTCTGTTCTTTACGCTGGGAGCCATCGTGTTGGCTATCATTCGTTGGAAAGAAATTCCGTCATCTGAAAAAGAAGTATCCACCTACTCGCGAGAGTTCTGGATTTTTCTTGGCGCCACTACATTATGCCTGATGGGTTTTCAGGTATTGTTGCCAACATCCATTCCAGTTTACAACAAGATCATTGAGATCTTTGGGGGAGCGTCCAATTTAGCGCCTCCCGCCAATCAAATTGAATTCTATTCAAAGTTTCAGTTGTGGTTTGGCGTAGCGGTAGCGCTCATCTCAGGAACGGGTCAATTTTTTTGGTGGAAGAAGATAGACAAAGAGAAACTAAAACAGGAAATGTTGACCCCTCTTCTGATAACATTGCTCCTCTTTGCCTTTACAATCGCTATTGCCAAGGTTTACAATCCCGCCTACTTGATTTTAACGCTGGCAGGGCTCTATCTCATCGTATCAAATTTCAAGGTATTATTTACGCTGGCTAAACTAAATCCAAAGTTATCGGGCGGTGCTGTCGCTCACATCGGTATTGGTATGATGCTCATTGGAGTAATGTTCTCCGCGGGTTACTCAAAAGTAGTTTCGTTGAACAACACAGGAATGTTGATCTCAAAAGAATTACCGACAGAGTTCAATCGCGACAACCTCCTCCTTTTTATCAACGAACCGAGGTCAATGGCGGGTTATGACATCGAATACAGAGGCGAGCGACTAGAACCCAGACAAAAAAGCGGTTTCATTAGTAAAAATGATGTTGAGCTTACGCTCGATCCGTTCAAAGTCGTGGCACTCAAAGACATTATTTTTCAAAATGAAAAGCTCTACAATGCAAAAGATACCATCGAGATTTTTCCCGAAAACACATTTTATGAGATTGAGCTTCGCAGAGACGGAAAATTAGCAGCCTCGCTCTTTCCACGCGTCCAAATAAATCCAGCAATGGGTGGGTTCATCGCCTCCCCTGACATCAAAAGAAAATTCAGCCGGGACTTATACACACACGTTTCTTTACCTATGAATCGCGAGGAAGAGCCTGAGTGGGGGAAACTGGAAGAAGTGAAAGTAAAAATTGGGGAAGAATTTTTTATCAACTCAAAATACAGTACTACGCTTGAGGAGATTAGGCGTGTTGACGAGATTGAAGGTGTGAAGCTCGCTGCTGAAGATGTGGCTGTTCAGGCGATGATCAAAGTGCAAGGGGAGCATGAACCCTACACGGTCAGCCCGTTTTTCCTGATCAAGAACAAAAGCCAAGTAGGGCGCCTGCCTGCTGAAATAAACGATTTAGGAATTAAAATCACTCTGTTAAACATACTTCCTGAAACAAACGAATTTCTACTAGGTATCAACGCCCGACAAAAAGATTGGGTAGTTATCAAAGCACTAGAAAAACCGCTCATCAACGTGTTGTGGGTTGGCACATTTGTCTTGATGATTGGATTTGGAATGGCGATGGTGAGAAGATTCAAAGAATAATTTGAAGATTTGAAAATGAAACAATTGAAAAATGGCTAAACCAAAAAACAAAGAATCAAAGAAAGTAGCCTCAAAAGTAAAACTGAGTCTGGCGGAAGCAAAAAAATCTGCTTATATCCTTATCGATAAATGGCAGACGCAAAAGTATGAGAATTGAAAATCAGAGAGCCGTAATTTTCAAATCTTCAAATCAGCTAATTTTCAAATTACCTCAGCAACTCCCTCGATATAACCATTTTCTGAATCTCAGTGGTTCCTTCATATATCTGAGTGATCTTCGCATCGCGCATCAAGCGTTCCACATGAAATTCTTTTACATATCCATAGCCGCCATGGATTTGTACTGCCTCGGTGGTAACTTCTTGCGCAATTTGAGATGCAAATAGCTTCGCCATAGCAGCCGCTTTTACAAAATCTTTCTTCTGATCTTTCAGGTAGGCGGCTTGCCAAATGAGCAACCTTGCAGCATCAATTTTTGTGGCCATATCAGCCAACTTGAATTGAATGGCTTGATGTTCGGTGAGGTGTTTACCAAACGCCTTCCTCTCTTTTGCATACTTCAATGCTAGTTCGTAGGCACCAGCCGCAATACCGAGCGCCTGGGCAGCAATGCCGATACGTCCTCCGTTTAAGGTGGTCATTGCGAATGTAAATCCAAATCCATCTTCACCAATTCGATTGGCCTTAGGCACCTTCACATCGGTAAACATAAGCGAATGGGTGTCACTGCCTCTGATTCCCATTTTATCTTCTTTTCTCCCCACCACAAATCCTAGCATCCCCCTTTCTACAATCAGCGCATTGATGCCTTTGTGCTTTTTCTCTGGATGCGTTTGGGCAATTACAATGTACACACTCGCGCTTTTACCATTGGTGATCCAATTCTTAGTACCATTCAAGAGATAGTAGTCCCCTTTGTCTTCAGCTGTAGTTCGTTGACTGGTGGCGTCAGATCCTGCTTCAGGCTCAGATAAACAGAAAGCTCCTATAACTTCACCCGTAGCTAACTTCTTTAAATATTTCACTTTTTGCTCCTCCGAACCAAATCGCTCCAATCCCCAACAAACCAATGAATTGTTGACCGACATGCACACTGATGCGGATGCATCGACCTTAGAAATCTCTTCCATCGCCAAGACATACGAGATAGAATCCATTCCTCCTCCATTGTATTTCGGATCGGTCATCATTCCCATAAAACCAAGCTCGCCCATTTTCTTAACCTGCTCGGCAGGAAACCGCTGCTCGTTGTCCCTGTCAATCACACCTGGTAAAAGCTCGCTTTGGGCAAAGTCTTTGGCTGCTTGTTGTACAGCTAGTTGTTCTTCGGTCAGTTCAAAGTTCATTGACTATGATTTCGATTTTAGAATAAAATGCCACTTTTCTACTTATAGTTTTAAAAAAAAGCCCAAACAAAAGCTTGGGCTTTTTCTTGATTTGACGGCCTAGAGTTTCTACGATTTTTTGAATTGTTTTGAGCGTATTCTTGCATTCTTCGAAAATGAAGTAATTACAAATGAAAAACCAATAACGACAGCAATTGTAAAGATTATTCCAACGGCATCTTTAAGTCCTTCCATAAATTTTAATCTTTAGTTTCTTTATCCAAATAAACGGTCAATGCAACCAATGTCCCTAATGAGAAGAGAAACAAAACGCTTACAAATATAAGAAAGTTCTGATTGCCGCCTTCCGAAGTAACCAAGCCGTAAGCACCAGCCGCAGTACCCACAACAAATGCCGTTAGCATTTTCATAAGTTCGAGGTAGAACTTGACTCTGTTATCACTCATTTTTCAAAATGACTAGCAATAATGAGGAATGTCTCTCAAAAGCAAAACTCCTCTAATTTCACTTCAGTTAAGTCTAAATCGTTAATCGCGATCCATACCCAAGTACATCATCACATAGTAGATGAGGGTAGTGACCGCACCAATAGCGGCAACCACATAGGTCATCGCAGCCCACTTCAACGCATCTTGAGACATGTCATACTCAGCTGGAGTAACAATATTTCTAGTCTTTACCCACGCCAATGCCCTGCGGCTTGCATCAAACTCAACAGGCAACGTAATCAAAGCGAAAAGGGCAAAAGCGGCATAGCAAACAATAATTACTAGTATGGCAGTTTGGGGAGCCAAAAATCCCTGTGAGAAGATCGCGCCAAAAATCATCGCCATCATCATAAAATTAAGAACCTTGGCACTTATGTTTTGAACAGGCACCATGGCCGATCTTAACTGAAGCATGCTATATGCGGTAGCGTGTTGCACGGCATGCCCACATTCATGAGAAGCTACGGCCGTAGCTGCTGCATTTCGCCCATGAAATACCTCTTGGCTTAAATTAACAGTCTTGTCGGCTGGATTGTAATGATCGGTTAACTGTCCTTCAACGCAAGTCACTTGAACATCTCTGATCCCGTGATCAGCCAACATTAGCCTGGCAATTTCAGCGCCTGTTAAGTCTTTGGTTAAATGTATTTGAGAATACTCCTTGAATTTGTTCTTCAGCTTTGAACTGACCATCCAGCCAATCAGCATGAAGAAACCCCCGATAATCAATGCACCCATAGTTGTTATAATTTATGTTCGTTTAATTTTCTCTACTATCCGGGTAGTGGAATAACCTGCTACAAAATCGATGGTCTCCACCGTCCCTCCAGCCTTTTTAACAACATCTGCGCCAACGATGTTTTCTGCCAAATAGTCACTCCCTTTTACCAATACGTTCGGTACCAGCTCAGAAATCAAATTTAAGGGGGTATCTTCATTAAAAAAAACCACCAAATCCACGAATTGAAGAGCTGCCAAAATCCGGGCCCTGGAATACTGATCTTGCAATGGACGTTCAGGTCCCTTAAATCGACTTACCGAATCGTCTGTGTTCAGCCCTATTACCAGATGGTCTCCTTTGGCTCTTGCTTTCTCTAGATAGTCAACGTGCCCGAGATGCAGAAGATCAAAACAGCCATTTGTAAAAACAACTTTTTCATTTTGTTTTTGCCAAACACCAACTGTTTCCTTTGCCTCGGCTATAGACTTTATTTTTCCTTCTGTTTTCTCCATTTGATGATCAGGTAACTAGCGATCAAAGATAAAACCCCCATTAAAATCATTAAAATGGTCTGCCAACCATGAAAAATAAACACAAATGCAACTGCATCGGCCTGCGGAAGGTTGTAGAGCATGACCAACGCAAGCGGTACCAGTGTGTGGTAAGATCCTGCTCCTCCGGGTAGTGGGGCTGCCATCGCGATGGAGCCAACAGCAAACAGCGTTAGAACAGCACTAAAACCCAAATCTTCCGTTTCCGGAAATGCTTTTATCACAAGGTAGCTCATCAAGAAGTATAGTAACCATATGCCAAGAGAATAGGCAATAAAGAGTCCTTTATTCTGCATTTTAAAAATGGCGAGCAATCCTTCTTTGAAACCTTCTATGATTTTTAACAGCTTTTTATTTTTGCGCAGAAAGAAAATTGCTGCAGCAAAAACAATTACACCTAAAAAAACTACGATCATCCAAGGCGATATTGAAAAGCCTTCTCCGGAAGAAAAATTTAGTGTATCGATAAACTTCTTCAGTTTCTGCCATTCTGCAAAAAACGAAAAAGCAATTAACAACAATAGACAAATCACGTCCACCATCCGCTCCACTACTACCGTACCAAACGAAACTTCAACGGGGGTTTTTTCTAGCTTGTACAAGTTGTAACAGCGAGACACCTCGCCTCCTCTCGGCACAGCAAGGTTTACCAGGTATCCGATCATTAATGAAAGAAAGCTGTTGGTCAATCCAACTTTGTTACCCGTTGGCACCAACAACATACGCCAACGTTCTGCTCGCAATAAGTGACTGAGTATGGCAACCAGCGCCATCAATCCCAAGTATCCCTTGTTGGAATTTTGCCAAGCCTTCCAAAGAAATTCCGACTTGTTTTCACCTTCACCCAACGTTAATCCTCTTAACGAAAGCCACAACAGAAGCGCGGTAAGCACTATCATGCCTATATACTGCAATATCGAGCGAAGGGTAGATTTCAAGTTAGTTTAATTTGTTATTTGGGTCTGGGAAAATAAGTGACGGTTTGAACTGCTTTGCTTCTTCCAATTCCATCGAAGCATATGAAATCACAATTACTATATCACCCACTTGCGCCTTGCGCGCAGCGGGTCCATTGAGACATATCGTTCCGCTGTTTCGTTCGCCTTTTTGTCACATAGGTTTCCAACCGTTCGCCATTATTGATATTAACCACCTGCACCTTCTCTCCTTCGATCAAATGGGCGGCATCCATCAGCGCTTCATCAATCGTAATACTTCCTACGTAGTGCAGCTCAGCCTGCGTAATCTTTACACGATGTATTTTTGATTTTAAAACTTCAATTCTCATTCAAGTAACAAATTATCTATTAGCCTAACTTCTCCCACATAACCCGCAATCAACAGAACGGACCCAGCTAGAACGTTCTGCACAGGTTTTAAGTTTTTCGTATCGACCCATTCGATGTATTCCAATTTTACATTTGGTTTGGCCTCACACATCTGCCTGACTTTGTCTTTCACGGCAATGATTTGTTCACCCTTTTTCAATAGTTCGCTTGCCACAAGCAAAGATTGATAAAATACAGTAGCCTTCTCTTTTTCGCTTTCATTCAAACGCTGATTGCGCGATGACATGGCCAAACCGCTCGGCTCCCTAAAAATAGGAACCGAAGTAAGTTGAATATCAAACTGTAGTTCATCCACCAACTTCTCTATCACTTTATACTGCTGAAAATCCTTTTGACCAAAATAGGCACGATGGGGTTGAACAATATTAAACAGCTTGCATACCACCTGCGCTACCCCGTTGAAATGACCTGGACGAAATTCCCCCTCCCAAAAAGAACCGATCTCACCTACGTCAAACCGAATTTGACTTGTCCCTTGATACATCTCCTCATTGCTGGGAGCAAAAATCACATCACAACCCGCTTTTTCCAGCTTTTCTTTGTCGCTATCCAGAGTACGCGGGTATTTTTCTAAATCGAAGGCGTTATTAAACTGGGTAGGATTAACGTAAATGCTGCATACCGTGAGGTCATTTTGTCCACGTGATGCCTTTATCAATTCTATGTGTCCCTGGTGCAGTGCCCCCATTGTGGGCACCAAACCGATCGAGGAAGGGTTCTTTCTTTTGCCGTTCAAAAACGCCCTTAGCGGCTTAATTTCATAGAAAATCTCCATTCTGGGGCTGTTTTAAGGGGTCGCAAAGATAGACCTTATAAGTTAAGTTTAGTTGAATAAGGGGTGAATTTTGCGTACTTTTGCGCCTCGGTTCTCTATTTTTTTCTCTTAAATCCAGGTGTATGTCAAAAATCCGCATCCTCTATGTTGCCAGTGAGATTAACCCATTCCTCCAAACTACTGAAGTATCTGATTTTGTAAGGAAGTTGCCTCAGGCCATGCAGGAAAGGGGAATGGAGATTCGTATTTTGGTTCCTCGCTTTGGGTTGATCAATGAGCGCAAGAACAGACTGCATGAAGTGGTTAGGCTATCCGGAATCAACATTGCGGTGGGTGACGAAGAGAAGCCTTTGATCATTAAAGTCGCTTCTATTCCCAATGCAAAACTCCAGGTTTACTTTATTGACAACGAAGATTATTTCCATCGCAAATCAGTTTTCCATGACAAGGAAAACAAGTTTTTTGAAGATAACGATGAGCGTGCCATTTTCTTTTGCAAAGGTGTTATCGAAACCGTGCGCAAACTAGGTTGGTCACCTGATATTGTACATTGCAATGATTGGATTACCAGTTTCATCCCATTGTACCTAAAAACTACCTATAAAAAAGATCCGCTGTTTAAGAATACAAAAACCGTGTTCACCATTTATAACAACCCTTTTACGCATAAGTTTAAGGGCGATTTGATGGGCAAAGTAAGGATGATCGATATTGAAGACAATATGCTCGGTCATTTGAAAACAGCCGACTACGAAGGCTTTATAAAAATAGGCGCTGAGTTTGCAGATGTAGTGAACATTGCGGGCGACAACAAGAAACTCGAAGGTCTAGTGAAGAAATTGGAGAAAAAGAAAATAGAGAGCTACGCCAAGGATGATGACCATTCTGAATCATTTTTTAACTTGTACACAGATTTGGTAGGATAATCGAATTCCGCCCAATTATTTTTTAATTCTAACGTTTCGCGTATGTGTGGGATTGTAGCCTATGTTGGACATCGACAAGCCAGCGATATAATTATCAAGGGACTAAAAAGATTAGAGTATCGTGGCTATGACAGCGCGGGCATTGCTCTTCTTAACAAATCTCTCAACGTTTATAAAAAGAAAGGCAAGGTTAGCGAACTCGAAGCATTCCTTCACGGACAAAATCTTTCGAGCACCATTGGAATGGGGCACACCCGTTGGGCAACTCATGGAGAGCCGAATGATGAAAATGCCCATCCACATTATTCTGCCACCAAAAAGTTGGCGATTATTCATAATGGGATCATCGAAAACTACAGCTCATTAAAACAAGATCTGCTGCGCAAAGGTCATCGGTTTTATAGTGAAACTGATACCGAGGTTTTTATCCATTTTATTGAAGACATTAAAGAGAAGGAGAATTGCTCGTTGGATGAAGCGGTACGCCTGGCACTTACCAAAGTTGTGGGAGCCTATGCAATTGTAGTAATGTCGCTGGAAGACCCAACGCTTTTAATTGCGGCACGCAAAGGCAGTCCATTAGTAGTCGGTATCGGAAAAGGAGAGTACTTCATGGCATCCGATGCTACACCAATCATTGAATACACTAATGAAGTCGTTTACCTTAACGATCAAGAAATTGCTATCGTTAACAACGGGGTGCTAACCATAAAGAATACCGCGAATCTACCATTGACACCCTATGTGCAGACGGTGGATATGGAACTAGAGGCAATTGAAAAGGGCGGGTTTGAGCACTTCATGATCAAAGAAATTTTTGAGCAGCCACGGTCGATTAAAGACTGTCTTAGAGGGCGTCTTGATTCATCCTCCGGAAGGTTAATTCTGGGTGGGCTTCGTGAATACCTGAATAAGCTAGTGAATGCCGATCGCATTTTAATTGTGGCATGCGGAACCTCTTGGCATGCAGGGCTCGTTGCCGAATACTTCTTTGAAGAGTTTTGTCGAATCCCGGTGGAGGTAGAATACGCCTCAGAGTTTCGCTATCGAAATCCGGTAATAAGAGAAGGGGATGTGGTGATCGCCATCTCTCAATCGGGCGAGACAGCAGATACATTGGCGGCCATTGAACTAGCTAAATCAAAAGGGGCTATTATTTTCGGAGTTTGTAATGTGGTGGGATCTTCCATTCCTAGAAATACACATGCTGGCGCTTATACCCATGCAGGGCCTGAAATTGGCGTAGCCAGTACCAAAGCGTTTACGGCACAACTCACCGTGCTAAACATGATCGCACTTATTGTAGCCCAAAAGAAAGGCACCATCACTGAGCAAAAGTATCATGAACTACTCGTGGAGATGGAGAATATTCCGGCCAAAGTAGAAAAGGCATTGAAACTCAATAAACAAATTGAAGCTATCGCTGACGAGTTTAAGGACGCAACCAATTTCTTGTATCTCGGGCGAGGATATAATTTTCCTGTTGCACTAGAGGGTGCCTTGAAGCTAAAAGAGATTTCTTATATTCATGCAGAGGGGTATCCTGCGGCCGAAATGAAACACGGCCCCATCGCGTTGATTGATCAGGAGATGCCCGTTGTATTCATTGCGACCAAAGACAGCTCTTACGAAAAAGTGGTATCCAATATTCAAGAAGTAAAAGCTCGAAAAGGACGCGTGATTGCCATCGTCACAG
>Ga0068872_10000288_pt1 | contig 42663 bp, 27 predicted proteins | sample NOAtaG_7_FD_66441 | JGI IMG/M metagenome (GOLD analysis project Ga0068872, IMG submission 66441) | Freshwater lake microbial communities from Lake Erie, under a cyanobacterial bloom - NOAA_Erie_Diel1S_2200h metaG | ecosystem: Environmental > Aquatic > Freshwater > Lake | place: USA: Ohio, Lake...
GAAATGGCATTTCCATCCACAAAGCCTACAATGATCACCTGCACGGACTGGCAAACGGTGTCTTCACATCCATTTTGGGAGGTTTCAGTCAAGCAGACCGTGTAAGTGCCAGAAACCGCATAGGTATGCGCCGGGCTGGAAGTGGTGGAAATGTTGCCATCCCCGAATGTCCAGGAGGAGGCCGAACCGCCCGAGGAGGTGTTGGTGAAGGCAACTGTCCCGTTGTTGGTGGAGAACGTGTAGCCTGCAACCGGATTTGGATTCACAGTTACGGTCAACTGATTGGAAGAAGAACCGACGCAACCTTGGGTCGAGGTCTCCACCACCGAATACACGCCGGCCGAATCGATCACCAACATGGAGCCTGTGGCTCCCGCAATCGCGACCGTGCCTTCATACCATTGCAACGTGCCACCTGCGGACGTCGCATGCAGCTGAACCGTGTCCCCTTCGCAGAAACTTACTGTTCCTGAAGCGCTCAGCGCAGGGCTCGGGATTGGGAAGGTGGTGACAGCCGTCAAGAAGGAATCAACGCAGATCCCGTTTTGCACCACGAGCAGCACCTGACGCGTACCCGCCACGTTCATCGGGAAACTGGGTGTTTGCTGGGTGCTTGTCAGGTTCCCATCCAGGTACCATTCGTAGGTGGCTGCCCCTGTTGATGTATTGCTCACGTACAAGGTATCCCCCACGCAGAATTCAGTGTTGGAAGGCGTGAAGCTAGCCGCAATCGTGCAGGGAGGGAAGGATTCGCAACTAATCGAGGTGACGCTGGCTGCGGTGACTTGGGAGGAAGGTGTAGCGATGTCGAAACCTTGCGAAGCAGTGCTGCTGCTGGAAGTGTAGTTGTTACCGGAGACAATGTTGAAGTTGAAAACGCTGATGGCGGGTGGCGTGGATTCGCTGCAAGTGCTACCAGTTGAATCCAACAAAATAAGTCCCGTGGTGCTGGAAGAAATGTTGGTTAGCAACATCGGCGTGTCGTTGTTGGACTTTACCAAATCGATGATCGTGGCCCCAACTCCTCCGGCTGAAATGAAACTGCCCGAGCTCGTCAAACGGATGACCAAGCTGTCCCCTGCCAAAACGATGGTACTGTCCGGTAATTGCATCGATTTGAACATCAAGTTGGTCGTACCATTCAGTCCTGTGATGATGACTTTCTTGGTCCAGATCGGAGTACCCATAGAGTCGGTTTTCATGACAAATGGCGTGATTCCCGAACCATCGGATTGCATTCCCGAAACCAGGAAACTCCTGTTGTCGCGCATCCTTGTGATGGAGGAAGGCCTGCCTTGAAGGTATGGACCTCCCGACATTCCTTGGTAATAGGTCTTACCTGTGAAGCTGCTTGCCCCGGGCGTTGCCCAACGCATACAGATGTATTCGAGGGAGCCACAATTTCCACCCTCTTGCCCTGCAAACCAAAGCTCTCCGTTTGCCTTTTGGTAAACAGCCCCAAATCCCGAGCAAAGACTTGAGCTCCAACGGTTTGCGGTAGCACCGTTGGAATTCACGATAAACCTATACTCCGCCCAGTTTTGTTGGGTACAGCCAGCACAATGGTTTCCGTAGGCATATAGATTAACCAAATAATTGCCATTTGAAAGCAGATTGATGTCGGTAACATGGCGTTGAGAGGTGTAGGCAGGAGTTAAGTCAATGGCCCACAAGTAGTTCAATTGGGCATCTACCTTCATCACAAAACCCCGATTGATCCAACCCGTCGGCGCATAATAGTACTGCATCGTACCACCGACAAGGTACCCACCATCTTGAGTCGGTTTCAAGGTTCTTGGGTATTCGTCAAAGGTATATCCTGGATTGATTCCCGAGGAAACCAAATCATAAGATGTCCCGCTGATGAAGTTTCCGCTGTTGTCAAGTTTCGCCAAAAAAAGCTTGTTGTTACCTGCTGGCGTTGAACCTGCTACAATCAAACCCGAAGGCGTAACCACCACATTCTCAATCTCATATCCCAATATATTGTTAAAGTGGGATTGGGTCATGTTGGAAAGTGTCTTTTGAAAAGCAAGTTGACCCATGAGAGAATTCCCAACGGGCAAAGAGAAAGCCACCAGGAAGAAAATGCAGGAGGAGATACGTTTCATGATGCAAAAAAAATAAAATTCAATCTTAAATTGAGGCTCTGACCATTCAATTCACCGATATCCCGCCGAATGGTCCACATTCAAGTTTGGATTGTCATCATGCGGTGGTTAGCTGGGCATTAAAAGGTACTTTCACGACCATAATCGAAAATCTTTGCTGGGGATTTTGCCCACTTACTGGTTGATTTAAAACCTTTTTTATTCGCATTTGTGACCACCAATGGCGTTGAGCAATTTCCAGAATGAGCCTTCCCGGATACGATGATATTTCCCAAAAAAGAAAGGGGCACCCGAAGGCACCCCTATCTTATCATCAAACTTTTTGGGGAATCAAACCTCCTCAAAATCTACATCAGTGACATCTTGTCCTTTGTCCCCTTGAGGATTGGTTCCGGGCTCACCACCTTGCTGTTGGTTGGCAGCATTTTGGAGGTCGGCATAGATGGCTGACATGGCCGCGTTCAACTTTTCGATGGCTGCATCGATTCCCGCAATGTCTTTGGCCCCATGCACCCGCTTCAGTTCGTTCAGGGCTTCTTCTACTGGAGCCTTTTTATCGGCTGGCAGATTATCGCCCGCATCCTTGAGCATTTTTTCGCTTTGGAATATCAAGGCGTCGGCCTTGTTGAGCTTATCGGCCTCTTCCATCCGCGCTTTGTCGGCCGCCTCGTTGTCACGGGCCTCACGACGCATCCGCTCGATTTCGGCATCGCTCAAACCGGTGCTGGCTTCAATGCGGATGCGCTGCTCCTTGCCGGTGCCCTTATCGCGGGCCGTCACGTTCAGAATGCCATTCGCATCGATGTCGAAGGTCACCTCCACCTGCGGGATGCCACGAGGTGCTGGCGGAATGCCATCCAAGTGGAATTTCCCAAGTGTGCGGTTGTCGGAAGCCATCGGACGCTCACCTTGGAGAATGTGGATTTCCACCGAAGGTTGATTGTCAGAAGCGGTAGAGAAGGTCTCCGATTTCTTGACCGGAATGGTCGTGTTGGCCTCGATGAGTTTGTGACAAATGCCACCCATGACCTCAATGCCGAGGCTGAGTGGCGTAACGTCCAACAACACGACGCCTTGCACGTCACCTGCCAATACACCGCCTTGGATGGCTGCACCGATGGCCACCACTTCGTCGGGATTAACGGAACGGTTGGGTTCCTTTTTGAAGAAATCCTTCACAATTTCCTGCACTTTCGGAATGCGGGTGGAACCGCCCACCAAAATCACCTCATCGATGTCGTTGACCGATACTTTGGCATCGGCGATGGCTTTGCGGCATGGCTGCAATGCACGATCGAACAGGTCGTCGCAGATTTGCTCGAATTTTGCACGGGTCAAGGTGAGGTCGAGGTTACGGGCCCCATTCTGGTCCATGTAGATGTAAGGCATGCTGATGGGCACCTGAGAAGCCGTGGAAAGTTCGATTTTCGCAGTTTCGGCAGCTTCCTTCAGCCTTTGGAGTGATTTGGGGTCTTTGCGGAGATCCACACCATCGCTTTTCAAGAACTCTCCAGCAATCCAATCGATTATTTTTTGGTCAAAGTCGTCACCACCCAAGTGGGTGTCACCGTTGGTGGACAGCACCTCAAACACACCATCACCCATCTCCAAAACCGAAATGTCGAACGTACCACCACCCAAATCGAACACCGCAATCTTCATGTTTTGGTTGCGCTTGTCCAACCCGTAGGCCAAGGCTGCTGCAGTGGGCTCGTTGATGATGCGCCGAACTTTCAAGCCGGCAATTTCTCCCGCCTCTTTTGTGGCATTCCGCTGGGAGTCGTTGAAGTAGGCCGGAACCGTGATGACCGCTTCGGTTACGTCTTGACCCAAGTAGTCTTCAGCTGCCTTTTTGAGCTTTTGAAGCACCATGGCGGAAATTTCCTGCGGCGTATAATTGCGGTCGCCGATGTTGACGACAGCCATGTCATTGTTACCACGAACAACCTTGTAGGTCATTTCTTTGGCTTCACGCTCTGTCTCCGAATAACGATGACCCATGAATCGCTTGATGGACCTGACCGTATTCACCGGGTTGGCCAATGCCTGACGCTTGGCCTGCTCCCCGACAATGCGCTCACCGTCTTTTGTGAAGGCCACCACCGAAGGCGTGGTGCGTTTGCCTTCGGAGTTGATGATGACAGTAGGCTCGTTGCCTTCCATCACGGCAACCACAGAGTTGGTGGTCCCTAAGTCAATTCCGATAATCTTTCCCATTTGAGATAAAAATGTCTTTTAGATGAATCCTAATGAATGTTCAGTCCACTTTCACTTCCGATGCCCCAACTGTGGTCGCCTCTTTGGGCAACCTCACCACCAACACTCCATTTTCGAATTTGGCTTTGGATTGTGAGGTATCAACGCCAGCAGGAATCACAAACTCTCGGTGAAACTCCCCGAAAGCCCGTTCCGAAATGTGGTTGGTACCCGACTCAGACGTTTCCTGACCACGTTTGCCACGAACAACCAATTTGTTGTCCCTGACTTGGACATTGACATCCGACTTCAACACACCCGGCAAATCCAAGGAGTAGACCATGGCCTCTGAGGTTTCTGTCACATCAGCCAATACGACATAAAATCCTTTGTCTTTGCCACGCACGACTTCCTCAAACATCTTGTTGACCTTGCTGCCCAAGTCCTTGAATTCGTTTTTGAGCTCTGAGAAAAAGTCTTTTTGTTGATCTGACATGATTTGAAAATTCCAAGTGAACTCCCAACAATCATCAAGGATAGTGCCATCCGGATTCCAATCCTGAATACTGCCACATTGTCATAAAAAACAGCCCTAGAACGCGGAAAGTGTGGTTGTTATGTCAGCATCATCAATTACAACCCGGCGGAGGAAACGGAATCAAGCCCGAAAGGTATTTGGCGCACTCCCCGTAAAAAATCCATTGGCTGTCGCGGTTGATGGCTCCAAAAATCCCATAATGGGGGGCAGGGAAATTGGAATACTCCGGCTTGTCCATGAGCAAATTCAAGCCATAATTGCCTGCATCATTGCCAATCAAAAATCGGGTGAGCACGGAATCGGCCGTGGTGACTTCCACGTGTGCCACCTTGCTGAGTTCTTGAACGGAATGGGCCAATTTCACACTGTCCAACAGACGGGCCCCAGGCACCCCAGCAAAAAATGTTCGGAAATAATTGGGAACAGAATTTTCAGGAATCCAAACGCACATTTCACCAAAATCCACTGAAGCGGAACAACGAAAGGGTGTTTGACGGATGGAAGTCGGTCCCCAAAAAGCTTGGCGCACCGTGCCAGCCGCATCGGAATAGTGCAGGATGACCCTGGCTTCACACCCAAAACCGGAGCCCTTCAGGAATTCGACTTGTTGGTCTTGGGTGAATTCCCAAGTCGGCAGGGAATAGGTATTGGTGGGTGCGTGGTAAGAGGGCTCCGAAGGCGCCGTGATGCGCGGGGCAGTGGGCACAATCGTCCTGGCCGAAATCACATATCCACTGTCATCGGGCTTTTGCAAAAAAAGATGATAGGCTTCTCCCGGGACCAGCTTGTCGGCCCATTTGGTTTCGAAGGCATAAACACTGTGTCCGAAAGCATTGAAATCACCTGCTTCTTTGGGCATTTCGATTTCTTCCGCCTTCCAAATTTTGCCGGCACCCTCCAGCCAAACATCCCAACCCTTGACAGTCAGATTGGCCGTATCGGCATAGGCAACCGCATCTCCCGGACTTTGAAACACCCTGGAAAGCCGCACATACTGCGTGTCACGTGTGGGATCCAGCACCGACATGATGTAATAGGATTCAACCTGAGGGGCATAAACCTCAATCTCGGTGCTGCAAGCCTGGACGAACATGCAAAAGACCCACAAAAGCAAAAGCCGACGCATCTTGCTCTAAATTACCCAAACCTGCGGGGAATTGTTTGTCATCAGACAGACATTCAAAGGGCAAGGAAGGTCATTCCCAATTGCAAGCGGGAGGAAGTACCTGTCCGTTCAGTCCCAACAAGGCTTCGCTGCAATCGTTCAACACCGCATATTTCCTGTCGGTGGAATAGCTTCCGAAAATTCCGACCACGTCGATTTTACCACCAAGGTTGGTGTATTCGGGCTTGGTACCTGTCAAATCCAAAAACTTGGGATTGTTGACCTGCATGTAATTGCTAAGCTTTTCGTCCACTGCCGTGGCCTCGAAACACAAAGACTTGGGCATCAAATTCAGCAATGTGGAATTCGGCACGCAGGCGTTCGCGGTGTTGTAGGTATAACTGACCCCGTTTTCCACCGGCATTTTGCGGAAGAAGGATCTCAGCAATTCGCGCTCGGCAAATTGGTAGCAAATGTTACCCGAACCTTCATTGCAGCGCCTGTTGACGTTGAACAATTCCGTCGGACCCCACACGATGGTAGGTTGCGGCACTCCGTTGCGTTCGAATTCCATCCTTACGCGGACTTCGTAAAAAACGCCTGCTTCTGGTGCTTTTTGCCAAAACATGTTGAATTTGCGCTCAAGGGCCAACGTGGGAAGGCATTTGGAGCTTCCTGCCGCAGAAATGATGTTCAACTCTCCTTTGATGCGGGGCACGGAGGGAACAACGGTCTCACCGGTCACGTAGTCGTCGTCTTCAGGGGCACCGATCTCCAACCGGTAGGTTTGACCTTCACGCAGGGTGTCTTTGCCTACACCACTTCCGTCGGTGACAAATTTGTACACGGCATGGAAAGGGTAAAAATCCCCGCTGTCTTTGGGCATGGTCTCTTGGGTGGCAAACCAGGTTTTGTTGCCATTCGAAAGCTTCACCACCCTTCCTGTCACGCTCAAATCATTGGCTGCAGCGTATTGAAGGGCATCTCCCCTGAACTGAAAAGCTTTGGCTACCCTGACGTACTGAACGGAATCATTGGGGTTCAACACGCAATAGACAGAACGGATTTCCTTCTCGGGTGCATACACCTCGAAATCGGTGGTGCAACTTCCAAGCAAAAGCAAGGACATGAACCAAGCGGCGGCGGACCAAATTTTCATCGAGGTAAAAATAAGGAAAAGACAATCCGTCAAAAGGTAAAAATTATCCTCCGATGACACATCTGGGCCGTGCAAACGACCAACTTCGCATACAAACAGGGTCAGGTTTTGCTTATCTTTGGGCTTGAACGAAAGGCGAATGAAAAGAGTCGCATTTTACACGCTGGGTTGCAAACTGAATTTTTCAGAGACCTCCGCCATCGGCAGGCAATTTGATGCCAATGGGTATGAACGGGTTGGGTTTGAGTCGGCAGCGGATATTTACCTCATCAACACCTGCTCGGTGACCGACAATGCCGACAAAAAATGCAGAAAAGTCGTACGTCAAGCATTGAAGTCCAATCCAGAAGCTTTTGTAGTTGTGGTCGGTTGCTATGCTCAACTCAAGCCGCAAGAAATCGCCGAAATTCCAGGTGTGGATTTGGTTTTGGGGGCGGCAGAAAAATTCAGCCTGTTTGATGTGGTGGACGATTTCGTGAAAACCAATCCCGCCCATTCGAAAAAATCAGGCAGGGTGGTGGCCAGCGCCATTCAAGAAGCCAATACTTTTGTTTCGGCCTACTCGCACGGCGAGCGCACCCGTTCCTTCTTGAAAATCCAAGACGGTTGCGACTACAAATGTTCCTTTTGCACCATTCCCTTGGCCCGCGGTGCAAGCCGCAGCGACAGCTTGGAAAACGTGTTGGTCAATGCCCGGAAATTGGCAGCTGAAGGGGTCAAAGAAATCGTGCTTACGGGCGTCAATCTCGGAGACTACGGAAAGGGCCAAGACAACAAATTCGTGGATGTCGTCAAAGCACTCGATGATATTGAAGGAATCGACCGAATCCGAATCTCCAGCATCGAACCCAACCTCCTGACCGATGAGATCATCAGCTTCGTGGCGAAATCCAAACGGTTCATGCCACACTTCCACATCCCCTTGCAATCCGGAAGCAATGACATGCTCAGCATCATGCGCCGGCGGTACAGGAGGGAATTGTATGCGGAGCGGGTGGAATCCATCAAACGGTTGATGCCCCATGCCTGCATTGGCGTGGACGTGATCGTGGGACATCCCGGCGAATCCGAAAACAGATTCAAAGAAACTTTTGATTTCATCCACGGCTTGGATGTGTCCTACCTGCATGTCTTCACCTACTCGGAAAGGCCCAATACCCACGCCATCGAGCTCCCGGATCCTGTGCCCGTACCTGTTCGCAACCAGCGGAATGAGATGCTAAGAATCCTGTCTGAAAAGAAAAAACAAGCCTTCTACCGGCAATTCGAGGGCCAAACCCGCCTTGTGTTGTGGGAAGAGGAGGTGAGCAAAGGCAGGATTTATGGATTCACCGACAATTATGTCAAAGTTTCTGCTCCTTACGACCCCCTGTGGGTCAATGAATTGACTGCCGTGGAAATATTGGGCCCCGACAACGAAGGGAATCGTGAAGTGGCTTGGCAAGAAGCACAAACCATCCATGCCTGAGTCCCGCAACATCAGGTTTTGGTTGATCCGGCCTACGATTCTTTGTTGGCTGATGGCAATGCTTGCGACCACCAAGGCCCAGGCCCAAACCACCGAATGGAACGTGAAAGTGAGGAAGGGATCACCCAGCGAACGGTTCCTGTCAACGCTCGACCATTCTCCCCAAACGGCCTCCCCATCCGCTTTGAGAACCTCACCGCAATGGCAAGGAATCACGCATGCTCAGGCCTTGTCCAAATCGGTGAAACGTCCCGCACCTGCATTGGAAAGAATTTACACCCTGCGTTTCCAAGGCAAAACAGCCTCCGACCTGTCCCAAATCCTGCAAAGCAACACCGACTTCGAATGGATGGAACCCAATCATGTCCGTCCTTTGCACCTGCCCACCTCCGCCCCCAACGATGCTCGAATTTCTGAGCAATGGTACCACGATTATGTGGGCACTTTCACGGCTTGGGACAGTACCCAGGGCAAATCAGACATCGTGGTGGGCGTCTTGGACACCGGGTTGGATTTCCTGCATCCCGAATTGAGCGGACAGATGGCCATCAAAGCTTCCGAAGACCTGAACGGCAACGGCAGGTTCGACGCATGGCCCGACACGGTCCAGTTCGGGGGGATTTTTGGCGACTTAGACGGGCTAGACCAAGATGGCAACGGATACGCCGACGATGTTTCGGGATACGATTTCACCGACCAACCCAGGAGTCCTTTCGGAGGCGATTTTTTGGGCCCCGACCCGCTGCCATTTGATGACAACAATCACGGAACTTTAGTAGGTGGCATCATCGCGGCACGGGCTGACAATCAATTGGGTGGCGCTGGGATTGCACCTGGGTGCAGGTTGATGGCATTGCGTGCATTTTCAGCCAATGGTTCGGGTGAAGATGATGACGTGGCCAGGGCCATCCTGTATGCCGCCGACAACGGCGTCCAAATTCTGAATTTCAGTTTTGGCGACATCTACCCTTCGAGAACCATGCAGGCTGCCGTGGAATATGCGGCATCAAAGGGTGTAGTGATGATAGCCAGCGCCGGCAATGGCACAGGTGACAGTCCACATTACCCCTCAGGATTCGATGCGGTGATTTCCGTAGGTGCATCGGCTGTGACTTCCACTGGTGAGGAAATTTTGTGGCCCCTGAGCAGTTTCGGACACACCTTGAGTTTGGTGGCGCCCGGTAGCGGAATCCTTTGTCCCACTGTGCTCGACACCTTGCCCGTGGAGGAGGCCTTCGACTTTTTCAGCGGGACCAGCTGTGCGGCGCCCATGGTCAGCGCCGCCGTGGCCCTGTTGTTTTCACAACGAGGAGTTTGTCCGCCAAAGTTGGTCAGGGGACTGCTCACCTCCACCGCCGACGACATTTCGTCACCGGGTTGGGACCACTACACCGGCGCAGGAAGACTCAACATTCCCAGCCTTCTCCAGCAACGTGCCGCCTCCCATTTACAAATCCTACATCCTTCCAATGACTCTGGTACTTCATCGGACAGCATCATCGTAGTAGTCACTGCACTGGATGCCCAAGGCACCTCCATTCGACTTCAATATCAATCCGGTGTTCAAGGTACAGGACCTTGGTCGGACGTTTTTCCCGGTACCCCAAACCAAATTGCGAACGACACCTTGGCGGTTTGGCATGTCGGTTCCCTCGTCGATGGCGAATACACCCTCCGGCTCATCCTCGACAAATCCGATGGCAGCACCTTGGAAGACCGCAAGCGGATTGTGATTGACCGCACTGCACCGGTGACCGATGTGAAAATATCCGCTCCGGTTTGGGACAATGCCTCCCGGGCCCACTTGGTGGTTTACCGAAATTCAGACCGCTGCCAGACCAGGATTCATGTCACTAAAACGGGAGGGGGCGGCAATCAGACTTGGACCTTTGACCGAAACACCCGCAACGGATATTTTTTGCTGAATGACGACATGTTGGAGGATGGGACCTATTCTTGGTATTTGGAATCCCGCAACGAGGCAGGACTTTCCGCCACCACTCCCTTGGATACGTTCAGCTTCCAAGCATCATCCATCGATATCGAGGGCTATGCCCTCACCGGAAGCTCCCTGCCCATGGGTCATTACCTTCAGACGCCAGTTGACCTAGATGGGGATGGCCTCAAGGAAGTGGTGATGAGTCGATACGATGAAGCACTGAACTTTGGTAAAGTGATGAGTTTCGAATACAATGCCGTAGCCTTCACTGCCGTGGATTCATTGAACTTCAAGCCTGTCTTGATTCCGAAATACCTGGGTGATGTGAATTCAAATGGACTCTTGGAACTGCTTTGCTCGGTGAACGACTCCATTTTCTTGTTGGAACAAGTTGCACCCACCGGCTTGCCCAATGGCGTTCGCTACCGAAATGAAGGCAATGGCCTTTATCCCGCCACTTTTGCCGACAGCGACAACGATAATGAACTTGAGCTATTGGTAAAAGACCAAACCAATTACCGTGTGTTTGAGCCTTCTGGTTCAGGATATGCACAGCAAGCCATTTTGGTGGACCCAACAGGTGGTTTTTTGGGAAGTGTAGCGCCATTGGTGGTTGCGGAAGACCTTGACGCAGACGGCAAAACCGACCTTCTGATGGGAGACTACGATGGCGATTTGCAAATTCATGAATTCAACGGCTCGCAATACACCGCGACTTGGACAGACACGACCCAATTTGAACATGCTGCCGATTATCTGGCGTCGGGAGATTTCAACGGCAATGGCAAACCGGAATTTTTCGTGGCAGTTCACTCGACTTTGAATCGCAATGAGCAGGATTTCGAATACGAGGCTCCCGTTTGGTGGTTGAGGATTTTTGAGTCCAATGCGGACGATGTTTTCGAAGTGGTTTGGGAGGATTACCTGTTTGACGTGGACACAGATGATTACAATGCAGCCACATCTGCCAACCTAGATTTGGACAGTGCGGACGAACTGATTTTTGCCACATTCCCCCGAACCTATATCATCGACCACCAAAATAGTGGATATCGGATGGAGTGGTTCCACTATGGAGCCATTGGCACCCACCACATTGCTGGAGATTTCAATCAGGACGGAATTCAAGAATTCACCTTAGGACGGGGTGATACCGCTTTTTTTGTTCAAAAAGACCTCACTTCCAATGGTCCGGATGCCATCATCGAACTCCAAGGCGCCGTGACGGGGAATCAAAGCACTCATTTGGAATGGCCGACTGTGCCTAACGCCGTCCGCTACCGCATTTGGAGGGGTGATTACAACGGTCCTGGAACAGTGCAGATTTCGATTTTGGATTCCACCAACAACAACCGTTTCGACGACACCGGATTAACAGCCGGACAGACCTACTTGTATGTGGTGGAGTCGTGCAATCCTAGCCTTCCCCTGGTTTATTCCCCATTTTCCAACGCCGTTTTTTTGACTCCCAAAAACTTGGGTGGACTTGACTCCGCATGGGCTGTCGGTCCCAATCAGGTCATGTTGCGGTTCGATGTGGCAGTGCAAACCACAGAAAACGAACTCAACCGATTCGGATTAGATAGTTCCCAAGTAAGACCCGTAGCTGCAGTTTCTGGGGTTGATGGGTCAAAAACCCTGTTGCTCACATTTGAAAATCCCTTTTCGGCAAACAATCACACCATCCGAATCGATTCGGGTTTCAAGGATGCTGATGACGCTTTGTTGGATTCAGCGAGAAGAGCAGCGGTTTTTTCGGCCATCCCCGACAACCAATCCTTTGCCTATTTCACCAATTGGAGGGTCCTGAGCTCCCAATCGGCAGAAATCAGATTCAGCCACCCTATGACATCCGATGTGTTGATTCCGCAAAATTGGACCCTATTTCCGTCCGGCAAAGTTGTTTCGGTTGAATTTGTACAGGGTCAGAACAAATTGATCAAGTTGACATTGGATGGCTGTGCCTTGGGATCTTTGGGAAACCCCGTTTCCTTGACCTTGTTGACCGGCTCTGCAATCGATGGTGCACAAATCAACCCTAAATCTGGCAATACGGCCACATTCAGCAGCCATGAGAGCGATTTGAGTTCGGCTTACGTATATCCAAACCCCTTCAGGAGTAACGATGTTTGGGAGGGTGTACGCTTTGCCAATCTGACACGTACTGCCACAGTGCATGTGCTGACCGTATCGGGTCAGGAGGTGTTCACTTTGGAAGAAACGGATGGCGATGGCGGTGTGGATTGGAATCTGCTTGACTTCCGCGGGGAGCGAGTGGTGCCGGGTGTCTACCTTTTCAGGGTGGAAAGCGCAGGTTCAGAACCTTTTTTGGGGAAATTCAGCATTTTGGAGTAAAGACCCACTTTCAGATTGACCTCAGCTGAAATGAGTCAACTGCGACTCGCGCAATAATCAGCGCATGACCGAAACCGTACCGGAACGACGGATGGCTTCTCCCTTACGGGTGGTGGCCTCAATCACATACACGTAGGTGCCTGAAGGAACTGGATCATTGCCTCTGTCTCCATTCCAACGGAAATCTACGTCGGTGTTTTTGTAAACCTGATTGCCCCAGCGGTCGAAAATGGAAATGGTGAAACGCGAAAAGTCGGCATGGGTCAAATAAAACTCATCATTGACCCCATCGCCGTTGGGCGTGAAGGCATTGGGAATGTAGATACCACCTTGGTCCTGAAGCTGGGTATTGGAATTGGAAATCTCTCCGGAGGCAGATTGCCCGAAAAGAGGTGTGAAGAAACCCACAGCAACAAACAAAATGATATGTAAGGTCTTACGAATCATGGATTGGACCACATTTTGAAAATGTACGCACAATACCCGTTCCATCCTCTATAAAAAGCATCTTTTTTGACTGAATCATCTCATTCAACCTTTGAACGGTATAAAATCACAGTCCGAGCGGTAGCATGCCAGTCCTGGATTGCGTGAGTCAATATTGGTACCTGCTTGTAATACCGTTGGGCAAAACTTGACCTTGGGCGAACAATTTTGCTTCACAAACGTTTAGCTAAAAAGGAATTAACAAAATGAGAATGATTTTAGCAGTGATGGCAACGGCGGGGTTAGTATTCGCAGGAGCACAAGTTTACGTGGCAAACAGCAGCAAAAGGACAGAGCAAAGACCTTATGAGGTCTTGAAAAAAGAAGGAGACATTGAAATCCGTTGGTATCCTCCGGTAAACATGGCAGCATACGTATCAGACCGGTCTATGTACGACGGCTCAAACGGCAGTTTCCGGGTTTTGGCGGGATACATTTTTGGTGGCAATGCCCAAGGTAAGCAAATTGCCATGACGGCTCCCGTGGAAATGCGGGAAGGGTCGAGCGGAAGCGAAATGCGTTTCATGATGCCCACAGACATCCCAATGGATAGTTTGCCTCAGCCCAAAGATGGGCGCATCAGACTGTTCACGGAGCAAGGCTTCCATGCTGCGACCATCACCTATGGGGGTTACAGTTCTGAATCCGACACCCGAAAACACACGGATAGACTCAAGAAGTTTTTGGACAAGAACGACCTTAAATACGATTCCGATGTGGTGGTGTTGGGATACAACCCTCCTTATCAGTTGGTGGATCGCCGGAACGAGGTCATGTTACGCCTCAGGGACTATCCCAATCTTCAACCCTAATCAATGCCTACGGTCCCGCCAAGACTTGGACAGCGATTCACGGTCATCCGGATGTGCGATTCCGATCAAAGCCTCGGCTCTGGCTTGAAGCGGTTTCCCGAAAAGATTGACTGAGCCATATTCGGTCACAACCCAATGTACATTGGCCCGGGTGGTCACTACCCCCGCACCGGTTCTGAGCGTGGGAACAATCCTGGAAAGGCCCTTTCCTGTGCGTGAAGGAAGTGCGATGATGGGCATGCCTCCCTCACTGAGCGAAGCCCCCCGGATGAAATCCATCTGCCCTCCCACCCCGCTGTAAATGAAAGAGCCAATCGAGTCCGCACACACCTGACCCGTCAGGTCCACCTCGATTGCACTGTTGATGGCCGTCATCTTGGGTTGTTTTCGAATCACGGAGACATCATTGACATACTCGATGTCCAACATCCTCACCCCGGGATTGTCGTGGACGAAATCATAGGTCTTGCGGGTACCCATGACGAAGCCTGAAACAATGAGACCATGGTGGCTTTTTTTGTACTTCCCCGTAACAACCCCTTTGGCCACCAAATCCACCAATCCGTCCGAAAACATCTCCGTATGAATCCCTAAATCCCGATGGTTTCCAAGTGCATTCAAAACGGCATTTGGAATGGCCCCAATTCCCATTTGAAGGGTGGCTCCATCCGAAACCAAAGCGGCGACCTGCCTACCGATTTCATCTTGTATCGCATCCGGTGCCTCCGGTGCAATTTCAACCAGGGGCGTGGAGTCTTCCACACAAGCTCGAAATCGACTCAGATGAATGTTCCCATCCCCATGCGTGCGGGGCATGTTCGAATTGATGACTGCAACCACATCCCTGGCAGTCTCAACTGCGGCCAAAGCTGCATCCACGCTCACACCCAACGAACAATAACCATGCTGGTCGGGCGGAGATACCTGAACCAAAGCCACATCGATGGGCAAATGCCCCCTTCGGAACAGCAAGGGAACTTCACTTAAAAAAACGGGCATGAAATCCACCCCGGGTGCCGAATCATCGTTGGTTAACTTCCGGATGTTTGAGCCGATGAACAAGGAAACGACTTTGAAACTCCGGGCATGTTGCGGTTCGGCATAAGTGGCTTTGCACTCAGTATGCAAATGGACTACTTCCACATCCCGCAGCTCATCGGAACGTGACACCATGGCATCGACCAACAATTGGGGTGCTGCTGCGGCAGTATGCACAAAAACACGGTCTCCAGAACGGATGCACTGGATTGCCTCACGAGCGCTTTGATAAACAACATTGGGTTTCATGGACATGCAAAATAGGACTTTCCGACTCCAAATGCGCTTAAGGTATTCAAAGCTGTTGTGGATTACGTGGTCTTGAAGGAAATTACACCCAAAATTCACCCCATGGATACCCGTTACCTGTTGTTGATTTTGTGTTGGCTCTTCTCCTATGCCGAATCACAAGGTCAATCCGACCCTTATCAACCCTTCTCCGTCGGAAACAGCTACCCTTTGTTGGTCAAGAATGTCAACGTTAGGTCGGAAGCCCTTCCCGACGCCTCCATCATCTCCAACTTGCCCATCGGCAGTGAAGTGAAAATCTTGGACATGGGAGGCGAACACACGCTGAAGGGCATTGCGGCCAATTGGTACAAGGTCTCCTTTCAAGTTGATGGTCAGATGCGAGAGGGATTCATTTGGGGCGGATTGATTGCTTCCGGGAAAATTACATGCACTTCCAACCCAGGCGTCGATTTCCTTTTCGGAATTTCAAAGTCAACGGCTGAATCTGAACACTATGACAGATTTTGGGCACAAATACGCGCGGTCAAGGACAACAAGGAGCTGTCCAAATTGGAATTTCCGACTCCCGGAAGCAGAACAACCCCCTGGACCTTGGAAATGATAGAAAACCATGGCTTGGAGGGATTGAAGGAGGTCATCGTGGTATCTTTTTCGGATGGATTTTGCGGAGGCGCATTCGGCCATGTCTATTTGGGATGGACCGGCAAGGACTGGGTACACGTGATTTCCACCTCCGATGGCTTCGACGCTCCGTATGCTTATCAGGAATTGCTACTTTTTCCGAATGACGAAGGCGGCAAACCCGGTAAAATCGTGTTGGTGGCCAAATCGAATGAGGAAGCCGTGGAGTCCGAAGAAGAAAACGTAAATGAGGGGGACGAGATGAAGGAAATCGAACGGATAGAATACGATTGGGAAGGAAAGACCCTTCAAAGGCGACCTTGAACGATCACCACCAGCCCAATCGGTCCATTTCTATGTTCAACGCTTCAACACCTTGAACGCCATGTTGCGTCCTTGTCCCTGCATGATGGCCAAATTGATCCAAGACAGGGCAAATTTCTCCAACAACTCTACCTTATCACCCTTTCCGAAGTCCCAACAGGTGCTGAATCCCGCATCCAAGGCCAACTGCGATGCAACTTGCTTGGCTTTTTCGCTGTCGCCGGCCATGAACATGTCGATGCCCTGACCTTGATAGACGGGATTGGCCATGTTTTCAAAGCCAGTTGAATTGAAACACTTGACCAATTCCGCTTCGGTTTTGTCTGCAAGGCAATGGTAGACGGTTTTGTAAGGTTCAGGGCCTTGGCGGACCGCGTTCGTGGCATCGATGATGGTTTTACCCTTTACCTCGCCCATGCTTTCGATGATTTCAAAAATCGCTGTAGGAGGGGTGGCAATGAGAACAACATCCGATTTTGAAACAGCCTCCCTGATGTTGCATGATTCTGTGTTGGGATTGAGAAGCAGGTCCTTGCCCTTGAATTGGGAAAGATCCTTCACCCCTAAAAAAATCCGATGGCCTGCTTTTGCCCAAGAGGTAGCCAAGGCGCCTCCCACATTTCCTGTACCGATGATTGCGATGTTCATGTTACCAAGGTATAACTTCTCCCAAATGTATGAAAGCACCCTCAGGGCCCTGTTCATCTATCAAGCTCAGATCCACAATGGTCTTCGCTCCTTCTGGTGTTTCCATAGGCGCGTAATCACCTCCCAAATTGGTTTTTACCCATCCGGGATGTGCCGAATTCACTTTGATGTTGGTACCTTGAAGTGCCGCAGCCAAGTGTATCGTGAACTGGTTGAGTGCGGTTTTTGAAGAGTTGTAGGCGAGCAACTTGATTCCATGAATCGGCGAGTCGACATCGCTGTGAAGTGCCATCGAACCCATTATGCTTGATACGTTTACAATCCTTCCAGCCTCAGACTTTTCCAACAATGGCAATAATTTCGATGTAAGGAGAACGGGGCCAAAATAATTTGTCTCGAAGGTGCTGCGAAGCACTTCACCCGAGACAACTTTACTGTTGTTTCCGGGGATGAAAGAGGGAAAATCCAACTGCACACCCGCATTGTTGATCAAAACATCCAATCTTCCGAATCGCCTATCCAGGAATTGCGACACCTGTTCATGGTCGGATTCATTGGTAATGTCCAATTTTATGGGGTGGGCCTCAATTCCTTGTGCAGTCAAATAGTGTGCAGCAACATCAGCTTTTTTTTCATCACGGGCGGCCACAACGACACTGTAACCCAATAATCCCATTTGCCGGGCGGTTTCCAGACCTAAGCCCCGGTTGGCTCCGGTAATCAATACAATCTTTTTCATGAATGAAATTTTGATGTCGAAGTTGACTCAATTCACTATTCTTGCCAATAAAATCACCCATAAGTGCGGTACACACTTTTAAGAAAGTAAATTGAATTTCAATATTTTAACCTCATGCCAGATTTCATTTTCAATGGCAAAATCTATTACAATCCAGTACAGCTGGTGATGGAGCAAATTGGTGGAACCTGGAAGGCTCCCATTTTGTGGCGGTTGAAGGACCAAACCATGCGGTATGGTGAGCTGCGGAAGGACATCCCCCGCATTTCCGACAAAATGTTGACCACCCAATTGAGGGAATTGGAGCGCGATGGATACATCCAACGAAAAGTGTATGCAGTGGTTCCACCCAAAACCGAATACTCCCTCACCGACCAAGGCAAAGACATCTTGAAGCTCATCCATGAAATCCGCAACCACGGGCTGAAGATGATGGAACAACAAGGATTGGGAAATTCAAAAAAGCCCCCTAAAAAGGAGGATTGAATCCATTCTAGGTATTTGTATTCAGGCCCCGACTCACTACCTTTCCGTCGTTTTCATCCCAAGAGACTTCATCCATTCAAACGATGTTTTCAGCTTCGACCTACACGCACAGACGCGAACAATTGTCCCGGATGGTGGGCAGTGGCAAAATCCTGATGCTCGGCAACGATTACGTGGGCATGAACTATGCTGCCAATACCTACCACTTTCGCCAAGACAGTTCCTTCCTCTACTTTTTTGGAATCGACCGCCCAAGCCTTGCTGCCGTGATGGATTTGGACAAAGGCGAAACCATCCTGTTCGGTGACGAACTGACAATGGACGACATCGTTTGGACAGGCCCCTTGCCCAGCTTGAGGGACCAAGCATCGGCAGTCGGAGTGACCAAGGTGGAGCCGACTTACCGGTTGGAAGAATTTCTCAAGGGAAGCTCGAAAATCCACTTTTTGCCACCATACCGGGATCGGAACATCCTGAAACTTCATCGACTTCTCAAAATTCCGGTGGACAAGGTGAAAAACAGAGCCTCCATGGCATTGATTCGAGGGGTCATTGCCTTGCGGGAATCCAAATCTTCCGAGGAAATTGCCGCCATCGAGGAAGCTGTTCAGATCACCAATCAGTTGCATTTGACGGCCATGCTCACAGCCCGGCCCGGCATGACCGAAGCGCAAGTGCACGCAGCCGTGGAAGCATCCGCACTCAGCCACCAATGCCAGCTTTCCTTTCCGGCCATCATCACCGTGGATGGACAAACCTTGCACAACCATTCTCACCACAACCGCATGCGCGAAGGGCAATTGCTGTTGGTGGATGCAGGTGCAGAGGGAAGGAGTCATTATGCAGGCGACATGACACGAACCTTTCCGGTGGGTGCAAGGTTCGACTCCCGGCAACGGGATGTGTACCAAGTGGTACTCAATGCACAGGCTGCAGCAATTGCAGCTCTTCGCCCAGGAATTGCTTACAAAACTTGCCACCTGAAGGCTGCCACGGTGGTGGCGGAGGGCATGAAATCCCTGGGTCTGCTGAAAGGCAACACCGAAGACATCGTGACGGCAGGGGCCCATGCCATGTTTTTCCAGCACGGATTGGGACACATGATGGGATTGGACGTACATGACATGGAGGATTTGGGAGAAAACAACGTGGGTTATGGTGGACGTTTCAAACGCAGCGATCAATTCGGTCTTGGTTTTTTACGGTTGGCCAAACCCTTGAAACCCGGATTCGTGGTCACGGTAGAACCCGGGATTTACTTCATTCCACAACTCATCGACTTGTGGAGGTCAGAGGGGAAATTCAAGGATTTCATTGTTTACGACAAACTGGAATCCTACAAAGACTTCGGCGGCATCCGTATCGAGGACGACTACCTCATCATGGAGAAGGGGGCCAGGCTCTTGGGCGGACGCGTGCCAAAAACCATCGAGGAAATCGAGGCCATTCGGGGAGGGGTAGTTTAGCAATTGACGCAAAACAACCCTTATTTGAGGCCAATCCTTTGATAATCTTGCTGGAGGATTTGGGAGACCTTACCTGAGGAAACCCACTGTTATTTTAGCCAATCAGAACAGTAGGAGCACCTACCACGATCGATCCGCCATGTGCAGTTGAATCACCAATACGTGCTGCAGGCATCCCCGCAATCATCACAGTTACAGATCCCATGGCGATGGTGTCGGGCGGTCCAGTACAAACGGCCATGTCCCCCACCCTTGCAGCTGGTACACCTGCTATTAAAACCGTAGGGGCGCCAATGGAGATCGGCCCACCCACATGCGGAATGGGTGGAGTTCCTGGTGTCACCATCGGACAAACATGCATGTCTCCAATTCGGGCTGCGGGCATTCCCATGATTTAGTTCGAATTAGTCGGTATTCAAAAACAGGGTAAAGATAAGCAATACGCCAAAAGCAAGAAAGGCCCGGTTATGAATTCTGCCGAGCCTTTCCTTTGTATCCTTTTGAGAATTAACGCATCAAGGTGACGTTTCCTGCGAATTCACGTGGTCCAACCGTCAAACGGTAATAATACACGCCATCTGGAGCAGGCTTGTTGTCCACTGTGAGTCCATCCCACCCTGCAGTTTTGTTGCGCACTTCGGCCATCAAGACTCCCCAACGGTCGAAAATTTGCAGGAAGAAGGGCTGACTTCCGATGTACTCAGGCAAGAATACGTCATTGACGCCATCACCATTCGGGCTGAAAACATTGGGAATGAACAAGTCGCTTGGAACCACCACGAACGGACCATGTATGACCTGCGCCACGCAGCCAAATTCAGACGTCACGGTCAAGGTCACAAAGTGCTCCCCTGCTGTGGTGAATTGATGCTGCGGATTAGGCTCCGAAGAACTGTTTCCATCACCAAAATTCCAAAGCCAAGTGGCTGCGTCGGTGGTTTGTTCGAAAAACGAAACCGTGGTATTGGGCATTCCCATTTGGACTGGGAATTCAGGGTCAGTAAAGAATTCAGCGGTAGGGGTGGCTCCGACATGGACCAATTCGACTGTGGCAGTGTCCGAACACCCTCCTTCACCATAGGCCACCAAGGTAACCGGATAGGTACCGGGGACTGCATAGGTATGCAGCAGGTTGCTTGCATTGCTGACCGGGGTACTGTCACCCAAATACCAAGCATGCAGGATTCCACCGGAACTGTTCTGCGTAAAACTGACTTGGTGCGGGGCACAACCATCCAAAGCGGAGTGCACAAAGGAGGCCTGCGGAGAGGGGATGACTTGAATCGGCAAAGCGAAAGAATCGCGGCAACCACCGGAAGCGACAATCAAATAATAGGTAATGGAACTGTCGGGGGTGGCAGTCGTGACTTGGGCATTGGGGTCAGCCACACCGGTGGGAGGATACCACTGATAGTTCGCCCCGATGGAACCCGCATCTGACAATTGAACCGACTGTCCTGAACAAATCACTTGGGTGTCGGCCTGCGCTACCGCCTGAACCATGTTTCCTACAATTACCAACACGCTGTCCGTTGAAGAGCAAGTGCGATGGGTGACGGTCAGATAATAGAAGGTATTGTTGGAGGGGGTAGCAAGGGGGTCCAAAATAGTCGAACTCGACAAACCCGCCGAAGGCGTCCAAGACACAAAAACCTCGTTGGGATTTGCCGTGTCAGAGGTAGCGAAAGCATAACTTCCCTGCAATTGGGATGCATTGGGCATGCAGAAGAATTGGGTGGGTCCTGCGTCCGCAACCGGCGACGGAATCATATACACAGTCATGGAATCGACCGCAGAACGGCAACCATAGGAGGATTCCCCTTGAACATAGAAGGTGGTTGTTTGGGTAGGCGCCACCAACGCATCCTCATCAGTACCTCCCACAATGGGCAAAGTTGGAGTCCAAGTGTAGGTATAGGTAGCTGTCGAATCACCACCAGCTTGAGCATCAATCAAAACGGTGTCCCCGTAACAGATTTCGCGATCCCATCCCGCATCGATGGTAGGAACAGTACGCACTTGGATTTCCATAGGATCCCCGTAGCTTGGACATCCGTTTGACCATACCACCAATGTATAAATGGTCGTGGAAGGAGGACTGGCCGAAGTGACTCCAGAAGAATTGCTCACCAACCCCGTGGAGGGGCTCCACTCAAAGGTGTAATTCGGTCCTGCCCCGTAGGCAATTCCCGGCAGGACAACAGAATCGCCGAAACAGATTTCATGGTCGGGGCCCGCATCTGCCACTGGTACTGGGTTCACGTTGACAATCACGGTAGCAACCGTATCCGTGGTGGTGAATTCACTGACGCAACCATTGGAGGAAGCTACCACCAAAGCATAGATGGTGGTCGTATCAGGTCTTGCACAAGGATTGGCTATGTTGGGATTGCTCAACCCGGTTGCAGGCAGCCACTGATAGGTGTAAGGTCCTGGAGCTGCGGAAACAGTAGGTGTCAGCACAACACAAGGTGCACTGTCCCCACAGATGATTTGGTCTTGACCAGCATCCACAACCGGCAAAGGAAGCACATTGACATAGACGGAATCCAAATTGCTGGCACAACCATTTTGGTCAAAAACCTGCACATAATACCATCCGCTGCTGTCCGGATTCACCACTGGATCGTTATCGAAAACCGAATCGATGCCACAGATGGCAATTGGCAAGTTACAGGACCATTGGTAGTAATAGGTTGGACCTGTGCCACTGGCAACAGATGTGATTTGTGCTCCTCCCGTACCTTCACAGAAAGTGACGTCCGCGCCCGCGACAACCGAGGGGAATACTGGAGGGCCTACGACCGTGGATGCAGTTGCACTGCATCCATTTGCATCCGTCACCGTGACCGAATAGTTACCTGCGGAAAGTCCTGTGAGGAATGGCCCTGTTTGGCCCGTGTTCCAAAAATACGTAAATGGAGGGGTGCCGCCTGTCATGGTGACACCCGATGTGCCATCCGGAACTGCAGAATAACAGTTCATGGGGGTTGAAACACCCGTAGCTACAAGTTGTGCGGGTTGGGTGATAGCAAATGAAGTGGTTGACCTGCAGCCATTTTGGTCGGTTACCGTTACTGAATAGTTACCCGCTGGCAAGTTGCTGGCAGATGTGCCAGAACCCAAAGGTGTACTCCAAGTAAACACATAACCTCCCACTCCACCGCCGGCATTCACCGTTGCTGCCCCGTCGTTCCCTCCAAAACAATCCACGTTGGAAGTGACAGTTGAAGTCATGTTCAAGGCTGGCGGTTGACTGACCGATACGCTTTGGGTGGAGGTGCAACCGTTGGCATCCGTGACGGTGACGGTATAATTACCGGCGACCAGATTGTTTGCTGTAGCCGTGTTGGCACCATTGCTCCATGCAAAATTCAATGTGCCAGTGCCACCATTTGCAACTGCGGTGGCAGTACCGGTATTTCCACCGAAGCAAAGCACAGGTGTAGAGTTGGTTTGAACCACAATGACTGTGGGTTGGGAAATGACCACTTGATTGGTGGCGGTACAACCATTGTTATCTGTTGCAGTGACCGTGTAAGTTCCAGGAGACAGGCCGGAGATTGTTGCCGTGCTTCCTCCGTTACTCCAAGCATAAGAGAAACTGCCTGTTCCACCTGAGCCCACTGCGCTAGCGGTGCCATTGCTCGAGCCATTGCAAGAAGAGTTGGTTCCGGATGCTGCGACAGAAACTACGGTCGGTTGGGTTATGGTGACTGAGGCTGTTGCCGTACAGCCATTTTGGTCGGTTGCGGTGACCGTGTAAGAACCAGCAGCCAAATTGGAAACGGAGGCCGTGGTAGCACCAGTGCTCCAATTGTAACCATAAGTCCCAGTGCCACCTTGACCACTTGCCGTTGCTGTGCCATTGGCACCACCGTTACAAGAGACTGGAGTGCCTACAGCGGATGTCGTGACTTGGGTGGGTTGAGAAACAGTCACGCTCTGAGTAGTCTGACAACCCAATGCGTCCGTGACCGTGACGGTGTAACTTCCCGCCGAAAGGTTGTTGATGGTTGCCGTGTTGCCGCCATTGCTCCAAGCAAACCCATAATTGGGCGTTCCTCCTGTCGGATTGGTTGTGGCTGTCCCGTTGTTACCACCAAAACAAGCGGTTGGAGTTGCGGTATTAGAGGTGCCTAATGCTGTGGGCTGGGTAATCACGATTTGGGAGGTGGATTGGCACTGATTGGCATCAGTAACCGTGACAGTGTAGGTTCCCGCCGCCAAACCTGTTGCGGTTTGGGTATTTTGACCGTTGCTCCAAGCATAGGTGAAGGTTCCTGACCCACCGTTCCCGTTGGCAGTGGCAGACCCATTCGCTCCACCATTGCAGGAAACGTTTACCGGTGCCGTGATGTTGGAAGTCAGGTTGCTATTGGAGGTCACAGATACCTGAGCCGAGGAAGTACAGCCATTTTGGTCGGTGACGGTGACTGTGTAGCTGCCAACCGCCAAGCCCGTTGCTGTTTGAGTGGTCTGTCCATTGCTCCAGGAATAGTTGAAAGTACCAGTACCACCAGCAGGGTTATTGACACTTGCCGACCCATTTGCTAAACCACAGAGGGCTTGAACGGATGAAGTTGTAAAGGTGATGGCAGGCGGCTGTGTAACACTAATCTGTGAGGTTGCAGTACAGCCATTGGCGTCGGTAGCGGTAACGGTGTAAGTACCGGGTGCCAAGCCCGTAATGGTTTGGCTGGTGCCTCCATTGCTCCAAGTGAAGCCGATGGCACCTGTCCCACCATTGCCGTTGGCGCTTGCTGTTCCGTTTGCTCCGCCATTGCAGGAAACGTTTGTGCTATTGGCATTGACAGCGACCTGTGTGGGTTGAGTAACAGAAACTTGGGATGTGGCCGTACAACCATTCTGGTCTGTGACCGTGACAGTGTAATTACCAACAGGCAAACTGCCGATAGTGGCCGTGTTTCCACCATTGCTCCAAGCATAAGAAAGGGTGCCGGTGCCGCCTGAGCCGATTGCTGTCGCTGTGCCATTGCTGCCGCCGTTGCAAGAAACGGTGGTGCTGTTTGAATTCACCGCGACCGCTGTGGGCTGGGTGACCGTTACTTGAGTAGTAATGGAGCAGCTGTTTTGGTCCGTGACCGTTACCGTGTAAATACCAGCTGGCAGGTTGTTGATGGCAGAAGTGGTGCCACCGTTGCTCCAAGAATAGGACAATGTCCCCGTTCCGCCTGCGCCCAAAGCCGATGCCGTGCCGTTCGCTCCGCCGTTGCAGCTTACGTTCGTGTTGGAAGCGTTTACTGAAAGGTTGCCGGCTTGGCTGACGGTAACTTGGGTGGTGGCCGTACATCCATTGGCGTCCGTGGCGGTCACAGTGTATGTTCCTGCTGTCAGGTTGGAAATATTGGCAGTGGTAGCGCCATTGCTCCATTGATAGGAGATACTTCCCGTGCCACCTGAGCCGTTTGCAGATGCTGTTCCGTTACTTCCCCCGCTGCAGGCAACGTTGGTTGCGTTAGCTGAAACAGACACCAAGGTGGGTTGTGAAACGGTGAACGTACTTGTTGCCGTGCAACCGTTGGCATCCGTGGCGGTCACGGTATAAGTACCGGCTGCAAGCCCAGTGGCCGTTTGGGTGGTTTGGCCGTTGCTCCAAACATAGCCAATGCTTCCCGTCCCACCGGAACCGTTGGCAGTTGCCGTGCCGTTTGTGCCGCCGTTGCAGGTTACAGGAGTGGTGGGGCCCGAAACTGAAACCACCGTGGGTTGTGTGACCGTGACTTGCGATGTACCCGTGCAGCCGTTTGCGTCGGTGGCCGTGACCGTGTAAGTGCCGGCAGCCAATCCGGTCGCTGTCTGGGTTGTTTGACCATTGCTCCAGACATAGCCGATTGCGCCGGTGCCACCTGATCCATTTGCCGATGCCGTGCCTGTCGAACCCCCATTGCAAGCAACTGGCGTGGAAGTGGCGTTCACCGTAACCTGGGTCGGTTGGGTGATGGTCACGGATTGGGTGGCCGTACAATTGTTTTGGTCCGTAACGGTGACCGTGTAGGTACCTGAAGGGATATTGTTGCGATCTTCTGTAGTGACACCACCGCCCCAGTTGAAGGTGTAGGTGGGTGTGCCTCCCGACGGCGAGAGGTTGATGGACCCGGAGCTTTGTCCGAAGCAGGGTGGATTCACCGAAGTGAAGGGCGTTGTGAGCGGTGCTGCGGGTTGGGTGATGGTGACCGAACGGGTGGATGTGCAACCGTTCGCGTCGGACACCGTGACCGTATACGTGCCGGCAGCCAATCCGGTCCTGTCTTCGGTCGTGATGCCTCCACCCCAGTTGAAGGTGTAGGTGGGCGTCCCTCCCGAAGGAGTCAGGTTGATGGCACCGGTGCTTTGGCCAAAACAAGCCACGTTGGTCGAGGTTGCAGTGCTTCCAACGGCGGTGGGCGCGGTTAAAGTGACCGATTGGGTGGTGACACAGTTGTCAAACAGGTCGGTAACGGTGACAGTGTAGGTTCCGGGAGCCAAGTTGTTGATGGTAGACGACCCAGAGGAGTTATTGAGGGTTTGACCGTTGCTCCAAACATAATTGTAGGGTCCAGTACCCTGCCCTGTGGCGGTAGCCGTGCCGTTTGAGCCACTGGAACATGGGAGGTTGGTGGACGCCATGACTGGTGGCTGGCAGCACCTCAAAATTGCAGAAAATTGATAGTTAGGGTCTTGCTGGCAGGCGATGTTGTTCCAAGATCCCGACTCACCGTCACCCAAGGTATTGATGCTTACGTTCAAAGATGAGTTGTTGGCGGCAGGCGGGCATTGGGCAGTAGTGATGGTCCAGCAAAAGGTCCAGTTCACGGCACCTACACAGTTGTCTCCAAAGTTGTTGCCTGGATTGCCATCCAATTGAATACCTGGAGCTGCGGAATTATCTCGATCATAAAAGAATCCGGGGCCGTTGACTGCACCGGTGGCGCTGGATGTGACTGTATTGGGGAACCAGCTCCATGCGCCCGCACCATCGCAGCTATTTGCTGCCTGAAAACTACCCAATGTCGCCAAGTTCCAAGCAGGCCCGAATGTGGGAACCACGCCATGAAGCCAGTTTGTGTTGCTTTGACGCCAATTGGTGATGGTGTAGCAGAAACGCACTTGAGTACCGGGAAGGTAGGTGCCATTGGTGGGAGGAGGATTCACCGTGAGGTTGGAAGCAACCAAGCAGTCGTTGCAATCATTGTCGTTGTGGACTGCCATGGTAAAAGTACCCTGTTGGTTCAGGTTTCCCCCACTGACTTGAATGTAGTATGTCTGACCTGGGACAAGTTGGTCAAAATTGGCTGCAACAGAGTTTGCGTTGCCATTTGCACACCCACGGCCCGTCAGGTTCCCGCAAGTACCGCTCCATAGAGTTACGCTGGGGTTCGGCAGGTTTCCAGTGATGTTGATGAAGACTTCATTGGCTGAAGCCACAAATCGATACCAAACGTCCGCAGCAGGCCCCGGCTGATTGCCTCCCCCTTGGCATCCAAGCAAAGTTGTATAGGGCTGAGGCCCAGTAGCATTCACGTTGGTGAGGTTGTTGAGGGTCACCGTGGCCCCCACGCCTGGATTGGTGTTAGGAGCACCTCCACAGGGGTTTGGGGTGGGTAGGGTACCTATATTTTGCGCGGTCGCACAGTTGTCATTTGCCGGTTGTGCCCAAGCAAAATATCCTGTGAGAATGGTAGAGCAAAGGAGGAATAATGATTTTCTTACCATGGTTTTGCAACCTTTAGTGCTTGTTGAGATTGGCCGCCAAAACCAAGATGTGACCGGAGGTGGTCATAGAAAAGGTACGCGGGGCCAAAACATCGGCATCGGGGATGGCCAAAGAAAGATTGGGTTGGGGACGTGAATTGGCAGGATGGAGCCTGACTTTTGTACCTTCGTCGAACATCAAGTCGACCGGTAAGCTTACCTTGCGGTACACATCCCAATCACCTTGGTCCAACGCTGCCGTGAGTGAATTGAGATTGTAGGTACCCAAAACTTCCACCGTGTATCCGTTTTGAACAGATTCAAAAACCTGACTCTTGGTACCCGAAAAAGGACAAACTGTCAAGACCAAAAGGAGTACAAACCCCACGACAAAGCGTTTAAAGTTTGCCTCAGACAACATGTTCCAATCCATCGAAGTAAGTCCCTTCCTAAATAGTAATGCCTAATCAAAAGTGAATTTAGTGGTTTTTTTCAATTTGTTTAACAAACAAAAATGGTCTAAAAGGTCATTTTCAGGCTTTTTTGCCTCTTTTTGCCAAAAAGTAGCCTTTTATTAAATAAATGTCGAATAATGTCAGACCAAATCACTTTCCAAATTTTCGACGAAATACATCCCGATGAGGCTGGCACTCAATTGGGCACCACCACCAATCGATGACATAAAAACTGCCCTTCCATCGTTCGGACCGACAGAGCCAAAACCTGATTTTTGGGCCAACCTTCTACTGACAATTGAACGCGGGAAACATTGCCCCCATTTGAATTCCAGAACCCTTCATCCACGATTTCACCCAACAAGTCCACAACCGACCAAATAACCTTGCCCGACTTTATTGTTCCCTCCAAATTCAAAACTCCCCCATTCACAGGGTTGGGATATACCATCAACCTCATCGGTTCCAGAACACCTTCCTCCGATTGGTTCGTACAACCGCCCAAACCAACATCGAGCCTGACCACATAGGCGTCACCTCCGAAATGATAAACCACTTCATGGAACCCCGGACCTGCAACAGCAGGAGTGAACAATTCCCCGGAAACATAATCTCCTGACCAAAAACCGCCCTGGGGTGTCACTTGCAAATTGCGAAGATCAAAAACAGTGTCGGTCGCACAGACGACAGATGCACCTGCATGATGACCAAAATCAGGCTTAGGATACAGCCTATCCACCCAAGAAGCGGCATCCAGCCCACCGGTAAAAATCCACTGGCCCAACAATGCGCCATCAGAATCTAAAACCCCGATATACCCTCCCCTTTTGGAGGAAACCAGTAGCTCCCCACTCGGAAGCAATTCCAAACTACCCCCACCGAGGCTTCCATTGGCATTTGGTATGGAGAAATCCCACTCCTGATAAAGTTCCGGCGTGATGTAGCTCCAATCGATGTACCATTTCAGCAAGCGATCGGAGCCGTTGTTTCCACCCTTGTCGTAACTGTAGTAGCTGAAACTGCCCGAAGGAAGGACAGCAGAAGGGACTTTCAAACTGTCGGTTGGCAATATGCTGATGGAGCCTTGGGGTCCCATGGACCACGCTATTTGGTCGGGTCGATCGAATTTTTCAATGGTGTTCTCTTTCGAAGTTGCCAAAACCGGGAATCCGTCAAAATCAAACCCAAAACCACGTACATCTTTCCACTCACAGGATTGTGACCCAAACAAATCGGTCCAACGACCACCTGGTCCGGGTGCCATCTGGGGATTCCCTACAAGTCCTTGGTCGGCCAAAACCCGGTATTGAATGCTGTCAAGTTCCAACAATGCATCCACCAATACGATTTCGGTCACAAATGGGGGTTGCGACCGTACAATGGTGTCAGGCACGGCAACCAACACCCGGAATTTTCGATTGTCTAAAAACTCGATGCGATCGTGCCGGACCGCCTGTGCCATTGAACCTTGGAGGAAGGGAAACCGAAAAGCCCTCCTGGATTTTCCATCAAAACGCATGGAAATCATCGTATCGCAATCCGAAAGAGCCACTTCAGCATATTTGGGATTGAATTGGAGCCCTAGGCATGTGCTTTCCCTCCAACTACCAGGAAGCCTTTCGTACCATACCACCGTGCCAGAAGTGTCGAACAACATGGCATAGCGGACCGAATCTTGTTCAGGACTTGCCGACAAAAAGTACCCTCGGGGAACATTCACACTGATATTGTGGCTATCTAACACAGGGGTAGAAAATGGCATCGTTCCACTCATGAAACTGTAAGCTGGCGATGCAAATTGCCCAGTGCTGTCGAATGTAAAAACTTGAAAATGATATGTTTCAGACGGACGAAGCCCACTCAAAACCACTTCATGCGCAATGGATTCAGGAGTCACGTCTGTATGCTCCCACAGGGTATCTCCAGCCGAGACATACCCAAATTTTACAAAAGAAAGTGAGGCTGGGACGGTGCTGTACGTGAGGACTTGACGAAGCGAATTTCCCGCATAGGGAGACACTGAAACCATTCCAATGGAGGTCTGTCCGAACAAAATCCAGGCTTTTGAAACCAAAATGAATGGGATGAGGTAACGCATGACTTTATAAAAGTCAAAATTTTGAAAATCAAGACCAAACTTGGGGGTAAATAACAAACTCGTTTGTATTGGGTAAAATTCAGCGACACCAGGCCGCGACAAATTGAAGCACAAAGGTTGGCGAGGTGACTTTATTTACCGAATTTTAGGAACGAAAAAAACAAAGGTCAGCCCTTGGGAATTATACCCTTTGTGGAATCTTCAGTTGGAACACATGAATACATTTACCCCGATGAATTGCTTGAAAATGGTCCGCAGGGTCGCCCTGCTGGGAATCTTAGTCGGTTTGGGCATGGGAATTTCCGCCCAACAGCCCAATGGAGTTGAATTACCTTCAACCGCACAAAAACTCCCTTTGATTCAAGTTCAGAAAATCAAAACGGTCCGCTTCACCGACCTGAAAGACGATTGGAATCCTGTATTGAAAACCGTCAGGACCATCCACCAACCAGGCTTGGATGCCAGAAAGGATGAAATTCTCCGCCTAAAACAGGCTGCCAATTCCGCCCGTGACTCCTATTTGTCCAGCCTAGGGCTTGAATCATCCGAAAAGATTTCCGGAACAACCCCGCCCACCCTTGGTGTGAACTTTTTCGGCAACACCTACGATTTCAGCGACCCGGCCGACAACAGCATCGGCGTGTCCGCGAACGGAGATGTGCTGAGTGCCCACAACACCCGCGTACACATCTACAACTCTAGCGGAACGCAACAATCGGCCTCTTCCCTAGGTGGTTTTGTGGCAGGTTCTGGTCAGCCCACCAACTTCACATTCGACCCCAAAGTTTCCTACGACCATGACGAGGACAAATACGTGGTGGTGTTCCTCAACGGTGCCAGCTCCACCAGCAGTCGCATCATCGTATGCTTTTCTGAAACCAACGACCCAACCGGTAATTGGAACGTTTACGGAATCAACGGCAACCTCAACAGCCTGAATGTTTGGACGGACTTCCCCCAAATCGGATTGAACACAAACGAACTTTTCATCACGGGCAACTTGTTCAACTCCAGCAACGCAAGCCAAGGAGCTGCTGTCTGGCAGATTAACAAACTTGATGGATACAGCGGTGCGGCATCCCTCACCATTCAGAGCTATTACCTTCCTAGCAATTTTTCGCTCCATCCCGTGGAAGGCGGTGCTTCCTTGTATGGCCCCTACATGTATTTCTTGGAAAGCAGCACTGCCGGTGCCAACTCCATCACCCTTCACCGCATCAGCAACTCCATCGCCAACAATGGAATTTTGGAGGCCCCTTTGAGCTTCACCATGATCAATTCCTACTCCATTGCCCCTGATGCAGACCAAAAAGGCTCAAACAACAACCTTTCCACCAACGACTGCAGGGTTCAAAGCTCTTACTTCCAAAACAACCGCATTGAATTTGCAATGAACACCAGCGCTGGCGGTCGTTCGGGAGTATTTCATGGCACGGCTCAAATCTCTCCCTTCCTGCTCTCTTTCAGCAGCTTCAACGGACAGGTAGTGCCTTTGGATTCCGACATTTTTGCCGCCTACCCCTCAGTCGCGTATGCAGGTATGATGCTGGATGGCACCAACAAGAGCTATGTTGCATTCAACTTCTGCGGTCCCAACGATTATCCCGGTACGGGCGTGGTGTACGTGGACAGCTCCGGATACAGCCCCATGCTCACCATCAAAACGGGTGTCGGACCCGTGAACTCCGCCCAAAACCGTTGGGGAGATTACGCAGACTGCCAAGGACGCCAAAATGGTGCTCCCGGTGAGGCTTGGGTGGTCGGAACATTTGGAAACAGCTCCGCCAACCAGCGCACCTACATCGGCCAAGTATTCCCTCCACAAGCCGTTTCAATTTCCCAGCCACAGCCAGAATCCATCAGCATGGACGTTTACCCGAATCCAACGACGGAAAGGGTGACCTTCGATTTCCCTGTTGACGAAGCAGGTGTTTACACAGTCAGGGTTTTTGATTTGCAGGGCAAACTGATCCACACCGTCATTGAAGACTTCTTGAGGGTAGGCGAAGGAAGGGTTTCTTTCACCACCACAGCATTGCTAGCCGGTACTTATGTGGTTTCAGTCTCCAATGAGAGTGCTGTCCTCTTTCAAGAAAAATTCAACGTCGTCCGCTGAGGCTGATGACAATCTTCGCGAAAAGCCATCTCTCCGGGGATGGCTTTTTGTTTTGGCCACCACTGCTGAATTTTCAAATTCAATTTTCGAACTTAGCTGCATCCTAAGCTGATTTTGATTCCAGATACCGATGATTAAACTCCCTACCGAATGAGACTAACTCATCAAATGACCAAACTTTTCACCTTCATTGCAGGGTTGCTTTGTTTTTCAGGAAACGCCTTTTCACAAGCAACCATCGGGCTCTTGCAAACAACATCTGCTGCCACAGAATCCTACATGCTGTTGGCCCCAAACCCAAGCCTGAATACCTATTTGGTAGACCATTGTGGAAGGGAAGTTCATCGATGGACCAGCTCGTTCCAACCCGGAAATGCCGTGTACCTGACACCCGATGGTCGGCTGCTACGCACTTGCCGCGTCACGAACCCCAATTTTCCCGCCGGAGGAAGTGGCGGCCGTGTGGAAATATTGGATTGGGACAGCAACATCCTTTGGGAATACGATTTGTCGGATGCCAACCAACAACAACACCACGACGCCATACTCCTGCCCAATGGGAATGTATTAGCTTTGCTTTGGTACAGGTATTCGGCAAACGATGCCATAGCTGCCGGAAGAAATCCTGCCTCGGTCGGCAATTTCCTGTGGTCTGAAAAAATCATTGAGATCCAGCCATCCGGCACCAATGGAGGAACTGTGGTTTGGGAGTGGGATTTATGGGACCACATCATCCAGGATTTTGATTCAACCCGGAACAATTTTGGCATTGTGCCCGACCACCCAGAATTGATGAACCTGAACTTCTACGACCCTACACCCGGACCTGTGGGGTTTGCGGATTGGCTGCATGCGAATGCCATTGCTTACAACGAAGTTTTGGACCAAATCGTCATCAGTGCCAAATTCACAAACGAATTTTACATCATCGACCACAGCACCACCACGACAGAAGCAGCCGCCCACAGCGGGGGAAGATGGGGCAAAGGAGGAGACTTCCTGTACCGATGGGGAAATCCTGCATCCTATGGGCGTGGCACTGCTGCAGACCAAACCCTGTTCGGACAACACAACGTGCATTGGATTGCGCAAGGCTGTCCGGACGAGGGCAAACTCATCTTGTTCAACAACGGTCATGACCGCCCTACCGGTGCCTATTCCAGCGTGGAGATCATCAGCCCTCCAGTAGATACATCAGGTGCTTATTTGGTACCGTCCAACCAACCTTTCGGCCCTCAAATTGCTGATTGGATTTGGACCGCCAACCCACCCACCTCGTTTTATTCACAGTTAATTTCAGGCGCCGAACAACTGCCCAACGGCAATATTGTGGCCTGTGCTGGCCAATCGGGTCGTATTTTGGAACTTAATCCTTCGGGACAACCCGTGTGGGAATACATCAACCCGGTTGTGGCAACGGGACCACTGAGCCAAGGCAGCACGCCTGCTAACAATGCCATTTTCCGCGCACCCAAATACCTGCCCTCCTACCCCGGTCTGGCCGGAAGGGCACTCAACCCCGGAAACCCCATCGAATTGAATCCCCTGACTTTGCCTGCCTCCTGTCTTTCAACTTCTTTGGAATTTGAGCGGCCCCGGAAGCTATCGGTTTTCCCCAATCCTGCCCAGCATGTCCTCCAAATGAAAACCATGGGAGACGAAAGCGGCACATGGGAAATCGTGGACATGACAGGACGCAATTTGCTGCGCGGCGAGTTCTTGCACGGGAATGCAACCTTCAACATCTCGCATTTGCCGGCGGGCATATATGGGCTCAAGGCCACTGGATTCGGCACCGTCCTATGGGTGAAACCCTGAATCGGGCAATTTTTACGACCAAAGTCCATGTTCAAAGGGTCTGATTTTTCCGATATTTGTCCTCTTAAACCGATTCCACATGTCCACTGAAACCGTCTCCGGAAAGTCCGGTGCCAAGGCCAAGAAAGTCACCACCCACAGATTGGCCGAAATGAAAGCAAACGGAGAAAAAATTTCCATGCTCACGGCTTATGACTACTCCTTTGCCCGTATCATCGACGATGCCGGAATTGACGTGATTTTGGTCGGAGATAGCGCAAGCAATGTGATTCACGGACACGAGACCACACTTCCGATTACACTGAACCAAATGATCGACCATGCCTCTGCCGTGGTGCGCGGGGTGGAAAGAGCCTTGGTGGTGGTGGACATGCCCTTCGGGACCTATCAAGGAAACAGCAAAGTGGCTTTGGAGAGTGCCATCCGCATCATGAAGGAGTCGGGAGCCCACAGCATCAAGATCGAAGGTGGGGAATTCATCATCGATTCCGTGAAGCGCATCCTCTCTGCAGGCATACCTGTGATGGGCCACCTTGGGCTCACCCCACAATCCATTTACAAGTTCGGAACCTATGTTGTAAGGGCCCGTGAAGAGGCCGAGGCGGAGCGCTTGATACAAGATGCCAAGCTGTTGGAAGATGCAGGGTGTTTTGCATTGATACTTGAGAAGATTCCAGCCAAATTGGCCGAGCAAGTTTCCAAGTCCATCTCCATACCGGTAATCGGAATCGGCGCAGGACCAGGCTGCGACGGGCAGGTTTTGGTGACCCACGACATGCTTGGTATCAACAAAGGCTTTTCGCCCAGGTTCCTGCGCCGCTACGCAGACTTGTACGACATCATGAAAGTCGCTTTTGAACATTACGCCGCTGATGTAAAATCAGGTAATTTCCCCACCGAGGAGGAATCCTACTGAACAGGCCAGAAATGGTGCCGATCCTGCATGAGGACAATCATTTGATTGCAGTTGCCAAACCTGCCGGATTGTTATGTCAGGCGGACATCACGGGAGACCCTGACTTGCTCGAAATGGTGCGGGGTTACATCCGAGAGACCTACCAAAAACCAGGCAATGTTTATTTGGGGTTGTTGCATCGTATCGACAGGCCTGTTTCCGGAGTTGTGATTTTTGCCAAAACTTCCAAAGCCGCTGAGAGGATGTCCAAAATGTTCCAGGGCCGGGAAATCCGTAAAGTATACCATGCCGTCACTGTAAAGCCCCCCCAACCTCCCTCGGGTCGACTTGTGCATTTCCTATCGCAGTCGGAGGGCACAAAAATCATCATGCACGCATCTTCCAACCCAGAAAAAGGGAAGAAATCCTCGTTGGTTTACGAGACCATCGGTGTCCGCGACCAAATGGCACTGTTGAAAGTTGAACTCGAAACGGGAAGGAAGCATCAAATCAGGGTGCAATTATCCGCACTGGGATCCCCCATAGTTGGTGACCTGAAATACGGTGCGCCCTCGCCATTGGAAGATCAATCCATCGCCCTGCATGCACATAGTTTGGAATTTGAACACCCCGTGAATCGCCAAATGATCCGCATCCAAGCTCCCCACCCTCTATGTTATCCTTGGAATTTATTTGAATCGCATTGGGTTGATTGACCTTAGAATTGGCGGTCTCAATGGCATGCCTTAAAAAAGTGTTTGCCCCGTGGCCGGGGCAAACAACTTAACCAACTTAACCAACTAAAATCAACTTACTTTGCTGTAATCAATTCGTTTCAAAACCAGTTGTACCAACACCTGTAAATGAGCGGCCAACCGTTGTGGTATTGAATCTAAATCGATACAATTATCGCAAGCAGGGCCAAGTCGTTGGTTTTTTTTTGACCAATCAGGCATTTTGGGGGATGAATGGCGCTATTCGCCCGTTAATTATAAATGACCTCGAATGGTGCAATTCGGTTCCTTTGCAAAGGCTAGCAGTTAATCCCAAACCTGCATGGCCAAAGGACAGGTCCACACATCCATTCATGACACCATTTGTTGGCAAACACTGCTTGGACCATGCATTTTCCGTTTTTGTTTGTCCTTGAACACCCTTTTGTTGAAATTGCGCCCAATGAAAGGATTCGTTTACAAGACGATATTGGCAATTGCCATGGTGGGCGGAATGGTTGGATGCGGGATGCCAAGCACCCCTGGCGGCGCATGGGCAACCGATTCGAGCATGGTCTCAGACACGGGAAAAACCATGGACTCGGCCGTGGATACAGATGCCAGAATCGAAAATAATAAGGTTGACGCCGATTCATTGGCGGGGGATTTGGCAGGCTTGGAAGGAATGAATTTGGAGAGCAGCATGGAAATAGATGATTTTCGCAGCCGCTTGGAACACGATTGGGGCGATGTCCATAACATCTTGCGAGCATCTGGAGCTGAATTCAAACGTGAGGGAGAAGGATATTTGGTCATGAAAGGTGAAGTCAAGCAGGGCGGCTTCCCTTGGACTGCCATCCTGATTGTGGATTTGGTCCAAAATGCGGTATTCGCGGCCCAGTTTGACGGTGAAAACAAGCGTATCGACCAATTCGAGGAAGAAATTGAAGGGCTCAAGCAGCCAGTTCCCCTCACCCAATGGGTAAAAAACCAACGGTGATGCCCAAACGGTCTTTTTGAAATCCCACCGACCACACCCTTCTCGGTGATTTTCCTATTTTTGCCGCGACCCAACCGGGCCACTTGGAAATCGAAATCAGTCACGTGAAGAAATACCTCAGCCTGGTCAAATTTTCCCACACGATTTTCGCCATGCCCTTCGCATTGACGGGATTCTTCATGGGGTATGCACAACAACCTCAAGACTTCAAATGGCACCTGCTTGCTTTGGTGGTCTTGTGCATGGTTTTTGCCCGGAATGCCGCCATGGGATTCAACCGATGGGCCGACCGCGAAATAGACCGAGAAAACGTCAGGACAAAAATCCGCGAGATTCCAAGTGGAATGATTTCCCCCTCTGCTGCGCTTTGGTTCGTTGCCCTCAATGCTTTGGCATTCATCGTCGTGACTTTTTTCATCAATCCTCTGTGTTTCTACCTGTCTCCAGTGGCTTTGTTGGTCGTATTGGGCTATTCCTATACCAAGCGATTCACGGCCCTTTGCCATTTGGTTTTGGGACTTGGTTTGGCTTTGGCTCCTGTGGGAGCTTTCGTCGCAGTGACGGGATATTTCCAGCCTGAACCCATCATTTTGGGGGTTTCGGTCCTCACCTGGGTAAGCGGCTTCGACATCATCTACGCCCTGCAGGATGAAGAATTCGACAAAGGCAAAGGTTTGCACAGCATACCTGCATTCCTTGGAAAATCCCGTGCCTTGATGGTTTCCAACATCTTGCATGCGATCACCGCAGCCACCATCGGTTATTTTTCGTTTTCCATGACACAAAACCACGACGGACCAGCCGCTTTGATTTGGATTGCATTCGGAATCTTCGCAGCCCTGTTGGTCTATCAGCACCTCTTGGTGAAGCCCCATGACCTCAGCAAAGTGAATTTGGCTTTTTTCACCACCAACGGAATCGCCTCCATGCTTTTTGGGTGCTTGGTGATTCTGTTCATTTTGATGGGCTGACCCACAACCCGTAAGTTCACCGACAAAACACTTTTAAGCGTTGGATAGAAACGACCGATTGCCTAAATTTTGGTATCCAACCCAAACCAATGAAAGTTTTTCTCAGCGCAGATTGGCGCAACTTGGTCAATTTGACTTACCGTGTCCCACCCGAAATCTTAGAAGCCTACGTGCCTCCGGGATTGGAACTCGATTTGATGGACGGGCATGCCCACGTGAGTTTGGTGGCTTTTGACTTCCTCAATACGCGCGTCAAAGGGTTCAAAGTCCCTTTCCACACCGATTTTCCTGAAATCAACCTCAGGTTTTATGTCCGACATGCCGGGCGCTTGGGGGTGTGTTTCTTGCAAGAATTTGTGCCGAAGCATTGCATAGCTTTGATAGCCAACAAAGTATACAATGAACCCTATGTGGCCTTCCCGATGGAATCCAAAACTGAAGTTCGTGAGGACGGGCGTCTGCAGCTTCAACACAGGCTATGGAAAGGAAGTTCCGAGCTGAATTTGAACCTTACAATTGGGCCCGAAACCCACATACCGGATGCCTCATCCATGGAGCACTATTTCAAGGAGCATGATTGGGGCTTCGGAAAAGACAAAAAGGGAGAGACCTTGGCCTATTTTGTGGAACACCCTGTTTGGGAGACGAAGGAAATCGAAAGCATTGACCTGCAGCTGGACTTTGGAAGCATCTACGGCAAGCATTGGGAGTTTCTGAACGACCAAAAACCCGCTTACAGTTTGTTTGCATCAGGATCGGCCATCAAGGTCTACAGTGCGGTAAAACTGTCGGAATTCGAAGATGGCCTGCCACAACCCAAGACCTAACGCTGCCCACCCAAACCGTTGGGAAGCTTGACCTTCTTGATGGGGTCTTTCAATTTGTCAAAAACACTTTTCTTGCTGCTGTCTTTGGGCGTTTTCTTCACTTCGATGAGATCGTCCAATGCAAAGGTGTCTTTCTTGGGTCCAAACAAATCCTCGGATTCCTTTTCCCAACCTTTTTTGAGGTCCTCCTGTTGCTTTTGGACGGACTCCTTGGCCTTAGATGCCACATAATCGCCTTCCAGGGCAAATTTGGGATTGTCGACCGTGCCCGTGATGCGAACCGGAATCACCACCTTGACGGGGTCAGGCTGCTCGGTGTCGATGTACTCCAAAACCCGCTGATTCCGAGATTTTTGGGCTTCCTTCCGAGGCATTTCCACCAACACCTTGTAATCCAAACTGTTGTCGAATCCATGCTTTCCACTCACATCCAACATGTAACGGTTGGCCTTGACCTTCATGCCGGGGATGTAGAAATAAGAATCCTGGATTTTGTAGGACGTGCTCACATCACTGAACTCAACAAATTTCAATTCGTCCATTTTCACAAATCCGGCCAATCCGGTCAGTGGCTCGAAATCCACCAATTTGGCACCCTTCATGGTCACGGAGCCCATGCTGACGAGACTTGCCGCATCCAAATCGAGGTACTGGTTCACAAACCCGCTCAGGTTGACCTGACCACTGAAACGCCCGAACAAATGGTCCTCCACCAAGGCGAAAGCTGCCAATTGATTGAAGGTTTTGAAGGTTTTGTTGATGTCGATGTCGGCGGCCAAAGCGTCAATCCTCACCTTACACCGGTCGGGGCGCTCCACTGTCAAATTACCCCCGACTTGCAGATTGCCATCCATGGCCTGCATGGTAAGCGACTCCAAAACCACCTCTTTGCCCCTCATCCTGCAATTTCCGCGCACATTTTTGGCTTGAAAGGTCGACATGATGAAATCACCGACATCCACCCTGGCTTGGAAATCAATTCCTTGCGGAAGGGTGAAAACGAACCTATCTTCCACTCTTCCGGAAACCGAGGTTTGGGACGAAGATTTGAACCATTCGTTGGCATCGACGCGTTTGCTTTTGACCTCCAAAACGGCTTTGACCTTGGCGGTATCGCTCAAAAACCAAGTCAAATAATCGGTGACCATTCCCTTGGCATCGAAATCCGACCTCCCCACCCTTCCGGCCAACTGATTGACCTGAACGCGGTGGTTGTCCAATACGATTTGGCCTTTCAACCGTTCAACGGGACTTTGCAACCTGGGGTCTGCAATTCGGACGCTGTCGAAGGCCAATGTCCCCAATGCCCGAATGTCCTGATGTCTTTTTTCCCGAATGGCGGCGATACGGGCCTCCACCTCCAAGTTGGAACGGATCAATCCCCTCAAATCGGTGCTGTCAGCGAATTGGGGATAGAAATCCCGGATGTCTTGCAAATCCAAATCCCCCAATAATTTGAATTCCAACAAAGGGTCACGGAAGTCGGCATAACGAATGTGGCCTGACAATTCCTTTCCACGGAGTTTGGCGGTGAAGTCGTGTACCTTCAACTCACTCAATTCAGGTTTCTTGCTGTCCCAATGCAACAAGCCTTTCAAATTCACGTCACTCAACTTGGCGTCATAACCTACATATTGAAAACTTCCCTTGCGCACTGAGTAATCCAAATGGATATTGGGTGTTTCAGTTTCTGAAAATCTACCTTGCACATACCCCTGAGCTTTGAATTCCCCTGAATAATCATACTCCCTGCCTGTGTTGAGCAAGCCACCGGGCAACAACGAAAGGAAAGATTTGAAGGAACTTTCATTGCTGTCGAAATTCAGGTTGATTCGATACGCTTTTCCTTCCTCCGAGAGTCCACCCTTGAGGGCCAAGTCCACATCCTCCACGTGCAGCACACCCTGTTTGAGTTTGTAAACAGTCTCTTCTGCGAAATTGGCATCAATCAATGCCTCCGCGGACAAGTGCTTGTCGGAAAACCACGTTATCCGTCCATTGTGCCAATGATCGATGCGCAAGGCAAAGTCTGCATCCAAATCGGTTTGTTGGGCTTTGAAATCACCGTCGAGTACCATGTGGATGGAATCCAACCTGACATGGAATCCACTTTTCATGTCCCTGTACCGAAATGTTCCATCGACGATGCTCACTTGTCGCAATGCAAGTTCGAACGCATCCTCGGAGCCTTCGCTGGAATCTTCGGGAGTTTGGAACATGTCAGCAAAATTCAGGTTGCCCTCCTTGTCGTATTCCATCCAAAATTGTGGTTGGTGGAGGGATACTTTGCTGATTTGGTAATGGTCTGAAAACATCGACCAAAAGTCTACGGTCAACCGGGCCTGCTCGATGGAAATCACATCGCTCGCCTGATGTTCATCCACGGGGTTGATGGTGAGTCCCTCCAATTCTACCTGGACGGAAGGGAAACTCCGCAAAAACGAAACATCCGTGTCTTTGACTTCAATGCGGGCATTCAGGGCTTTCCCCAATTGTTGGATAGCATACAAATGGATTTCATCCTCAAAAAAATAGCCCAAAAGCCCCAAAAGGAGCACCAGACTCGTGAGGATGCCACCTGCCCAAAGGGCTATTTTTCGGATTCTTTTTTTCATGCCGGGGGTCGGCATCATGGTATTCAATGGTGGGTTTACGGCGAACAAGCAAAATAGGTGCATGTACACCTGATTTTTTGGGCGCAATTCACACGGGGTGTATGGCAAGTTGGACAGGGCAACCTGTGAAATGGATGGTGGGATTCACCGCAATTTTTCATAATTTGGATTTCCAAGCAGACTTTTTGGATTGACATGACAAATATTTTGGGTGGTTTCCTCGGAAGAAGGCAGCTTTTGTTGCTTTTAGTGCTTTCCATGGCTGGCATCTGCTTGGCACAAAACGTGGGAATCGGAAGAAGCAATCCTTTGGAGAAGCTCCATGTGGCGGGTTGGATTCGCTCGGACTCCTTAGCCGGACCGGATTCGGCATTGGTGATTGCTAACCCCTTGGGCACCCTGCGACGTTTTCCATTTTCTGGTGATCCGGCCACGGTGCTGCTGGGGAATGGCAACTGGGGTCCCCCGCCGGGTGGCGGGGGGAGCGGTGGAGCTGGAGATTTATACCATCCCGACGGCTATACCAACATGGTGCCACTCACGCTAAATGGTGCCACCGACTTCCCCTACACAGTTCCTGCCGGCAAAAATTTCGTCGTCACCAACGTGCACAACAACGTGGGGAATACCACTGCATCCCTTTTCATCAACGGGGTCACCATGATGATTGGATATACCAACCGAGGGGACCAGGATGCCATGGGAGCCTTTTTGAGGCCTTTGCATGCAGGTGCTGGCCAAATCATCTCCGGGAAAACCACCACAACAGTGAACGGCTACCTCATTGATGCAATCGTTACTCCAGTAAGCGTTGACCTCACGGCAGGCATTTACACTGTGCCCTCCGGACGGGTGCTGGTCATCACAAACTATTGTTCAAGCGGTTGGTTTGGCAACTTTTTGCGCGTGAACGGTGTTAACTTGTTTGAGGCTTACAGCCTTTTCAGGGGGGAGGCAGCGCGCAACAGCCATTTGGAACAAGCCATATTGGTCGGGCCGGGCCAAGTCGTTAGCGCCAACCACGTAGCTCCAAACGTAGCAACCATCAACGGATACCTGAGATGAAACAAACATCTACTTTCCGAATCTCCCAGGCCTTTGGCTTCATCCTATGGGCCATCATGTCGCTTTTCACGGGCCTGGTATGGGGTCAAAATGTCGGTATCGGGAGAAACAATCCCTTGGAAAAATTACATGTGGCGGGTTGGATTCGCTCAGATTCGTTGGCCGGACCAGACTCTGCATTGGTGATTGCGGACCCGCTGGGCACCTTGAGGCGATTTCCATTTTCTGGAGATCCCGCCACGGTATTGTTGGGCAATGGAAACTGGGGGCCTCCTCCCGGAAGTGGCAGCAGCGGGTACGGGGATTTTTCCTACCCGGATGGATTCGACGGCATCACACCCATTTCGTTGATTAACCTACAAACAACTCCCTACGTGGTCCCGGCAGGCAAAAATCTCTACATCAGCCAACTGTATTCTGGGAGTGCCAATGAAACTTTCCGGGTTGACGGGAAAGTCGTCTACAGGGGATTCACCGGATTCGGTTCAGCAGGGCGCACACAACATTTGGATCAGCCCATCATTCTAGGCGCAGGTCAAGCCTTTTCTGCTACGGCCAATGACGTCCATGGAAACGGTTTTTTGATCAATTCCAATGTCACACCCCGAACGATCAACAACTTATCCTCTACCCCCTACACTGTCCCGGCTGG